>Ga0268277_1000702_pt1 | contig 25768 bp, 26 predicted proteins | sample saktaG_5_FD_190132 | JGI IMG/M metagenome (GOLD analysis project Ga0268277, IMG submission 190132) | Saline water microbial communities from Sakinaw Lake, British Columbia, Canada - sak_2010_1_5_50m | ecosystem: Environmental > Aquatic > Non-marine Saline and Alkaline > Saline ...
CAATGCCTGACATTATCTCTGTGAAAACCCCATCCATCTCCTTTGGAGACAGGTCCTTTTCCTCAACAACTTTTATAATCGCCTCTCGTATCATTCTTTACCTCTACCTCTACCTTTACCTCTACCTTTTATGCGGATAAAGTTCCGCAATATCTTCATGCCCTCGGTAGTTAAAATCGACTCCGGATGAAACTGAACACCCCATACAGGATATAATTTATGTTTTATTGCCATGACCTCTTTTTCCTTTGTCTGTGCTATAATATCAAAACATTTGGGTAGGCTTTTTCTCTCGACTATTAATGAATGATACCGTGTGGCATCAAAAGGATTCTTTATCGCTTTAAAGATCCCCTTCTTATTGTGATATATCTTTGATGTCTTTCCATGCATGAGTCTCTTAGCACCGATTATCTTCCCGCCAAACACCTCACCAATACACTGATGGCCAAGACAAACCCCTAATATCGGCACCTTATCACAAAATTCCTTTATAAGTTTCTTGGATATCCCGGCATCATCAGGCCTTCCAGGTCCAGGCGATATAACTATATGGGTAGGTTTAAGCTCTTTAGCCTGCGATAGGGCTATCTTATCATTTCTATAAATTTTTAATTTTACACCTAAGGCACCAAAATACTGCACAAGGTTGTATGTAAACGAATCGTAATTATCTATTAATAATATCATATTTTTCTTGCCGCCTTTGCAATAGCTAAAGCCTTAAACATTGCCTTAGCTTTATTTACAATCTCCTGATACTCTTTTTCCGGAACAGAGTCTGCTACTATCCCAGCGCCAGCCTGAACGTATGCTTTACTACCTTTTAATAATATAGTGCGGATTGTTATGCATGTATCAAGATTACCTGAAAATGAAACATATCCAACGCATCCAGCATATGGGCCTCTTTTTACCTTTTCAAGCTCATCTATTATCTCCATAGCTCGAATCTTTGGGGCGCCTGCTACCGTGCCTGCGGGAAATGACGCCTTAAGCAGCGAAATAGCATCTGAATTTGGCAAAAGCTCTCCTGTGCAATCACTTACAATATGCATTACATGTGAATATCTCTCTATTGTCATAAGATCATTAACTTTTACGCTTCCTGGTTTGCATACACGGCCTAGATCATTGCGGCCAAGATCGACCAACATAAGATGTTCTGCTCGTTCTTTTGGATCGTTTAAAAGCTCTTTCTCCATAGCCTTATCATCTTTATCATCCTTGCCTCTAGGCCTTGTTCCTGCAATAGGCCTTACTTCTGCAGTGCCATCTTCTGCTCTTACCATTATCTCTGGTGAAGAACCGACCAGCTTAAAATCCTTGAATGAGAGATAGAACATGTAAGGCGATGGATTTATTGAACGCAAGGCCCTGTAGGCGTTTATTGGATCGCCTTTAAAATCTGATTGAAATCTTTGTGATAGCACTACCTGTATAATATCGCCGCTCTTAATATATCGTTTTGCTTTTAATACACTTTTCTTAAAATCTTCTTTTTTTATATTTGATTTAAACTCGATCTGTTCAGCTTTTTTCTCAATTGGGCCCAGGCTTTTTTTAAGGGGTTTCTCGATCTTATTTATCAAAGCATCTATCTGCCTGATCGCATCTTCGTATGAGCGCTTTACTGAGGAAAAAGAACTCTTCCGTATATGTGCATTTGAAACAACCTTTATCGTATGGCTTACACGGTCAAATACAAGAATGGTATCTGTAAGCATAAGCCTTAGATCTGGAAGATCAAGATCGTCCTTACAAGTCTCTGGAATATCCTCAATAAAACGGATAATGTCATAACCTATATAGCCGACAAGTCCTCCGCAGAATCTTGGTAAACCTGCCACTGTTACGAATCTAAACTGCTTCATGAATTTTTTGATTTCACTAAGCGGGTCTGATCTTTTAGCTATAACAGGTTTTCCTTTTTCACTGATTCTAGTAATCCCATCTTTGTGCTCTATAACCGCGGATGGATTACTACTTAAAAAAGAATACCTGCCTATCTTTTCTCCTCCTTCAACAGATTCAAAAAGGAAAGAGTGCTTCCCATCATCTATTTTCAGGAAAGCAGATAAAGGTGTATCAAAATCAGCAGATATCTCCTTATAAACTGGGATAACATTGCCTCTTTTAGCTAATCTTATAAATTCTTCTCTTTTTGGATAATACATATTTGCTTTCAGCAATAAACAATGAACTAAATCAATAGACCTTTTTCGGATCAAAAACCTTTTTCCCTCTTGCTATCAGCTTAACTGCTTTTATTTCACGGTAAAAACAACTCTTATATCCCGTGTGGCATGCCCCACCTTTTTGTGCTATCTTTATCAGCAGGCAATCCATGTCGCAATCCACGAATATTGCTTTTATCTTCTGGGTATGCCCTGAAGACTCTCCCTTAAGCCATAGTTTCCTTCTTGAGCGGCTGTAATAATGGCATTTCTTTGTCTTAATGGTCTTCCTTAACGCTTCTTTATTCATATAAGCCAGCATCAAGACTTCACCTGTCTTATAGTCCTGTGTTACTGCGGGGATAAGACCATCTTTAAATTTCAGATCATTTATCCACTTCATAATCTTACTGGGACTCCTTTTTCTTTTAAATAATCTTTTGCCTGTTTTATTGTATATTCTTTAAAGTGAAATATGCTTGCAGCCAGTACAGCGTCTGCCTTTCCTTTTGTTAATGCCTCGTATAAATGCTCTAGTGTCCCAGCGCCGCCTGATGCAATTACAGGTATAGTGACCGCTTCTGAAACAGCACATGTAAGCTCTATATCATAACCATCTTTTGTACCATCACAATCCATACTAGTAAGCAATATCTCGCCTGCCCCTAAGACTGCAATTTCTTTGGCCCAGGATACAGCATCTTTACCCGCTGGCCTCCTTCCGCCATGAGTATAAACTTCCCAGGCATTTCCCATTTTTTTAGCATCGATTGCAACTACTATGCACTGGGTGCCAAATCTTTTTGCCGCCTGGCTTACAAAATCAGGGCTCTTTAGCGCCATGGTATTTATTGACACTTTATCAGCGCCTGCCTTTAATAACGCCTCTATCGTATCGAGGCTTCCTATGCCACCACCAACAGTTAATGGCATAAACACGTCTTTAGCCGTACGCTTTACGACATCTATGAATATCGGCCTCTCTTCGTGGCTTGCTGTTATATCCAGAAAAACTATCTCATCAGCCCCTTCCTTATCATAAGAATAAGCTATTTCAGCAGGATCGCCTGCGTCTTTTAAATCAACAAATTTGACACCCTTGACCACTCTTCCGTCTTTTACATCAAGGCATGGTATGATTCTTTTGGTGAGCATATTATTTTTCCTTTGCTGTTTTTATAGCATCGGCTAAATTAAGCTTTCCTTCATAAATAGCCTTCCCGGTTATAACTCCGTACAGGTTTTTCTTGTGCCTGGATATTTCTTTTAGCATGATTATATCGTCAACAGATGACACCCCGCCTGCTATAATTACCTTGGCATCACCAGCAGACTGCACCATATCTCTTACCCAATATTCCTTTACGCCTTCTAATGTTCCGTCATATTTTATATTGCTGAATATTATAGTCTGCACCCCTATACCTGACATTTCACAAGCAAGGTCAATGGCAGTCTTAGGTATTTCCTCGCCCCAGCCGGAAGCCATAACATACATTCCCATAGCGTCAATGCTGACTATTATTTTTTCGGCATAATGGACAAGTAGATCTTTTATAAAATTTATATCAGTAGCCGCTCTTGTTCCGATAATAACCTTGCTTGCCCCGCTGCATAAAGCCTTATCAATATCTTCTATCGTCCTTAATCCTCCTCCAAGTTGTATGGGTATGCCAACAGCCTCTGCTATCCTGCCTACTACGTCAAGATTTTTGGGCTCACCAGTGCGTGCACCATCCAGGTCTATCACATGAATAAGTTCAGCACCTTCTTTTTGCCAATTTTTCGCAATCTTAACAGGGTCATCTGAATAGACTTTCTCTCTTCTAAAATCACCCTGGGTAAGCCTTACTACTTTTTTATCGATTATGTCTATTGCCGGAATGACTATCATTATAGCCTCACAAAATTTTCAATTATACGCAGGCCTTGTTCCTGGCTCTTTTCTGGATGAAACTGACAAGCAAATATATTATCTTTCCATATCATTGAGCAGAAATCCCTGCCATATCCAGTAGTAGCTGCAATAACCGACTCATCTTCAGGCACTACATAATATGAGTGCACAAAATACATATACGAACCATCGGAAACACCATTAAACAGCTTGCAGCCTGCAGCTTTTGGTTTACTGTTAATAGAGTTCCAGCCCATATGTGGTATCTTTAGGCCATCGTCTTTATTAAAAGGTACTACATCCCCTTTTATGATATCAAAGCCTTTGTGTTCTCCGTCTTCATAGCTTTTTGTAAAAAGAAGCTGTAGTCCTAAGCATATTCCTAAGAATGGCTTTCCGGAATCAATAAAATCAAGTATCGCCTGGCGTATGCCGCGCGTTTCTATCTCATCATATGCATCTTTAAAAGCACCTACGCCTGGAAGTATAAGCTTATCAGCCTCTCTTATATCTCTGGCGATAGGGCTGATTATAACATCGCCAGTATATTTTTTTATAGCATTGGTAACAGATGCAAGATTACCCATGCCATAATCTACAACAGTGATCACAGCTTTCCTTTAGTTGACGGAACTTTCCTGCCGCGCCTGGGCTCTATCCTTGTTGCCTCACAAAGAGATCTTGCAAGGGCCTTAAAAACACTCTCCAAGCAGTGGTGAGCATCTTTTCCGCGTATTATATCAACATGCATATTAATACCGCTATGAAGCACAAAAGCCTTTAAGAATTCTTCGCAATCATTGATATCATAACCTCTTGCCTGTTTAAGCGCCTTTACCTTTGACTTAAAGTAGAGCGAAGGCCGTCCGCTGATATCTATGACTACCCTTGCGCGAGAAAGCGCTTCATCCATTGGCACAAATGACTGGCCAAATCTCACAATACCTTTTTTTGCTCCTAATGCTTTTTTGAAAGCCTGGCCCAAAGTTATGCCAACATCTTCATTAGTGTGGTGAGTATCTACATCCAGGTCTCCTTTTGCCTTGACCGAAAGATCAAAGAGGCCATGGTAAGCAAACAGTTCGAGCATATGGTTTAAAAAACCTATGCCTGTATCAATATTTGCCTTTCCTTTGCCATCCAGATTTAACTTTATGGCAATATCTGTCTCTTTAGTCTTTCTTTTTACTTCTGATTTTCTACTCATAACGTACCCCTAAATTTTAACATTAAGGAATGCCTGCCCCGTACCAAATTTTGCTTGGTATACGTTGGCTTATAAATTTGGTTCGGGGTCTCTTTTGTTTTTCGCTTTATCTCTGCTGTTCTGTTTTTCATAAATAAATACCCTCGCTAAAAAAGTTTTAAATTAATATGCCTCATATCATGTTGCTGCCATGTCTTTGCCTTCGCAGCGATGGTATTTTTGCATAGACTTAAAATCAAGGCAAAAAAAGCCAAATCGCTGCTGCGGCAAAACATGGGCAGCTTCTAATATGCTGATATCACGTAAACCTCTTTTTCACAGACTCTATGTGTTTATTCAGCCCTTCAAGGGCAGCTATTTTTTCTATATCATTCTTTACAGACTCAAGCGCTCGCTTTGAATATGAAACAACATGCATGCCTTTTAAAAAATCCCATACGCTAAGCCCTGAGAAAAACTTTGCACTGCCGCCTGTTGGAAGGACATGGCTTGGGCCGGCAATATAATCACTAAGCGCAGTCGGTGTATATTCTCCCAGCAAGATGCATCCGGCATTTATTATAAGTTTCGATAACTTAACAGGGTCTTTTACCATCAGTTGAAGATGCTCAGGAGCAATCCTGTTTGCGATCTCAGCCGCCTCCTTAAGATTCTTTACAAGGACTATATATCCCTTAAAAGGCTGCTGCCTGATAAAGTTTGCTAATTTTTTGGATTTCGTTATAAGTACAGATAAACCCATAAGGTGCTCTGACTGCGCTGCCAAATCAGCTGCTACGTATTCAGGGTTCGCGCTATCATCAGCAATGACAACAACCTCGCTTGGGCCTGCCAGCATATCTATATCAACAAAACCAAACACCTGGCGCTTCGCTTCACTGACAAAAATATTACCAGGGCCTACTATCTTATCAACCCTCGGTATGGTCTTTGTACCGAATGCGAGGGCAGCTATTGCCTGGGCCCCTCCTGCCTTATATATCTCATTTACACCGAGAAGATTGGCCATAACCAAAATATAAGGGTGGACGCTGGCATACTCGTTTGGGGGCGTTATTATAACCATTCTCTTAACACCCGCTATCTTGGCAGGGATAACTGTCATATAAACCGTTGATACAAGCGGCGCTGTGCCAGCCGGTATATATATACCCACATTTTCTAAAGGGGTTATTTTTTCACCAAGCATTATCCCATCTTGATTCTTTATCTTCCATGACTTCTTCAGTTGTTTTCTGTAAAATTGGGTAATGTTTTCTATGGCAATCTTAAAACTGCTCACCAGGCTGGGATCCATATCCTGATATGCCCCGTTTATCTCGCCTGCGGTAACCTTAAGTTGGCGCGTTTTCATCTTTACATTATCAAAACGCTTTGTGTATTTTATAAGGGCATCATCCCCGCGCAACCTGACATCTTCTAGGATATTTGAGACCTTTTCACGCACACTTTTTTTTATATCAAAACCCCGATTGCACAGTTTTAAAAGTTCCTTGCTGTTTGGCCGTATGGATTTCATCTTAATTTCCTCAAATTTGCATGCAGAATGTCTCTTGCTGCTTTTAAAAAAGCGCCCTTGTCGCTTTCCTTGAACTCTCTTATGCCGCCCTGAGCCATATCAGGCCTGCCTCCGCCTGAACCTGAAAAAGGTTCTAATATGCCTGACAATAGCTTTGATGCATCAAGGCCTTTTGCTATAAGCCTCTTACCCACTGAAAGCAAAACTGATGCCTTCCGGCCTTCAAGTGTCACAAGAAAGATGGCATACTCCTGTTTCAACTTAGTCTTTATTATATCAGAAATCCTTTTTAAAGCACTCATATTTTGCCCGTCTAAGCATTTTATTATCAGCATCGCGCTATCTGTGTTTTCAGCGCCTGCTATTATGTCGTGGACCAGGCCCTCTGCCTGCTTTATAAGGATTTTGTCTTTTGTTTTTTCTTCATGTTTCCTCTTTAATGCCTCTTCTTTTTCCCTATCTTTTTTACCGTGTTCTATTTCCCATGCGCTGGCACCTTCTGCGGTAGCTGCCTCTATCCTTCTTATGCCTGAGGCAACAGAGCTTTCCCGCATTATCCTAAACAACCCTATATCTGATGTATTTGTAATATGCGTTCCTCCGCACAGCTCAAGGCTCTTGTCACCTGCTTTTATGACTCTTACTTTTTGATCATATTTCTCACCAAAAAAAGCCAATGCGCCTGTTTGTCTTGCCTGGCCAAGAGCCATCTCTTCCACGTTAACAGGCAGCGCCTGTTTTATATATTCACGAACCAGCCCTTCTGCCCGCTGCAGCTCATCTTCAGTCATGGCTTTAAAGTGTGTAAAATCAAACCTTAATCTATCAGCATCTACCATAGAACCCTGCTGCTGCACATGCTCTCCAAGTACGCTGCGCAGCGCTGATTGCAGGAGGTGCGTTGCAGTATGATTTTTTGCGATATCCATGCGCCTGACTGTATCTATAGAGGTTTCAACCATGTCATCATTTGAAATCTTGCCCTTTAACACCTTGACTTGGAGCAAAATAGCGTCTTGAATTTTTCTAGCATATAATACTTCTGCCTCCATGCCTTTTGAAAAAAGCCTGCCTCTGTCGGGCTCCTGGCCGCCCTGTTGCGGATAAAACACTGCCCTGTCCAGTATGATTTCTGCCTTTGGCACAGAGCTGTCAATGCTTGGTATATCACTTCCTTCCGGAAGCAATATACGTAAAACCTTCGCCTCTGATTTATATTTATCATAACCTATAAATGCGGTTTTTTCCTTTATGCCTGTATCGACAAACACGGCCCCGCTAAGATTGCTGGATTTCCTGGATTGCTCGCGCTGAGACTCCATAAGCGCATTAAAGGACTTATCATCGACGCTAAGCCCCTGCTTTGAGCATATCTCATTAATAATTGTCAAGGGAAGGCCATGCGTATCGAAAAGTTTGAAAGCAGCTTCTCCTGAAATAACATGTTCTCCGGATTTCTCGGCATCCTCTATTACTCCTTCCAAAAGCCTTCTCCCCTGATTTAATGTATTAAAAAATTTTTCTTCCTCAAATTTTATCACGCTGGCTATATCCTGGTGTTTTTCGAGCAGTTCAGGGTATGGCTCATGCATTGTCTTAGCAACGGAATGAACAATCTTATAAAGAACCGGGCCTTCCGAGCCAAGGCCAATTGCGTTCAACAATGCCTTTCGCAGGATATTTCTTATGACATAACCCCTTTCCTCGTTTGAAGGGGTAATGCCGTCTGATATGGCGAATGTAACTGCTCTTACATGATCAGCGATGGCATAGATGTCGGGTGTGCGGTCTTCAGCCAGCGAGACATTCAGTTCTTTTCTTATCGTCTCTATAATAGGCACGAACAGGTCTGTTTCAAAATTGTTTCTTACGCCCTGCGTAACCGCGCAGAGGCGTTCCATGCCCATTCCTGTATCTATATTTTTATTAGGAAGCGCCTCTAACGCGCCGCCATCCTTTCTGTTAAATTGTGTAAATACAAGGTTCCACATCTCAACAAATCTGCCGCAGCCACACACAGGAGAGCAGTCCGTTTTTCCGCAGCCGATAGCTTTGCCGTAATCATAGTAAATTTCAGAGCATGGCCCGCATGGACCATTGGGGCCCTTATCCCTTGCCTCTGATGGCCAGAAATTATCTTTTTGTCCGAGCTTTACAATCCTGGACGACGGCACCTTTATAGTATCTTTCCATATGCCGTACGCTTCGTCATCTTCTTCATAAACAGACACCCATAAGTTTTTGGTTTTAAGTTTTAAGTTTTCTGTTAAAAACTCCCATGCCCAGGCAATAGCCTCTTTTTTAAAGTAATCACCAAAAGAAAAATTACCAAGCATCTCAAAAAAACTGTGATGATATGCGGTCTTTCCAACATTCTCAAGATCAGCCGTGCGCATGCATTTCTGGCAGCTTACAGCACGCGTAAAATCCTTTATATTTCCCATAAACTCATTTTTAAACTGCGTCATGCCCGCGCTTGTAAATAACAGGGTGGTGTCGCCGGCAGGAACAAGAGAGTCGCTTGGGACTATCCTGTGGCCCTTGGATTGGAAAAACCTCATGTATTCACTTCGTATCTGTGTATGCTTCATTTATAACCCTATATATTATGTTGTCTGAAAAACCTCGTCTTTTAAGATAGCTGTAGAGGCGATACTGCGCCTTATGCCTATCAAGGCCATGAACCAGCCTAAGCCTTGTTTCTATCAGCCCTTTTGCTATATCATACTCATTGAAATCCTTCTCTATCTGAGCTGTTACATCTTCTATTATATCGTCCGCAATACCTTTCCTCAGAAGTTCACGCCTTACATTAGAAAAACTTTGGCCGCTGCTTTGTAATCGGGATCTCACCCAGAGCCTGGCGAAATTATAATCATCAATAAGAGATCTGTTTTTAAGCTCTAGCACAAGGCAATCTATTATCTCTTCGGCAAAACCTCTTTTTTTTAATTTATCTCTGATTTCCTGTTCGCTGCGGGGCCTGTAATTTAAAAGGCGGTATGCATACGATTCTGCTTTAGTTGAAATACTGTTTTCCATTAATCAGTTTTAGGGGCTTTTATGACAGTAAAACCCTTGCTTGTCCTTAGAAGGGCATCGCCTTGTATTGAAGAAATTATGCTGATGTATTCATCTATATTGTTTACGGGCTTATTATTTATCCTGTCTATTATGTCTCCTGGTTCAATGCCAGATTCATGCGCAGGGGTTGTGTTTTCTACATTAGTCACAATAACGCCGCTTACCTGGCCTATCCTGTATCTTCTGGCAATATCCGCTGTTATATTGGCGACCTCTAAGCCGCGCCATGCCTTTTCAGGTGCAGGTTCATCCTTAAGCTCTTCTACTTCAGAAGGCCTTTCTCCGATCTTAACGCTAACAGGCATCTCCTTTTTATCTCTTACTACACGTATAGTGACATTCTTGCCGACTTCTGTGCGTGATACTATCTGAAGAAGCGATTTCAGGTCTTTTACCGCTTTACCATCAAACTTGCGTATAACATCGCCTTCTTTCAAGCCGCCTTTTTCCGCAGGGCTTTCAGGCAGCACATTTGCTATAATAACACCCTCCTTATCAGACAGATTGAAATATTCGGCTAATGTATCATCTATATCCTGTACACTTACTCCAAGCCATCCATATAAAACCTTTCTTCCTTCAATAAGGGTATTAAGTATCTCTTTGGCCGCGTTTATAGGGATAGCAAAACCCACCCCCTGATAGCCGCCTGTTGTGGAAAATATAGCTACATTAATACCTATCATCTCTCCTCTGATGTTTACCAAAGGCCCGCCGCTGTTTCCGGGATTTATCGCCGCGTCTGTCTGGATAAGCCCTGAATAATCTCTGCCTCTTACCATTGCGATGGAAAGAGTCCTGTCAAGAGCGCTTACCACGCCTACAGTAAGTGTTGGCTTTGAACTTTGCACGGCATATCCGAAGGGATTGCCGATTGCTATTGCCCATTGGCCTATCCTTGCTTTATCAGAATCACCAAGCCTTACTGCCGGTAGATTATCCGCCTCTATTTTAATAACAGCGAGATCACTTCTTTCGTCCTTTCCTCTTACTTTGCCTTCAAATTCCCTGCCATCGGTAAGAGTGACCGTAATCTTATCCGCCTCGCGTATAACATGCTCATTTGTAAGAATATATCCTGATTCATCAATTATAGCACCTGAGCCAAGGCCTCGCTGTGTAAATTCGCGCTCCGGTATCTCGCCAAAAAAGTCCTTGAAAAACCTGTCAAAAAAATCATCTCTTCCAAAGGGGCTCCCATATACACTGCTTCTCATCTTTGTAACGTACTCTGTGCTGATGGATACAACAGCCGGGCCCACTTCTTCCGCAACCCTGATGAACGCGCCCTCAAGCGAATCAGCATAAGGCAATTCAGGGCTCTTGTCTGGGGTAATCTGTGCTGCAGTATTTGTTTTACTGTCCGCGCTAATAGTTGGCAAAAGATTAAATCTAGCTGTTACAATTACTCCGACTAGTAAACCTACTATCAAAGCTGACAAAAAAATTGCCCTTTTTCTTTTCACCCTTTAAAATCTCCTGATCTAATTTTATATTATTAAGATTTAGCCGCCTGCTCTTTAACCTTCTTCTCTATTTCCAAAGTAAGTTTCGGATTTTCCTTCAGGTATGTGCGGGCGCCTTCCCTTCCCTGGCCTATCTTAATATCACCATAAGAAAACCAGGCACCTTGCTTTTGAACGATATTGTATGTAACAGCTACATCTATAAGGCTTCCCTCTCTTGATATTCCCTCAGCATACAAAATCTCAAACTCAGCACTTCTGAAAGGAGCTGCAACTTTATTTTTTACAACCTTTGCTTTTACAAGGCTTCCCACTACTACCTCTCCTGATTTGATATACTCTCTTCTGCGTATATCAAGGCGCACTGAGGCATAAAATTTTAATGCCCTGCCGCCTGGGGTTGTTTCAGGGTTTCCAAACATAATACCTATCTTTTCCCTTATCTGGTTTATAAATATCACGCATGTCTTTGACTTATTTATTGCCCCTGAAAGCTTGCGCAGAGCCTGGCTCATAAGACGGGCCTGCAGCCCCATTTGCGGCTGGCCCATCGCCCCCTCTAATTCTGAACGCGGCACAAGGGCAGCTACTGAGTCTATTACAATAACGTCTACCGCATTTGAACGCACAAGGGTTTCAGCTATCTCAAGGGCCTGCTCTCCGTCATCCGGTTGAGATATAAGCAGGTCATCTAAGTTTACTCCTATCTTTGTCGCATAGCTTGAGTCAAAGGCATTTTCCGCATCTATAAAAGCCGCGGTACCACCTTTTTTCTGCGCCTGCGCAATTATGCTAAGCGTAAGCGTGGTCTTACCGCTCGATTCTGGACCGAATATCTCTATAACCCTGCCCCTAGGGACACCGCCAATACCAAGCGCAATATCAAGCGCTATCGCTCCTGTAGATATAGCCGGCACTTCATTTTTTATGTTCTTATCGAGCCTCATTATAGACCCCTTGCCGAATTGCTTTTCTATCTGCGATACAGCAAGCTCAAGCGCCTTGGCGCGGCCCTGTTCAGGGTTTTGCCCTTCTTGCGCAACTACGGGTTGCGACTTTTTCTGTTTTTCTACCTTAACCATGAAATCCTCCTTTTTCTATATATACAATAAATATTATTCTAAATTATACCTCGTCCAACTCCCCTTGTAAAGCAAAATTCTTTAATTCTCCAAGCCCGTTTCTTGAGCACACCTGCCTGCCGGCAGGCAGGCGTGCTCAAGAAACGGGCTTAAACATAATTTCATAATATACTTTCCTCCTTTCTAGCTCAGTTGAGCCTAATTCTAGATATATAGGATGAAAGTCAATAATCCTGTCTTTTGTTTTTGCAAAACGCTCATGGCAGCTACTCCATTTATACGCCTCCGGATTACTCGTCAAGCCTGCCCTAATAGGATTCATTTCTATATACGCCATGCAGGCTATAAAACCATTGTCATTTTTTATAATTTTACTCTTATACCTTCCCTGCCACACATGGCCTACGCATCCATATCTCCTATTATGCCACACACTATAAGATAAATTTAATGACCTCATAATCTTTGTAAGATCCTCTGGAGATTGTGGTTCCAACAATAGGTGAGGATGATTAGGCATTAGCGAATACGAATATAACATAAAACCATATTTTTGCTTATACTTTATAAGATTGCGCTTATACTTGGCATAATCATACCCTACATGAAATATTTTTACCTTATTATTGCCACGACAATAAACATGATAAATCATTTTTTCTTCTGCAACTTCCTGAACAGACATCACTTACCTCCTTTTTCTCTTAGGAACGGTTCTCAAGCACGAGTACTCGTGCTTGAGAACCGTTCCTAAGCGTTTTTTAATTTACCCTTCACTATATATGACGGATTGAAGCGTGATTTTCTTTCAAATTATTTGAAAAAAAATGAAAAAAATAGGAATTTGTGCTATAATTGGCCTATCATGAAGGCAGAGATAATAGGCATAGGAACGGAAATACTGCTTGGGCAGATTGTAAACACTAATTCCGCACTTCTCTCGAGAAAGCTGGCTGGAATAGGCGTTGATGTATACTATCATAGCACTGTTGGTGATAACAAAAAAAGACTTTATGAATCCATAAAAACCGCCCTGAGAAGATCTGATACCGTCATTACAACAGGCGGATTGGGACCTACTATAGATGATGTTACGCTTGAGACATTAGCCGAGGTATTCGAAAAACCGCTTATATTGAAAAAAAGAATCGCTGATCAAATCGATGCGCATTTCAAAAAACACCATATAAAGATGCCTCAAGACAACTTACGTCAGGCATATATACCAGAGGGGGCAACATGGCTGCGTAATAATATCGGGACAGCACCCGGTTTAGTAATAAAGATTGGTAGAAAATCGCTGATTGCCCTCCCGGGGCCTCCTCATGAGATGATTCCCATGCTTGATTCATATGTTTTGCCATACCTGAAAAAAAGATGCAAAAGCAAGGCCGTAATATTATCGCGTACCTTAAAAACAACAGGTCTTGCCGAATCGCAGCTGCATGATAAGATAAAAGGATTTATGCGCTTATCGGGTGACACTACTGTAGGCATATACGCGCGCCCTGGGCAAGTAGATCTCAAGATAACTTCTAAAGCAAGCAATTCAATCGCCGCAAAAAGAAAAATAAACTCTATAGAGAAAAAAATACGTAGGAGGCTGGGCAGGCTGATATTTGGCGTCAACAGCCAAACGCTGGAAGAAAATACGCTTAAACTTTTCCGGAAAAAAACAATAGCAATAGCAGAGTCCTGCACAGGCGGGCTTATCACAAGCAGGATTACAGATGTACCGGGCGCGTCAAAAAACCTTTTATGCTCTATAGTCGCGTATTCAAACAGGTCAAAAATGGAATTATTACACGTTTCATACTCAACGCTAAAAAAGCATGGTGCTGTAAGCGGACAAACCGCAAAGGCCATGGCCGTTAATATAAGAAATCTCTCAGGTGCTGATATTGGGATATCGACAACAGGAATAGCGGGCCCTGCCGGCGCTACAAATAAAAAACTCGTGGGACTTGTATATATAGCGTTTTCAACCAAACTGAAAACGGTCGTAAAAAAATATCATTTTACAGGAACAAGAGAGATTGTAAAATTCTGCGCAAGCCAGTCAGCACTCAACACGCTTCGTCTTTACCTATTAAGATGAGGGCATTTATCGCCATACCATTACCTGATAATACTCATAAAGAGCTATCTTTATTGCAAGACAGATTGCGAAAATCTAACGCAGATATCAAATGGACTAATCCTGCCGATATACATATTACATTAAAATTTTTAGGCGATATCGACGAGAAGGCAATGAGCTTGATAGCGCAAGCTGTCAGAGATACTAGCAAGCAGCATACCAGCTTTGATATCTCTATAGCAAAGGCAGGGGCATTCCCCAGCCCTTCACGCCCTCAGACTATTTGGGCAGGAATTCATGAGGATAGGCCTGCGTGTATAATTTTACAAAAACAAATTGAGCTCTGCGCAGAAAAATCAGGCATCAAAAAAGAGGGGAGGTCATTTTTCCCTCATCTAACGCTTGGAAGGGTGCGCTCTCAAAAAAACAAACAAGCGCTCATAAAAATACTGGAAAAAGAAAAGGATTTTAGTATAACGACTAAAATCCCTGTTACAAAGGTGGTGCTTTTCTCTTCCCTGCTCACTTCGCAAGGGCCTATATATTCATCACTGGAAGAATTCCCTCTGCTTGGAGCTTGTTGAGTGCAAAAAGTATCAATATAGTATATATAGCCGCTATAATATCATCAAACATAACAGCTTTACCGCCTGAAAACCGCTCTACTCTTCTTGCTGGCGCTGGTTTTATAATATCAAAAAATCTAAAAACCAAAAATCCGGCCGCCAGCATCAGCCAATCGGGTTTTATAAACATAAACACCAGGCACATGGAGGCAATTTCATCTATTACAATTTTCCTTGAATCCTTTTCGGCAAATAGCCCCTCAGCCCTGCCTGAAACCATAAAACCTATAACAAACAAAATGACCGTTGATAGCACAAACACTGAAGGATATCGATAAAGCAGAATATACATAACAACACCCCAGATGCTGCCAACAGTACCAGGGGCTATGGGAAAATAGCCTGCGCCAAATCCGCTTGCTATCAGTTTCACTAGCAACTTCATCTAAACAGCCTTCTGTTTTTAGAAATATATGAAGCACCCGATACAAGAGTAAGCGCTACAGTAATAAGTATTAGCATGAAAATCAGGCTTCTAGATACCGCATCCGCTTTTTCTGTCCAAAAATCACAGCCAGAACCATATTGCCTTATTATAAGGTATATAAGAATAAAAAACACAGTAACCACCTGCGAGACTGTCTTATGCTTGCCTGCGCGGGAGGCAGCAACAATATGCCCTTTTATTATACCTAATATCCTTAAACCCAATATGATAAATTCCCGGAAAATTATTATTAAAACAGTCCATGCAGGGATAAGTTTCATCTCAACGAAGGCTAAAAAAGCCGCTAAAATAAGTATCTTATCGGCAATAGGATCCATAAACTTTCCAAAATCAGTGATAAGCCCTCTTTTCTTGGCAATCATTCCATCGGCATAATCTGTAAACGAGGCGATGGCAAAAGCAATAAGCGCCGCAATCTTGCCATAAGGCCATCTTGTAAAAAGAAAAAACATAAACACAAATGTGAGCCCTATGCGTGATAATGTAAGTTTATTCGGCAGATTCATAACTATTTTCCTGACTTTTCTTTAGGAACGGTTCTCAAGCACGAGTACTCCTGCCTACCGGCAGGCAGGCTTGAGAACCGTTCCTAAGCATTTCCGACTAAATCGTACTCGAGGGTGTCGGTTATTTTTACTTTTACAAATACTCCCGGCTTTAACTGTTTTTTCGATCTTATATGCACAATACCATCAACTTCAGGCGCGTCATACTGCGTGCGCCCCGTGTAAACACCTCTTTCTACTTGTTCTTCCGCAAGGACTTCAAGCGTCTTGCCCAGAAAGCCCTTATTTACCTGCTTTGATATATCCTGCTGCAAAACCATGAGCCGATCAAAGCGCTCTTTTTTCACCTTCTCGCTTATCTGATTTTTAAATCCATAAGCAGGGGTATCTTCTTCCCTTGAATACATAAAAGCGCCAAGCCTTTCAAACCTGACATCCTTTATAAAATCGAGCAGCTGGCTAAAGTCCTTTTCTGTCTCCCCGGGAAATCCTGTTATGATAGATGTGCGCAAGGCCACGCTTGGAATCCTTTGCCTTATTTTTTTTATAAGCAACTCTATCTCATTTCGGGTAATCTTTCTGTTCATTCTGGACAATATCTTATCACTTATGTGCTGAATTGGCAAATCTATATATTTACAAATCGAGGCCTCCTTGGCAATAACATCAATAAGCTCGTCGGTAAAGTACTTGGGATGAGTATATAAAAGCCTTATCCAGTGAGCGCGGTTTAGGCGGCATATCCTGACAAGCAATTTAGAAAGCGCGGGTTTTTTATATCTATCTATACCGTAAGAGGTGGTATCCTGGGCAATAATATTAAGCTCCGGAATCGGGCCTTTATTTGTAATAGCCTTTATCTCTGATACAACAGATTCTATCGCCCTGCTTCTTATATCGCCTCGTATCTTATATATGGCGCAATAACTGCATTGATTACGGCAGCCTTCGGCTATTTTCATATACGCGTAATGAGGCGGCGTCATTATAAGGCGGGGATCCTTGTGCGAGTATATTACAGTGGGCGGGTTTATCTCTGAAAAGGTTTCATCTTTTTTGATCAATTCTATTGCCTTGTCTATATTTTTAAAATTATCAACGCCTAATACAGCATCAATCTCTGGCATATCCTTTTTGATCTGCTTGGCATAGCGCTGGCCCAGGCAACCGCAGACAATTATTTTTTTAATACGCCCTTCTTTTTTTAAGCTGATGGCCTTTAATATGGTATCTATCGCCTCTTTCTTCGCGTCTTCTATAAACGCGCACGTATTTATAATAACTATATCAGAGCCATCGGGCTCATCAACTATATCAAGCCCCATGGCCTTGAGCTTACCAAGGATAAGCTCAGAGTCTACCAGGTTGCGCGCGCATCCTAAACTTATAATGCTTGTTTTCATTTTTTTACCATAAAAAAATCGGAATCCTCTTCCGATTACTTTAGTTCTGGATGCTGGATACTAGATGCTGGATGCCTGCCTGCCGGCAGGCAGGCTGGCAGCTATTTCCTAAGCCCCTGCCTGTCAATAATAACGCCTCTCTTCACCCCTCTGCCTATAGGCCCGAGATTGTGCCCGTTTAAGGTAAGCTCCATTACAGAGGCGTTTCCTGTCCATATCTCAAAACTCTCCTCCGCCTGCCAGTTTCTCGTTGTACCCTTCTTTAAAGTACCGCTCAATATAATGTTTCCGTCTCTTTTAATCTCTGCCCATACATTATCCGTTATTGTTATTAAAAGGTCGAGCTTTTCATTTTTTGGTATTAAGATGCTGTCCTGCTTTAAAGCGGGCTTCTCAACAGGCGCTTGAGCAGCTGGTTTTTCTTTTTCAGGCACAGGTTTTATTGACTTTACCGCCTTACCTTGCTCTGCACGCTTAATTTGCCATGATAAAAATCTCCCTCTGGCCGCACCTAATGCCCGAAAAGAAAATACAGCAAGGATGAGAATAAGCACGCCTACGGAGACAGGTTTAATAACGCGGATAATTTTTTCTTTGTCTACCTTATGGGCGGCTGGTTTTAGCTGGTTTAATTTTACACGATCAACAGGCACTTCTTCTTTTACAGGCCCTTTCATGGATGATGTGTCAGCATATTCTTTTAAAATAGCCTCTGCATCAAGTGCTAAAAATCGTGCGTATTCCTTTAAAAAGCTCCTGACATATATAGGCTCTGGAAGTTTTTGAAGGTTATCGTCTTCAAGCGCAGAAAGAGTATCAGGCGATATCCTTGTTTTTTGATACACCTCATTTATTGTAAGCTGCTTCTTCTGTCTTGCCTTTTTTAACTGGCTGCCTATTGTCATTGTTAATCTTTCTTACCTATTGCCTGCCAATACGCATATACCGGACTTGCTGGGCCTATACCACCATCCCAAGAAATTTGCGTATATGCCTTAAAACCTGAATTAGTAACATCGTATACATCAACCCAGGCGTCATTGTATATAGAATTAGATGTGCGCCTTGTCGCCACAACAGAATAAACTTGAGTAAATGCCTGCGGGAAAGATATGCTAGTTCCACCTTCACTACTTCCTAGGTTATTGTAACCCCATTGAATCATAAAGCTTCCGATCTTAGCCCACCGTTTTGCTGCAGATCTGTAGTCAGGCCTCCTGCCGGATCCCGCCAGGACACAACGCCATTAGCATTTGTGGCAAGGATTTGATTATTCGTGCCACGTGATGCTGGCAGTGTATATGCTTGCGCATCAGTACCAATTTTTACATTACCATCTACATGTAACTTTGCTGATGGGGCAATGGTGCCAATACCAATGTTTCCTGTTTCACTTAAAAATAATCTATACGCATTTTCGTTTCTATCAACAAAACCTAAACCACTATCACCCGTACCCGTTGGGTAAATTTCCCACTGATGTTTATCGCTGTAGGCAGTTGTATCGGTATTTCTAAAAACAACCCTGCCACTTCCTGCATAATCACCATCAAGCATCAGAGTCCTGTTTACTGCATGAATCCCTGTCTCTGGGCTTGCAGTTCCAATACCGACATTGCCCTCTACTATAAAATTATTGTCAGCTGGTGCAGTATAAGTTGTACCTACTGACATGCGACTTACAGCCATACTATCAGCGGAAAGCTCATCATAATCTCCGTATGGCGCGGGGTAATAGGTTGTAAGAGTTATCTCTTCAGTCTCGCTTTGCGCAAACGATACTGACGAAATTGCTAATAGTGCTGTTACTAAAAATATATTTATTTTCTTCATTAGACCCCCCTTATCAGTATGGTCAGCTATTTCACCTGCTGATTTTCTTTGACCTCGGATTTAATTCCTTCATTTTTTATGCCTAGATACTGCTCGCGATCAACAAGTATCTCGCGCGGTTTTGAGCCACAATAAGGGCCAATAAGCCCTTCTTCTTCCATGCTGTCTATCATGCGCGCAGCGCGGGTATAGCTTAAACGCATTCGCCGCTGAAGCATTGATACTGATGCCTGGCCTGATTCCATCACAAGCTGAACAGCGTCATCGAAAAGTTCATCTTTTCCAGCGCCTCTTCCAAAATCTTTCTTAGTCTGTTCCGTTACAATATCCGCCTCATACTCAGGCTCTCTTTGAGAGGCTATAAAACCTATGACACGCTCTATCTCCTTATCGGATACAAGGCTTGATTGCGCGCGCGTTGGTTTTGCCACACCTGGCTCCATAAAAAGCATGTCGCCCATTCCAAGAAGCTTATCAGCGCCATTCATATCAAGCACAGTGCGCGAGTCAACCTTTGATGCGACCTTAAATGATATGCGGGCAGGGAAGTTTGCCTTTATAACGCCTGTAATAACATCTACTGAAGGCCTTTGTGTAGCGAGTATAATATGAATTCCCACAGCACGCGATAACTGCGCTAAGCGGGTAATAGCATTTTCTATCTCATTAGAGGCAACTGCCATAAGATCTGCCAGCTCATCAATAACCAAAACTATATAAGGCAGTGTCTCAGGAACATCAGGGTCATCTGTAAACTTTCCCTCTTTTGCCTTTTGGTTAAACATTGTTATGTTGCGCGCAGATACTTTGGCAAGAAGCTTGTAACGCGATTCCATCTCGCCTACAAGCCAGTTTAAGGCACCTGATACTTTTTTCGCGTTTGTAAGCACGGGGCAGATAAGATGAGGCAGCTTGTTGAACATCGCCATTTCAACCATCTTTGGATCAACTAATATAAACTTTAATTCATCGGGCGAGGCATTAAACAGCATGCTGAGTATTATGCTATTTACACAGACTGTCTTTCCCGAACCTGTTGTGCCTGCTATAAGAAGATGCGGCATCCTTGCAAGATCGCATACAACAGGGATACCTGCCGTGTCTTTGCCGAGGGCAAGAGTAAGCCTTGACTCTGACTCCTGAAATTCCTTTGAAGATAAGACCTCTTGAAGAAAGACTAATGATGCCGTTGCGTTAGGCACCTCTATGCCAACACGGGATTTCCCCGGGATAGGGGCTATTATCCTTACTGATTGTGCCTTCATGGTAAGCGCTATATCATCGCTTAGCGCGGTTATTCTGTTTACTTTAACGCCGGGTGCCGGCTCAAGTTCATATCGTGTAATCACGGGCCCTTTTTCAACCTGGGTAACCTTTACATCTATGCCGAAATCTTTTAAGGTATCTTCCAATACGGTTGAGGATGCTGTCAAGTCCTCTTTTATCTGCCGCTTTTCAACCGGAGGCGGTGAATCCAATAGGCCTAATTGAGGCAGGTTATACTCCCCGGCTGCTTTTATCTTTACATTCAAAGACACCTTGCCTTTTTCTTTTACAGGCTCTGTATTTTTCTCATCTATCTTTATAGTTGGAGAAATAATACCCGGCTTATCTTTACCCGCAACATGCTTAACAATATTTACCTGCGGCTTTTGCTGGGAAGGTTTTGTATCAAGGCCTCTAAAGAAAGGTTTTTTGGATAAACTTAAACTACTTCGTACGCCCTTTACATTTATAGCAAGCCTTGCCGATTTCCTGCTATCTGATTTTTCTTTTTGCTCATGGTAGAATTCCTTTAACCTGCCCGCTATTATGCCCATAAACGGTATTATAAGAAATTCGGTCGCGAGAAGCACCGAAAGTATTATCAATGTAGAAACTATTACATAAGAACCTATAGCGCCGAAATATTTCTCAAGCAAAGAAGACAAAATCATACCCGATATCCCGCCTGAGCGCATCCTAGATGTGTTTTCGCCATTAAAAACCAGGGCCATTAACGCGCTTGAGGCAAGAAACAACACCGCTGTTCCTGAAAACTTGATGAGCGAGCGTTGGGGCTGCTGTGAAGTAAATCTGTCGATTGCCCAGATAAGACATAACGCGGGTATTATATAAGCACTTTGGCCTATAAGAAAAAACAGGGCTGCCCCTATATAAGCCCCTATTATACCGACAAAATTATGCATATCAGGATTGGGGGTCGATGCAAATACGCCAAGGTCTGCCGGGCTAAATGAGATAAGGCTTACAAAAACAAGGACTGCTATGGCAAGATATACAAATCCTAATATTTCATTTATCCTTTGCTGAGTCATATCAGAACAACCACCCCTTCAATACCGCCGCTGTGCCCGCAATCAGGCAATAAATGGCGAAAAATTTCAACCTGCCCTTAATAACGGTTTTTATTAGTAAATAAATTGCCCCGAGGCCAAATAAAAAAGCAAACAAAGTACCCAATGCCATCTGCGGGACATAGGATATACCAGCTTTAAGATCAAACAGTTTTAAAAAGAATGCCCCAAGAACAGCCGGTATTGATAATAGAAAAGAAAACTTAACCGCCATTTCCTTATCAATCCCTAAAAGCATGCCGCTTGAAATTGTCGCCCCGCTCCTTGATATACCGGGTATTATGGATATTCCCTGCACTATGCCTATAATAATTGACTTGAATATCCCGGGGGTTTTTGTTACGGCCATGCCTCCTTGCCACTTCCCGGCAATATCAGCTAAAAACAATAGCGCCGCCGTAATATATAGCATTATACCAACTATTATGATATTTGCAAACAGTGATTCAAATATATCTTTAAAAAAATATCCGATAAATGCCGTGGGGATAGAAGCTATTATTACAGCTAACAGGAGTTTGTGTTCTTTTGTAATTACATTTATAATATCTTTCCAGAAATATACCACAACAGCAAAGAGTGTCCCTGTATGTAAAAAAATATCATACAACAGCTGTGGTTCTTTATATCCGAAATAATTATGAAGAATTACCAGATGACCTGATGAGCTTACCGGAAGAAATTCCGTTATTCCCTGTACTATGCCTGATATTATTGCCTGTGCGTATGACATGAATCAGCCTTTTAAACCTAAACCCCAGTATGCCCGAAACCACCATGAGCGCGGGCTGTCTCGTCAAGAGCTTCAACAACCGTCATATCAGCCTGAATCACCCTATTCACCACAATCTGCGCAATGCGGTCCGCCCTTTTTATATTAAACGGCTCCTTGCCATGGTTTATCAGTATTATGCCAACAAGCCCGCGATAATCACTGTCTATTGTTCCGGGCGTATTTACAATACTTATACCATGTTTTATCGCAAGCCCACTTCTGGGGCGCACCTGAACCTCAAAACCTTCGGGTATGCTCATGTAAAAACCTGCTGATATGAGCTTAATCTCTCCGGGGCTAAGGGCTACCTCACCTTCTACGTCCGCGTAAATGTCCATGCCGCTTGAACCTTGGCTCATATAACGAGGGGTCGGCAGATCTTCGCAACCCTGTTTCTTTTTTATCTTTATCTCTATTTTATCCATGTTTACCCTATGTCATTCTGAATATTATGGCCTTGCTACTGACAAACGCGTGTCGTTGCGAGCGACCAAGGGGAGCGAAGCAATCATAAGATAAGATATGGTATGCCTGCCGGCAGGCAGGCCTGCCTGTGGCGGATCGCAATGACTGTGCGTTCGCGATGACGGTGTTCTTACGCGTCTTTCTTTTCCTTTGCCATGGCCTTCTTCCTTGAAAGGTTAAGTCTGCCCTGCTGATCTATCTCAACAAGTTTTACCATGATCTCATCGCCAAGCTTTACAATGCTATCCACATCCTTTACGTACTCATCTGAAAGCTCTGATACGTGGCAAAGCCCTTCCTTACCTGGTATTATCTCGCAAAACGCGCCAAAGTTCATTATCTTTTTTACAGTTGCCTTGTAGATCTTTCCTACTACGGGCTCTTCAACGATTTTAGCGATTATATCCATTGCCTTTTTAAGGGCAACGGGGTCATTTGAGGCTACATTTACCGTGCCATCATCAGCTACATTTATATCGACACCCGTATCAGCTATAATCTTCTTTATCACTTTTCCGCCGGGGCCTATGATGTCTTTTATCTTATCTGTGCTTATCTTTATGGTCTCTATCCTCGGCGCGTATTGTGAAAGACTGCCCTTTGGAACAGATATAGCCTTATTCATATTGTCTAATATCTTTAAGCGAGCGTTTTTGGCAGCTGCTATCGCGTCCTTTACGATATCCATGGTAATACCTGATTTAATCTTTACATCCACCTGAAGAGCTGTTATGCCCTCTGATGTGCCTGCTACCTTAAAATCCATATCACCATAATGGTCTTCAAGGCCGGCTATATCAGTAAGAATAACAGAATTTTTTCCTTCTTTGACAACCCCTATGGCTATCCCTGCTACAGCGCCTTTGACAGGCACCCCCGCGTCCATCAGGGCAAGAGAACCTGCGCAGACTGTTGCCATGCTCGATGAACCATTGCTTTCAAGCACATCAGAGACAATACGCACTGTATAAGGAAACTCCTCTTTTGACGGTATAACCGGCTGAAGGGCTCTTTCAGCTAAAGCCCCGTGGCCTATCTCACGCCTTCCGACTCCCCTTATGGGTTTTGCCTCGCCAACGCTAAAAGGCGGAAAATTATAATGAAGCATAAATGTCTTTTTCCGGTCGCCCTCAAGGGACTCTATTGACTGCTCATCAGAACCTGTGCCAAGAGTTACTACTGAAAGAGACTGAGTCTGTCCTCTTGTAAAAAGAGAGGAGCCGTGAGTACGAGGAAGAATTCCGACCTCAGATTCAATTACTCTTATATCATCAAAGCCTCTCTGGTCGACTCTTTTTTTCTGCTTTATTATCATATCGCGCACAATTTTCTTTTCTATGCTATTAAGCGCATTTGTTATATCAGATGCCTTAACATCGCTCCCATCTATTACAAGCCTATCTATAATCTCCTGAGAAAGAATAGCCATCTGCTCAATTCTTTCCTCTTTAATAGGCATTGAATTGATCTCTGAAAGCCTGGCCGATGCCATTTCTTTAACCTTTTCCATAAGTTTTTCGTCTAATTCTTTTATCTGGGCCTTAAGTTCTTTTTTACCGCACTCTTTTGCAAGTTCATTCTGAAGAGCTATGCATTTCTGGCACTCTGAAAAACCAAGCTCAATGGCTTTTAAAAATACATCTTCAGACACCTCTTTAGAGCCTGATTCTATCATTAAGATACCCTCTTTGCCCGCGCATACTACAATATCAATATCTGATTCACCAAGTTCGGCGTAAGTAGGGTTTATTATAAATCCTTCTTCATTGCGCGCTATCCTGACAGCGCCCAGAGGCCCAAGATATGGTATGCCTGCTATCTGTACCGCGCTTGAGGCGCCTATGACAGAGAGTATATCAGGGTCATTTTCACCATCACTTGATACAACCATTGCCATAATCTGGACTTCGTTGGCCATGCCTTCAGGGAAAAGAGGCCTTATCGGCCTGTCTATCAAACGTGCTGTTAGTATCTCGCGTTCCGTAGGCCGGCCTTCTCTTTTAAAATACCCGCCGGGTATCCTTCCAGCGGCATAGGTTTTTTCACGATAGTCCACCATAAGAGGGAAAAAATCCAATCCTTCTCTCACCTGCCTTGACATAACCGCTGTCACAAGTACAACTGTATCCCCGCAGGAAACTGTTACCGCTCCGTCTGCCTGTTTGGCAAGCTTGCCTGTTTCAATTATTATTTCCTTGTTTCCTATCATTGCCTTTACTGTCTTTTTCATTTTTTCTCCTTTTTTTTGGGGCCAGGCCCGAAAAATACAACACTCCCCTATATGCCAAACCAAGTTGCAGCCAGAGGGGAGCGCGCTCCAAATACAATCAATTTAAATCAATTACCTTCTGATATTAAGTTTTTCTATAAGCTTGATATACTCTTCTCTTGAGTTTTTCTGCAGATAATTTAAAAGTGTTCTGCGCTGTGAGACCATCTTTAAAAGCCCGCGCCTTGAGTGGTGGTCTTTTTTATGCATCTTGAAATGTCCTGTAAGGCTGTTGATCCTCTCGGTAAGAAGGGCAATCTGCACATGCGCGGAGCCTGTATCTTTTTCGTTTATCTTGTTCTCTTTGATAATTACCTGTTTTTTATCTTTTGCGATTGCCATTGCTGTTATTATCTCTCCTCCAATTCTTTTTTTATTTTAATAACCTTTTAATGTTACTGGATTATAACAGATAGGCCATACTTTGTAAAGCAAAATAAAATGAGCCCAAGAATTCCGCAACATGTTGCCTTTATAAACTATAATCTATCTTAAAAGAGCTTTTTTAGCAAGGATAAATCATAACAGTAAATTCGTAGAGTCATTTTGGGTACCTTTTAGTGTAAAAATCTCA
>Ga0268277_1000703_pt1 | contig 25737 bp, 28 predicted proteins | sample saktaG_5_FD_190132 | JGI IMG/M metagenome (GOLD analysis project Ga0268277, IMG submission 190132) | Saline water microbial communities from Sakinaw Lake, British Columbia, Canada - sak_2010_1_5_50m | ecosystem: Environmental > Aquatic > Non-marine Saline and Alkaline > Saline ...
ATATAAGTTTTACTTTTGAGGAGCCATAGACTTCATCAACTCTTTATTCGGTATAATGTTAATTAAGTACCTTCCATTACACTATTTACGCTATTTGTGATACGGTCATAGTCTAATGGAGGAGCGATAGCGACGACGCAATCTCGCTGTGATTTTCACAAAAGAAAAATATCACTATTTCTTTTTAAACATATCCATAAGCTTATTAACACTTTCGCTGACACTTTCATTGACGTCCTTGAGGATATCTGAAGCCTTGGGCATTGCCGATTTGTCTTCTTCCTCCTCACCTGTAGCTTTCTGCTTTTCCCCTTGTGGAGGTGTCATTAACGTCTGTCCCATTCCGGGAAAAGAAGGCATAGTCATCTTCTGATAGCCGGAAGGAGCTTCAAATACCGACTTTGAAAGGTTTTTCGTTTTGATATTCTTGTATTGCGTACATACGGCTTCACTTTCAAACTTTACAGGGAATGGAAAATTCTTGGATATCCAGAAATGTGATTTTCGACCTTTATCAGTTATTTCATACTTCTTGCACTTAAGGCCGGAAACCTTTTCTGTGCCCAGATATTTTGCTTTTTCCTCTCTTTTTCCGCTCCACTTCTCTAATTGTTCTTCCTTTTCATTTATTGGAAGCACCATATATTTTTTTTCTGCCGGATTCACCATCCAGACCTTATTTATATCCGGTCTGACAATCATGATGACAGGTCCCCCTTCTTTGTTAAGGATTTCTTGACGTATCAAGTCACCCTTAATAAAGATCTTGCCCTCACTGATTTTCTTGCCTTCCAACGTCGTGACATAATCTGCTGTGCAATCCGCAGAAGCAATGCCCACGCCTGACAGTAGAAAGATAGAAACGACCAATATTGATTTTAACAATGTTTTTTTTATCATCCTTTTTCTCCTCTTCATTTTTTATGCTCATTCTATCAAGGCTTGACACGTTGCCGCGCTTTGTGTATGAGATAAGTTAATGAAATTTTTGTTAAGAATAGTACATTATTAATATTTACAATAGGGAAGATAGCACAATGGGGGGTATGTCTCAAGTCATTAGATGTCCGTTCCTGAGCGTAAGAAATCTTAGTTCGAATGAAGGAGTTTAATCAGGTGAAAATTCCAGCCTCTGTATGCACAATGATTGCAGAAGTCTATTTGAAAGTGCTTCCGGATGTTTATCGTTACCTGAATGGGTGGAAAAAACGTGCAGGGCAGATTCCGGATCCGGAGCTTCAAAAACAGGCATTGATGAGCATCAAGACAAAAACCTTTCATTGTGAAGGTGGGTCCATTCTTGGATTGTTAGCCGGTAAAAACAGGAGTGATGTAATTCGTTTTATTGTGGCCTACCAAACAATCAGTGATTACCTTGATAATTTGTGTGATCGTAGTACTTCGTTGGACCCGGTCGATTTTCGTGCTCTTCACCAGTCGATGCTTCACGCGTTAACCCCGGGAGCCGCGAGTTTGGATTATTATCGATTTCGCAGCGAACGGGATGATGGCGGCTATCTGGTGTCGCTTGTGGAGACATGTCAGGAAGTACTGAAAAGACTTTCATCGTACGATAATATTTCTCCTGTGCTCCATGAGCTGGCGGGTTATTATTGTGACTTACAGGTATACAAGCACATTAAAGTAGATGAGCGTGTCCCCCGTTTGAAGGATTGGTTTCAATCTTACCGAAACAACCTGCCGGAGATGAGCTGGTATGAATTTTCGGCGTGTTGCGGTTCGACTCTTGGCATTTTCTGCCTTGTTGCTTATGCGTTTAATGATGAATATTCGGTTGATGTAGCCCCGCAGGTTAGAGCCTCCTATTTTCCATGGGTACAGGGGCTGCATATCCTGCTGGATTACCTTATCGATCAGGAAGAGGACAGAGTCGGTGGCGATCTGAATTTCTGTTTCTATTATGAAAACAATGAGGAAATGTTAAAACGACTCACTCATTTTTTTAAACAGGCGGACAGAAGCGTTTCCCGATTACCCAACACGAGGTTTCATCAAATGATTAATCGTGGTTTACTCGGTGTTTATCTTTCAGATAAAAAAATTGGAAGGCAAGGAATAGTTTATCGGATGGCAAAAAAGATTATTCGCCTCGGTGGCTGGCCGGCACTCTTTTTCTACTTAAATGGATGGATTTATCGGCGGATAAAGTATTGAAAGCTTTGCACAACTACCAAAAGCTACATGGAGTTTTAAAAATATGATTCGCTCTCAGAATTATATTTTTAAAGGTCTCAGTATTATAGTTAATTATATCCGCCTCGAATGAACTACCCCGCCGCAAGCAGCGGGGTATCAAAATGAGTGTTTTATCTTTCCTATCGCAGCAAGCTGCGGGGAATTAACCCCTACAGATTTCGCATTGCACTTCAAGTGATTAGAGTAATCCGTGTAATCTGCGAAATCTGTGGATTAAAAGCCTTTCTCAGCCATGTAGTTTGCAAGATCGGCAACGCGGCATGAATAACCCCACTCGTTATCATACCACGCAACGACCTTTGCCATGTTGCCCTGTAAAACATTGGTAAATTCTATGTCCACTATCGAGGATAGGGGATTGCCCTTAAAGTCTGTCGAAACCAGTTTTTCCTCTTCACAAGCCATAATGCCTTTAAGTATTCCCCCTGCCGCTTTTTTCAAAACTGCTCGCAGCTCATCAGTGTTGGTTTCTTTTTCCAATTCGACCACAAGATCTACCACCGAGACCGTTGGGGTGGGCACCCTGAGAGCATAACCGTCGAAACGGCCCTTTAATTCGGGTATAACCAGAGAGATTGCTCGGGCTGCGCCCGTGGTGGTAGGAATAATATTTTGCCCTGCGGTTCGGGCTCGCCGGAGATCTTGATGCGCCAGATCCAGGATACGCTGATCGGTGGTATACGAATGAATGGTTGTCATCATACCTTTTTTTATTCCAAAGGCCTGGTGAATAACCAGGACAGGCGGGGCAAGACAGTTGGTGGTGCAGGAGGCGTTTGAAACAATATGATGTTCTTTGGGACGGTAAGCTTCCTGGTTGACTCCCATGACCAGAGTCAAGTCCTCATCTTGTGCCGGAGCGGTGATGATCACCTTTTTGGCACCGCCTTCAAGATGGGCTGATGCCTTGGGGCCGGTCCGGAACAGGCCTGTGCTTTCGATTACAATATCCACACCTTCTTCTTTCCAGGGGAGAGACGAAGGGTCGCGAAATGCAAAGTTCTTGATTTTATTACCGTTAACAATAAAGTTATTTTTTCCAACCGTGACTTTTCCCGGAAAATGGCCGTAGCTGGAGTCGTGTTTAAAAAGGTGAGCGAGGATTTCTACATCGAAGAGGTCGTTAACAGCCACGACCTGTAGAGATTCAGGGTGCCTTTCCATGACGGCCTTCAGCACTTGACGGCCTATTCTGCCGAAACCATTAATACCGATACGAATCATATGTTCCTCCTTTAGGAGTACGAGTGTTGTGTCAATCAAGAAATGTCATTTCGACCGCAGGGAGAAATCTAAGATTTCTCAGTCGTGAAGACTCCTTCGAAAGGACAGAGTATAGCTGACATGAAATTCTTATATCAGATTTGAGATAAGTTTAGCAAAAAGTTTTTTCAAATAACATGACCCGTCAGCTTCTCAATTATTTATTTTACCTCCGGTGAGGCATTCGGATCAAAAGGATTTGTTCTCATGGCAAGAGAAAACAGATACGGATAATCACTCCTTAAATGTTTCATGTAACGTAACCATTCTGAAATTAACAAGACATATGCCCTTTTTATATCACCGGCTAAGTGTTCACAGTCGGTATCAGACAGATTTCCGACATCCGCCCTGCTTTCTAACTCTTCTGTTAAGTGAAAGACAGCCCAGAGAAGGTTTGTAAAGGATTCATGTTCCAGTAAATTGGGATTTTGAAGCAAGTTGATTAAGAAATTTCTTTTGCTTACAAGAAAATTGAGCAAGTTTTCCAGGTCGCCTTTACGGCAATCAATTTCATGGTCGGAATTTTTGAACTCTGTGATTACGGAAAAAAAATTTTGGTCGGACCAGTTATCATCTACGATAAACTTTTCCTGAAATTTGTCTGAATGAGGGTTAAAGTCGGAAAAAATTTTCAGCAATCCGGTTCCGACTTCGCTGAAAAAGGACCCTATAACCATATTCAGCTTTTTCATCATGGTCTTTTTCTCCCTGTAACTTAATAACTGATGTATAATCATCGTTACCAGAAGGACTTCGATAAAGACAAAAGCGATATCGCCGATGAGATAAAGGAAAATATGGTGTGCATCCCTGAAGACTGCATAATGGATGAAATAAAAAATTGCTGATAGTAAGATCAGCGATAAGCCTAAGAGAATTTGTGACTTATCGGTCTTCATGAGTCAATACTCCTTTTTTAGGCTATGCTACGTTTCGTGCCCGGCAGTGATATAAAAATGATTGAAGACTGGCATCTTTCCTGATTCCCAGACGCGTCAGGGCAAAATCATACCGTACCGGGTCGTGAGGATTAATCATTCTTAATGAGTCTGTTATTTCCATTGCCGTTTTCATATCCGCCTGTTTTCGTCTTGTAAGTCCTAATGTGAGGCATATTCTGTGAAGATGTGTATCGAGCGGCACAATAAGCCTCGCGGGAGACACATCGTCCCATCCACCGGGGTCCACGGAATCCTTCCGTACCATCCATCGGAGAAAAAGATTGAGCCTCTTGCATGCGCTGCCTTTTTCCGGGGAAGGTAACAGGCTATTATTCTCGGTATTAAAGCCGGCACGTAATTCTTTTACAAACGATGTAAGCGCCGGTCGGATTGTGTCGGCGTCATTGCCGAGAGCGGATTTAAAACACGCATGGAGTGAACCGTATTTCGTTATAACGCGTTTAGCGCCGTAGAGCATTACTGCAAGTTCATCCCCGGTGGTAAACCTGTGCTTAAAGTCGGAAAACGTGTGTAAAAGTGATTTCATAGAGGCGTCTTCAAGAAAACGAGATGGGGACGGAGCCATTTTTTCAAGAACAGTTGAAATACTTTTTAGTATCTGAGAAACTCTGCCGTAGGCAAGCGAAGAAGCAAGGAGTCCTACAATCTCCCGATCACGAAGATTATCGTAACAATATAGAAATTCCAGTGGATCGGGATGAATGAACTCATGCCTGTTGTATTTTTCGTATAGATGTTCAAGTGCTTCTTCTAACAGCAGTGGTGACATATCAGCTTTCATTCTTCATGAGCCCCCAACCGGCTAATCGCTTGAGGCCTGTCTGCTATTTGTTCAATTTTTCCAGTTCTCTGACAATCGACTCGAGGCGAGGCCTTGTGTTAATATCATGGACATCAATATAACGAATGATCCCTTTCTTATCTATTATAATGATTGTCCTTTCCGCAACTCCATCGGAACGCAGCACCCCATAACTGTCAGCTACTTTGCCATGAGGCCAGAAGTCGGAAAGAACAGGAAACCACAACTTTCCCATCTGGTTTGTCCATGCAAAGAGAGTGGGGATGTTGTCAACCGTTATTCCAAGGAGAATGGCATCATTTTTATCGAATATGTCTTTCACAATGCCATAACCCGGCCACTGGTCTGAACAAACAGGTGTCCACGCGGCAGGCACGAAAGAGATGACGACATTCTTTTTTCCACGATACTGGTTGAGAGAAATTTTCTCCCCGGCAATTGCGGGCAGGGTGAAGTCGGGAGCACGATCACCAACCTTTACCTTCAAAACACTGTCTGTGGGCTTGAGATTTTTTGGATGATAAATATTTTCCTTAAAGACATCTGAAAGGCCGTAGGCCGTTGCAGTTAAGAAGAAAATAATTACAATTCCTGACAGCAAATTGAGATAACTAAATTTTTTCATTGTTAACCTCCTACTTTAATCCGGACAGTTGAAGCATCAACTCCAGAAATTCATCGGCCTTTTCGAAGCCGCCGACTTTAGAATAGAAGACCTTGGGAACCCCGTCATCAATTCTAATTCCTATAAAATATGGAGTTCTGACCTCTCCCACGACCTTATGTATGGTAAAATCCCCATCTTCAAAAAGAGGGAAAGGAACATTGTATCTTTCCCTGAACACCTCTGCTTCATACGTGGAATTTCCTACTGCGATGCCTATCAACTTGATTTTATCTTTCAGCGCTGGATTGCTTTCTATTATACGATATAGTTCGTTTACCTTGAGTGCGCTTGCCTGGCAGTGGGGACAGTACATATTCATAATTTCAATGATGACCACCCTGGCCTTGATCTGTGGAATTTTGAAAAAATCACCACGGGAAAGACCGAGGTAGTTTTTATAGTCATTATTTGCAGGCACTGTAAGTTTTATCTCCGGCAGCACGCTACCCGTTGCCGGAGGCTGCGTTGCAGCCGAAACGGGCAAGGTTATTATCAGAGAAAATACGGCGATTACTATAACGTGTATAAGTGTTCTTTTCATTACTTTACCTCTCTTTCTCTATCTTTTATAATGTTTCTTAATTTCTGACAGCCTTTCAAAATGTCCTCGTTCCTCATCTATGATCTTGTCAATAAAGTTTTGCTGACTTTTGGAAAGGAATCTTTTGCTTTCGTGATAGTATAATATGGACTCCAACTCACAGCGGATTGCAAAATTTAAGGCTGTTAGTGTATCTTTAATCTTTGACAATTCTGAATTCAGGGCCTCCTTTGTAAAGACAATATTGCCATCGACGTAATCTCGAAGATAGCCGCCATACTCTCCCGGATAACTTTCCGGTAGCTTATGTTTCTCTATTTTTGAAAGCATATCTTTAAAAGTAATTTTGTGCTTATCCTCCTCATCGGCAAGATAAGTGAATATTTTTTTTGTCTTTTCGTCCTCTGCTATCTGAGCGGCATAGCGGTAGAAACTACTCCCATTCTCCTCAATTCTAATGGCAATCTCAAAAATATCACTTGCTTCGAAATCACTCATTTCAGACTCCTTTTTATTTCTGATAGTTTTCCTACGGCAATTGAAGTTTTCATAAGATTGCTCTTGCTATGTGGTACTTTCTCAGACAACTTCGTACCCGGCCTCCTTCACTTTTTCTTTCACGGTGTCCATGTCAACGGGTGTTACTTCATCAAAGGTGGCTTTTCCCTTTGCAAGGTCAACTTTAATATCAATAATCCCGTCAACTTCATCCAAAGCCTTAGTGACGGCCATCACACAATGATTGCAGGACATCCCGCTTATGTTGATAGTAGTCATTGCAACCCCCCCCTTCTTTCTACGATTAGAGGTGTTTTTTCTCAAACCATCGAAAAAGCAACAATCCTCCGATGATAAACAGAACGATTACAATCCAGTGGTTCAGTCCAAGTATTTCCGGCAGAGTAATCTTGCCGAAGTTCCCCCATGTCAGCACCGTATTTTTCATCGCCGGATATGTTTCGGCAAAAACGGCCGCACCGGCAAACATCCCTATAATTCCCCATAACGCATCCCATCGTCCCTCGCCCAATGCTCCGGCCGAGGTACCGGGACAATACCCCAGAAATCCCCAGCCGATTCCAAAGATAAGACCGCCCATAATGTTCGCTCCCAATATGGTTGGTTTTATGCTGAGTTTGATCAGCCCGAGGTCTTTCAAAAGGTAGATGCCCACCATACCCACTAAAATGGCGGAAAGCATGAACTTAACGATGGTCATATCGATTAAACGCAAAGCGCCAAGTTGTTTGTCGTAACGTATTACGCGGCCTTTTTGTAAAAGGAAGCCGAATAAAACTCCCGTGATGAGTCCGTAAATCAGCAATTTCATCTTTATTCACCTCCCCCATAGAGTGTGCGGGCGACGATGATGCCTCCAATGAAAAAACAGAGCAAGGCGATATAACTACCGACTGCCAACTGGAGTGAACCACTCAGTCCATGGCCGGAAGGTCACCCGCCTGCCAGGCGTGCCCCGAACATGGCGATCAGTCCACCGAAAAAGGCGACAACTCCCCGCTTAATTACACTCGTCCCGAAACGGCGTTTCCACACGTCCGGGACAGCCTTCAAGACGAAGCTCCCTGAGATTGTCGATGCGATTAAGGCTCCTATAAAAATGCCGATCACAAACAGGGCTTGCCAGTCAATCTTCGGCGCATACTTGATAAAATAATCCATTCCCGCTACTCGATCCGGAACGAAGATTTTTTCAAGTGCTCCGGCTGTACGCGCGAATATGGTTGATGCGCCAAAGAACTCTCCGGCTATCCAGACAGAGAAGATAAGCACCACACCGCTCAATGCTCCGGCCACATAAGGATTCCATGATTTTTCATTTCTTTCCATCTTGTAAAATTTCTCCTACTTATTATGAACTGAACAGCAAGCGCATTATTCTTCGAATTACTTCGTTCCCCGCAGCTTGCTGCGGGGAGCTTCAATTTTTATTATTCCTTATATTTCCCGGGAAATTTCGTATGGACTGTCCCCTTGCCCTTTTTCCTCAAGTCATCAGACGCCTTGAGAATGTGATTAAAGCGATGTTTCAATTTATAAAATCCGTGCCACCAGGCGTAATCAGGGGCCATCATGGCAGCACCCATTCGAGCCCTGCGTCCCTCGTGGTGCCATAGCTCATAAAATTCCCATTCGATATCTTCATCAAAATACTGTTTTTTCGAAAGGAGTTCGTCTTCATAGAGAGAATCAATCACCTCTTTTATTGGCTTGAAGTAATTCTCGTTGTAGTTCGTGACTGCACGATCAAGGTTCATGAAGTGCTCGTCAGTCCATATACGGGAATGACACTGCAGGCATACTTTCTTCATCATTGTTCGCTCGACACTCCAGTTAGTTTCAGCGGGAAACGGTTTGAATTCACTTGGCCTGACGGTCAAAGGAGCCTGTGTTTCCCAGGAAAGTCTCCGGGTGACATCGTGTGTTTTAGGTACATCACCGGCGGACGACATATGGCAAACAGCGCATGTCGGCGCTCTGAAGTTTCTACCCGCTTTCCATTTCCCATCATCGGTCGCCCAGTTCCAATTATCCCCTTCGGCTTGGTAGATAGTTCCGTGTTTCGATTCATTGTAAATTTCGATTTGAGGGTGATCCGGGCCAAGGTGGCACTGATCACATGCCTCAGGCTTTCTCGCTTCCACTGTTGAGAATCTGTGTCTTGTATGACAGCTACTGCAGCTGCCGAGGGTTCCGTCAGGATTTTTCCTGCCCACCCCGACATTGGGCCAGGTGCCGGGCGATGGACGGCCGTTTACAACTTCGACTACGGTGCCATGGCACGCGTAACATCCGGTTGTGCGCTCTACGGCGTTGTTCATGCCGTCATTCAACCAGTAATCCACTTTCCAGATAATCTCAAGAGTATGTGCATGTTTGCTCTTATTGTACTGAGCGATTTCTTTGGGATGACAGCCTTCGCACCTCTTTGGTGTTACAACAGCAGATACACGGTTAGAATCGTACTTGAGGTGCTCTTCAGCAAAAAAGGGACTTTCGCGATTGGATCTGTGACAAGTATAACACTCAACACCGACTTTTGAATGAACACTGTTTGACCAGTCATGGTAAATACCCGGAGTTTTATTTTCATGGCACTTAATACAGGTGTTACCGGAAATAACATCGGCGCGTTTCTCGGGGATTAATCTCATGGGAAAACCCCAGCGCCACACACTGATACAGGCAAGGATTAGGAAAATAATGGCCAGGTTGATATACGTCATTGTAATGAAAATCTTACGGGTGGAAGAGGTTTTTTCAATTGTGGCCTGTTTTTTGGCGATTTCCCCGATATACTTTACGTTTTCAAAAACCTCCGCTGCATGAGGCGCACCTTTGAGAGCATCAGTCAAATCCGAACCGGCTGTGTGTTTGCCAAAGTGTCGCCCGTTCTCCCATTTCGGGCTGTTACCGACATCATAGATTTTGCCTTCATAAACCACATACGCTGGTTTGCCTGAGGAGCCATCAAAGTAACTCAGGTTAGCAAGTGTTATTTCACCGGTGTCGGGAGGAGACTCAGGAGACGCGGCTTCTTTTTGCATGCGGCGATGAATGACCGTGACTGCGGTAATACCGATGGTCACCATCAGGAGAAAAAGCACAATTTTGATAAAGAGCATAAGGCCGAAGGTATTGTTGAAGAATTGTTCCCATTTGCTGATCCGTACCCAGGTCAGGTAGCTGCCGGTGAGAGCAAGGATGATCATGCAGGAGATGCCGAGTATCCTCTCATACTTCGGAATACCACCGGTCAACCGGAAAGGCTTTACAAAAATGTGAATGTAGAAAATCGCACCAAAAAATATGACCGCTGCGAGAAGATGCAGATAACCGATGATAAATCGGAGTGTCTTATGCAGCGGTGTCTGCAGGGACTCAGCTTTTTCAAGTATTCTCTCGGAAATTGGATACTGATAACCACTTTTTATGTAAGCAAAACCTACGGTTTTAAGCGGCCCACCGGTGCTTTCCTGGTGACAAAATATACATCCTTTCCCTGTCCTTGTTGCATAATTATCTGTGGCTTGAACAGGCGAGGGTATAAAAAGGTGATGGAGCAAAACTGCAAAAAGCAATAGGAATATAAGAAAACTTTCCCCTTTTTTCATATTCGTGTTCCGTTCCAAAAGTTGTCAGGTTATAAAGAAAGAAAAAACCCTCCCTGCGAATAAAAATCGGCCTTTTGACAAAGAACAATCAATCTTGCTTTCATTGATAACTTATTTTTTAACCCAATCTTCAAGTTCTGCTCTCTGATACTCCTCCTGCTGGTTAGTGAGATCCAGATTGATGACTATTCCAGAATGTTTCTTGACCTCCCCGTCCTTGCTCAACTTCAGATGGCGTTCCCGTGCCGTCCGAACATCCTCCAGTGCTTTCTTGAGCGCCGCTCCAATAGCTTTGCTTTTGTCTATCTGTCCCGGTTTAAATTCAGGTTGTACCCCGTCCTCGGCAATTGGTTCGCCAAAGTGTGCAAGCTGTTTCATTTTTTCCATGGCCTGGTCCATGATCTTCCAGCCGATTATTCCATCCTGTTGGAAAACCCATGAGGTGCGCAGGTGCTGCAACATCTCCGTGTATTTACTTGTAACCTCCGCCTGCAACTTATCTAACAGTTCCTTGGGCAATTCGCTTTCTTCCCCCGGTAGTCCTGCGGCCTCTTCCGGGCTTAATTTCCCCAGTTTTCTTTTGAATTTCCTGGCATGGATAGCCGATTCCGATGCTTCTCTTTGGAGAACACGCCTGATATGGGGATCATCAACTTTATCCGCTTCTCCGTTGTAATGAGGGATCAGTTTCTCCTCATATTCGACATAGGATTTGAGCATAGTAGCCCTGCTGGTCGGATCGTGGGGATAAGGAGCAGGTATAAAATTAGGTTCTCCTCCCAGTTTGCCTATGATCATACCCAGCCAGTGCATATGCCACATCTCCTCCCTGGTAATGGAAATGAGGCTCGCACCCAGAGGTGTATCTTCCCCTTCCATATAACCGTGAACGAGATAGCGTATGATGGCCGCGTGCTCATCGGCGATGTCTCTGTTTAACATGTCAATCAATGCTTGCTTTTCCATGAATGGCCTCCCTTTACTAATTTGGAAATGATTACTCCGACTCAACGCCGTTTTACGTAATTAACATTACGCTTTCCACAGGCCATGCACATTACAATATTCACGGACTGTCAAATTTCCTGCCTCGATGTTAAAGGTAGCTTCCGGTGCATCTCCGGGATTTAAAAACTGACGGTAAGCTTTTCCGTCTGCGATAATCTCGATCCATTCGATATAGTGTTTCTCCTCCATTGGATGAGCAACGCTGCCTACCTTCACTTTAGTACCGCTTGTTGTCTTTTCCATTACGGGGATATGCTTCTCCCTGGCAGCATCCACAGTGTTTTCCTCAAAGAGCTTCATCGGCTGGTTGCAGCACACAAGCTCCCCGGCCCCCTCGTGGAGCATTTCTACAATGTTTCCGCAGACTTCACACTTGTAAATCTGGAGTCTCTTTGTCATGTCTCTTTCCTCCTTTCTGGATTTAAACTTTAATTTTCAAACAATATTGAGTTCCTTGTGTTTTTTTAATATTTCATCTGCCAATCCGTCCAATGCCTTGAAATCCTCTTCTTTTGGGAATCCTTTCACAACAACGGGGTCAAGTATTTCTGCCTTTAAATTCGGGATCATTCCCGCAATCTGTTCTACCATCTTACCGCCCCAGCCGTAGGAGCCGATAATTGATGCGAATTTTGTCTTTGGCCTCAGGGCGTTGGCAAGAAAAACCGCATAGACAACATTCGGATGCGGACCGACCAGAACGGTCGGCGAGCCGATTACGACTGTCGCCGCATCGACTAAGGACATCGCCAGCTGACCGATATCGGTTTGAGTCAGATTGAACTGTTTTACCGTAATGCCCCTTTCAATCAGGGCCTCCACAAAATAGCCTACCATCTTTCGTGTACTGTCATGCATCGAGATGTAGGGGATAACCACTTCATTCTTTACATTGTCGGAAGTCCAGTCACGATAGGCTTCGAGAATAAAGGTCGGCTTGTCATATATCGGGCCGTGGCTTGGCACGATCATCTCTATCTCGAGATTTTTTATCGTTTCCAGGTTTTTCCTGATAATTGCCCTGAATGGCATCATGATTTCGGCATAGAATCTCTTGGCCGCTTCATAGACCCTTCCTTCATCGGTGACAAACAGATTACTCGTTGCCAGGTGGGAAGCGAAGAAATCGCAGGAAAAGAGGATTTTTTCCTCCCTTAAATACGTTACCATTGTTTCCGGCCAGTGCACCCATGGCGCATAAATGAACTCCAGCGTCGTTTCTCCTAATGATAACGTCTTTCCATCCTCAATCGTTAAGAACTTATTCTCAGGGATCAGAAGGAGCGCCATGAGCAAGTCTTTACATTTTGGTGTGCAGACAACCTGGGCATCGGGATACAGATCGAGCATCTGCGGTAATGATCCTGAATGGTCCTGCTCGGCGTGATTGGCAACGATGTAGTCGATATGTTCAATTCCGAGCCGGCTGAGATTCTTTATCAGTACATCCGTCATAGGCGGATCCACCGTATCTATCAGCATCGTTTTTTCTCCGCCTTTTATTAAATAGGCGTTATAACTTGTACCGTCGGGAAGCGGGATGAGTTCATCAAACAATCTTCTATCCCAATCAATTGTCCCAACGGAGTAGATATTTGGTTTTAATTGACGTGGAACACTCATTTTTCAAGCCTCCTTCTATTTTTTTGCCTGAGCCTTAAATCTCAAATCCCCGGCAAGTTTTTTGATTTCATCCAGATCCTTGGTCATAGCGGCCCATCCATACCAGTATGCATAATCCGGATTGGCATGAAAAACTCCCTGATAAGTCCTCATCCGGTGTTTCATGTACATGTCGAAGAGTACCTGATCGATATACGAGCCTCCGGTTTTATAGAAATGGAGAAAATCGGGATAAGCATAAGAGTAATGCGCCGGTTTTTTCAAAACACCGTCTTTGTAAAGATCAGCCACGATCTTTATGCCTTCTGCCATTAAACGGTCCGCCTTTCTTATCAGCTGATCGCCCTTTTCAAGCTCTTCCCCGGCATATTTTCCGGAATGGCACTTTTTGCAGGTCTTTATCATCTTCTCCCGCTCGGCTTTCCAGTCCTCTTCAGTCAACCGTACCATATCGATCGCTTTAACGGCATCCAGCCGGGCGGTCGGTTTCCCGTCCGGATCCAGTACTCCCAGCGCCTTTAGAATTGCAGTTCGGTCCTCTGCCCATTGTTTGTCCTTGGGCAGGGGCAGCCTTACCGCCAAAAATCCCCAGGCCACTTTATTGGTATGGGTCCCGTTGGGGAGGTGACAGAACTGACAGGTAGGAGCAGCCGCGTCTTTTGGCAATCTACCTATCTCTTTCATGGCATATCTCTCCCCGTGTTTGGAGCTTTCATACATCTCCCACTGAGGATGGTCGAACCCCATGTGGCATGTCTGGCACGCTTTGGGATCCTGTGCTTCTTTCTTAGAGAAAGTATGCCGTGTATGGCATTCATCGCAGGAATTTGTCCGGTAAATATGACCTTTTTCGCGCAGATCCTTTTTTTGCGCCTCAGACTTTACTCCCATATTATGGCATCCGCCGCAACCTTTCCCCCCTTCCATCAGCTCGTCAGGTTCCATGTGGGTAATGGGAAGGGCATTCAAGGAGGTCCACCCGAAATTGTGTTTTCCTTTGGTGAATTGACCAAACTGTTCCGAATGACATTCTGAACAGGTGACCTCGGTAGGCATCACGGCCAGATGGACGGTCTTTTTACTCTTGTGCTTGGAGCCATGGCAGACAGGACAGGCGACATCATTATTACTATGTTCACTGGCCTGCCAGTCCTTGACGAGCAGAGGTGTTACTGAGCGATGGCAACTGATGCAGACTTTTCCGTCTTCCGTAAAAGCAGTGTTTGGCACGAGTAAAAAAGCCATCAGGAAAGCGGAAAAAAAGATAATTAATTTCTTCATAAGAAACCTCCCTTATTCTCAGGCCACTTTTTCAAAATCACTTTTACCCACCCCGCATACGGGACATACCCAATCGTCGGGAATTTCTTCGAAGGGCGTTCCGGGAGGGATTCCTCCATCGGGGTCTCCTTTTTCAGGATCGTAAATATATCCGCATACTTCACACTTATATTTCGGCAGGCTTCCCATCTTTTTTTCCTCCTTTTTTTCATCTTCAATATAAGTTGGGGCAGTTTTGGGGGTCGTCCCCCCTTTTATCTGTTGATAATAGGCGTATGTCATCGGCTCACCCTCTTTGATTATTTCGGCTGCCACGGCCTCGCCGACAAACAGGGTGTGCGTGCTCAGCTCCAGCCGGTCTATTACTTTTGCCTCCAGGTAGGCCAATGTATTATCTAAAATAATCGGGACGTTCGTTTCACCCAGCTTGTAATTAACCTCACTGAATTTGTCTGTATCCCTGCCGGATTTAAATCCAAAGGTGCCCACCAGGCTTAGAGGGGCATCCTTAGCCAGAACTGATACACCGAATACACCGCTGTCGGAAATGTACTCGTGGGTGAGGTTTTCTCTGTTGATGGAGACGGCAACGGTTCGTGGGGAGGAGGTTACTTGAAAAACGGTATCTGCGGTCTGTCCGTTAATCTTGTCTCCTTTACGTGAAGTAACAATGTAAAGACCATAGGTGATCGTGCGAAAAGCTTTGCTATTCATGGCGTTCTCCTTTCGAGTGTTTAATTTATGAGGATTAGTTAGAGAATGAAGATTTGCTTTTTATTTTTTCTTCAACTACTCCGAGAAGAAACCAAGGGCATACGGCCTCATCTCTTTAATTTTGTGTCCAGCTGGTATTTTCTTAACTGAGAGCAGAGAGAATTTCACATTAGCATCATAGATCCAGCTGAGTTGGCGGTGAAAGAAGTAGGGATGCGGCTTAACCTCGTAGTAAGAGATGGACTCGTTTTTTCAACGGTTATTTCATGAATAAAGCCTTATCTCTTTTTAAATTCTAAGTTTTTATAAGAGCTGCAGGTCTTAAAATCAAAGAACGTTGTTCCTTCAATCTGTTAGCTGTTACAGGTTTCCTCTGTCGTTGGAGCGGTGTGGTTCAAAAGTGTTCCGGAACCGCATGACGCTGTATTGTTAATGTACTTCTGTTTTTCTTAAGCCCCGATTTTTCTTTTAAGTTAATGATAATTTTTAACATTAGAATAGTTCTAAGTCAAGAATGAAATACAAGAACTCGTTCCTTCCGATTGCAACAATTTTTTAAAAAACCATCCAGACCCTCTTCGTAGCGCCTCCCCGATGTCATAAATCCCTCGTTATGAGTGCCTGTAATTTCGAGAAATTCCTTCGGTTCCCGTGCCGCTTCGAATAATTGGCGGCCGTGTCTGAAGGGTATTATGTCGTCGTTTGCGCTGTGTATAACAAGGACGGGACAGTTGATTCGTTTTATATATTCACCGGTGTTGTAGTCAAAACGGGCAAGCAGTCTGGCCGGCAGAAACGGGTAGATGTTAGCCGCGATATCGGGGACGGAGGTAAACGTTGACTCAATGATAAGCGCTTTCGGAGTGTGATTCTGTGCTAACCAGGCGGCAATTGCCCCACCGATCGATCTTCCGAAAAAGATGATTTCTTCCGGGGGCACGTGCCGCTTCACGGTCAGGTAGCGCCACGCCGCCTCGGCATCGAGATAGGTTCCTTTTTCGGTGGTTTTCCCCTCGCTTCTTCCGTAGCCCCTGTAATCAAAAATAAACGTGCTAAAACCGAGACGGTGAAAAATTCGGATAGACTCCATACGGTGGGAGATATTGCCCGCATTGCCGTGGCAAAATAGAACAACTCCCCTCGATTTCTCAGCAGGGATAAACCAGCCGGAAAGTTTCACACCATCCGCGGTTTCGAAAGAAACATTTTCGTATGAAAGTCCCGTCTGGTCAGGCGTTTCAAAAAATTCTTTCTGCGGAAAGTAAATAAAGTGGGGTTGGGCAACAAAAACAATGACCAGAAGGCCGATATAAACGGAAACGGCTATCGAAATTATTGACCAGATCATACGCATAATAGAAAGGGGTCAGACCTTGTTTTTTACTGCCCTCGACGCTTTGTTGCTGACCCGCAGGTAATGGGGCCCGACATAATCTAATCCTCAGTGTCCTTAAATTTGTATCCCCAACGGTACTAAGCTCCGTATATACCGCCCCCTTATGGAAAAGTATCGTGAGTAGCATTGTAAATTTAATAATTTATTTAATCAAGTAAGGAATTTAAAATTTAAAATTGTTAATTAAAAATTCTCGCGAGCGGTATCCCGGAGCCTTAATCCTTACACCTTATACCTTGTTTCCGAATCTTGGACACCATCCACTTTATGGATAATTCTTGCAATTTTACCATTTCAAGCGTATAAAATACTTACGTGTACGAATCAGGGGCGAAACGCAGCACGGGAAGTCAGTCATGTCCCCATCTTGTTGTCCACTCCGGAGAAAACATATCGAACCAGGGTAGATAGTATCTCTCATACAGCTTCTCGATAACGCGCGCACAGAGTTTCGCACACGGCAAAAAAGGAGGAGAAACGGCAATGATCAAGCAAAAGGAGATCGGGTATTTTAGAACCTTCTTTGAGGTGAGCCAGACGATCCTCACTGCCCCTTCCCTCGCCGAAATTCTTCATTTCCTCGTCGAGAAAAGCGTGAAAGCTCTTGGGGTTAAGGCGGGGAGTCTGCGCCTCGTTGATGAGACAACCTCACGCTTGGAGCTCGTGGCGTCCTATCGTCTCAGCGAGACATACCTGGCCAAGGGGCCCTTGCTGACGGATAAGAGCGTACCCGAGGTGCTCAAGGGGAAGGTCGTCGTTATAAAGGATGCCACCACGAATCCGCGAATTCAGTACCAGGCGGAAAAGCGAGACGAGGGCATTACCTCCATCCTCTCCGTTCCCGTGGAGGCGAGAGACAAGGTAATCGGCGTCCTCAGGCTCTATACCGCTGAGCCCCGGGACTTCACCCCAGAGGAGATCGAGTTTGTCTCCGCCCTTGCCGAGATGGGAGGTCTTGCCATCGTCAATGCGAAGATATACGAAGACGAAGGCGTCAAGCTCTCATCCCTCCTCAATGAAGTGGGCATTGAATTCCCCGGTGAGACCCCCCGGCGGTGGGAACACGGGGAGGTATTTGCCCCGGAACCCCCCGATTTGTCCGTGAGCCTGGAGTATTTCCGGATGCTCCATGAGGTCACCCGGGCGATTCTCGCCACCCTGGATTCCCGGCAGGTAATTGATCTGATAATCGATAAGATCATTACCATTATGAAGGTAAAAGCCTGTGCCCTCCGCCTCATTGACGAGACGACGCGGGAGCTCACTCTGGTCGCGTCGAAAGGCCTCAGTGAGGACTACCTGAAAAAGGGCCCTATCAACATTGAAAAGAGTATTATTGATGTCCTGGGGGGAAGCCCTGTTATGATTCTTGATGCGGCAACCGACCCGAGGGTCCAATACCCCGCTGAAAGCATCAAGGAAGGTATTAAATCCATCCTCTGCCTTCCCATTACCGCGCAGAATCGGGTAATAGGCACTCTGCGGCTCTACTCCGCTGAAACGCGCCGGTACAACCAGCAAGAAGTGGCATTTCTATCCGCCCTCGCGGAGATTGCCGGCGTGGTCATCATGAATACACGGTTCTACGAGAAAACCCACTATGATCTCCTCTTCTGGCAGGCAACTCTGGAATACCTCGACTTCAAGGGACCGCAGAAGAAATAGTATTCGAATATAGAGCGTCTTACTTTTTACTGGTTACCGGTTACTTACCACTGAGAAGTTCCTTGTAGATGGCAAAAAGCAAGACCTGACCCCGATTTCCCCGATTTCCCAAATGAAAGATCAAATTCCCTTGACAATTCAGGCAGAAGTTGTATTTTCTCAACACTTACGAGTCGGCATTGGGCATTGCAAGAGAGGAGAGTATAGATGACGCGGCACCCGGCATATACCTATGTTGTTGTCTTCATTATGTGGGGATTGTTCGTCCATGCCCCGCTATTCGCTCAAGAAACAAAATTGATTGCCTTTACCTTGAATGATCAGTTTGACAGAGAGTACACTGAGAAAAGTTTTCCCGAGAAGATTTTGATTATCATTGAGGGTGATCGGGAAGGAAGCAAATACTGCGCTAAATGGAAAGAGGCCATGTCTGACGCGCTTGAGAAGAACCATGCGATGGATCATATTCAGTTTGTCAGTATTGCCGACTTAAGGGGGATTCCATCGTTTTTGAAGGGGTTTATTAAAGGCAAATTTTCGAAGAAAAAACACAAGTGGTCATTAATGGACTGGGAAGGCATGTTTGCGACGGCCTATGAATTTGTCCTGGAGTCGTCTAACATTTTGGTTTTTGATCGCCAGCAGCATCTTGTTCATCAAACAAGTGTTCGAGAACTTTCACCTGAGAAATTAGAAAAGATAGTCAATACCGTTAAATGCATAAACATGGATCATCCATGATTCCCGGAATCACCGGACACAAGAAACACATTGATGCCGACACGGGAGGATTTAATCTGCAGGCTGCCTTCTCAACGGGATGGATTGCCGGAAGGGCTATTTCATGCAGCACTGACAAGAGCATCTAATAAAGGCCAACAGTGGACAAAATACTGAAATGTGCGGACATGGATAACCCCATTAACTTAGATGTTTAGTTAGAAACATGGAGCAGTGCTTATGGATGTATTTCATAATCTTGTAAATGCAATTCTGGTCATTGTGCTTATTTATGCATTGGCCATTTATCTTAGACGTAAAGGGACATTAACAGAAGAACATTCTCTGACCCTTGCCCGTATCGTTACCGACTTGTGTTTACCGGCCATAATTTTCGTCAGTCTGGCACGGCAAACCATCCATTTGGATCAAATAGCCCCGGCTCTGGTAATGCTGGGTCTGGAGCTTGGCTGCATTGCTCTGGCCTGGATGATAAGTGTCTTACTGAAGTTCGACAAAGCGCAGCAAGGGGCGATTGTTTTCTGTTCGGCATTCGGTTCCTCAACGTTTCTGGGCTATTCGATTATAATGCAGATGTTTCCACACACGCCTGAAGCTCTCAGCGAAGCCGTCCTGATTTCTGAAATTGGTGTTGGGTACCCGATATTCATTTTGGGTCCGATTCTGGCCGCCTATTTTGGTTCAGAAAAATCAGATGCAGCATCACAATGGAAAACTTCTCTGGGTTTTTTCAAGTCCCCTGTCTTTTTCGCGTTGATTATTGGTCTTCTTTGGGGGCACTTTCGACTACCCGGTCAAAATAATGCCTTCATAGCTCCGCTATTCCATCTATGCAATGTTTTAGCCGCGGCCCTTACGCCGCTTGCCATTCTATCAGTTGGCCTTATGTTCAAGGTGCCCCATCTGCGCAAGATACTAACGGCCCTGGCAATTGTTGTTCTCCTCAAATTGATAATTAAACCGCTGCTTGCCGGTTCTGTCGCGACCCTCTTTGGTTTTCCCGAACTCTGGAAAGAAGTTTTAGTTCTCCTGGCCGCAATGCCTCCTGCCGTTCTTGGAGCGGTCTTTCTTAGACGCTACGGCGGAGACGCTTCACTGGCTTCGGCGCTCCTTTTAGCCGCTAGTCTGATAAGCTGCGTGACCCTTTTAGGCGTATTCTGGATGATTATGTAACGGCAGTCGTTTGATAAAAATTTTTTAAAGGGCGCATCGAGCTTCACAACAGTTCCTGCCGATCTGTTGCAGCGTATAACTTACTTATAAGTCACAGGGGGGAGCCGTGGAGTGATTGAAGAGAAAACCCCGTTTCTTGGAAAAAGAAAACGGGGTTTTTTGTTTTAGGGATTGGTGAGCCGGGCAGACAGCAAAAAACAATACCCGACCCCTTAGCCCCCTTTGATATACATTAATTTAACGAATCGTCCTTCCAGTATTTTGTCCCCTTCACCGTTGCCTGAAGGGCTAACCCTGTCTCGGTTAACTGGTATATCGTCATATTACCGATTGTGGCTTCACCGCCGACAGCCGCTCCCTTGTCGCTCGCCTTGGCTGCCGCATCGGCCTGAGCTCCGAACGCCCAGCCCTGTTCGACAAAACGGTTCATGGTATCGGCACTATGGAATACGAACACAATACGAAAGTCTTTGGCGCCGAGGCCCAAACCGATGCCGACCTCTCCCATTCTCATATATGTGTGTTTGCCGGTCTTGTTATTTATGACGACACCACATCCGCCGCCGAAACTGGCGAGAATAATATTAACATTCACGTTGCTGAATACGGCATACCCCGGGGCACTGGAAATTTGCGCTTTAACGTCGGGCTTTACTTTATAAAGATCCGACAGCGTCGTGTTTTTCATATCGAGAATTACCTGTTGCTTTTGCGCCTTCGGTTTATCGCCCATAGTAGCGCACCCCACGATGATTAACGCCAGTATCATGCACAGTACTACCGCTCTACGATTCATGGTTGACCTCCTTTTTTATTATAACTTGTCGCAACTGCTTTTCAAAATACCTTACACAGAGGGATAATGTTAACTTACAACGTAAATAAAGTAAACATGGAAAACGAGTGCCGTTCAATCAGTTCAAGGATAAAATCCTTGACAAGCTCGTTTAAAGATGTATTTTTCCGAACAGTCGGCGAGGTTTTACGGATGAATGTGACTAAATTCAATAAAATTCTGTTTCGTTGTGCGTACTGGTTCAAAGCTCCGTGGGACGTGGGTGGTCCTCAGCCCGTCGTGAAAGAGCTTGAGCAAGAAGGTCAGATTAAGGGTCGAGTCCTCGATCTGGGCTGCGGTACCGGCGATACGGCGATCTTTCTCGCGCAAAAAGGCTATGAGGTAATGGGTATTGACTATTTGCCGAGAGCAATCGATCTGGCACTGGCGAGAGCGAAGAGGGCGGGCATGCAGATACCTTTTCGGTTGTTCGATGCGATGAAATTAGACCAGTTACAAGAACGGTTCGATACCGTAATCGATCTCGGACTCTTTCATAATCTGTCCGATAAAGACAGGATACGCTATAAGTTCTCTCTCGAATCGGCGATGGAACCGGGTGGAATATTCCATATGCTCTGCTTCAGTGATTCTCAGCCGGGGTTTATCGGGCCGCGAAGAATTTCAAGGGAGGAAATATATCAGGCATTTTCCAATGGCTGGCGGGTAGACTCGATACGAGAGACAAAATACAAGGTCTACTATCCGATCGGTGGTGCTAAATCCTGGATCGCATCCATTCGCAAAGTGTAGAAACGATAATACGCCAAAGGTTGTACACGCTGCACTTCGTGCGGAAATACCTTGATAGGCTTATTTAAAAGTGTATTGTTTTCAATCAGTTCAGGAAAATAGGACAACAATTTAAAAAATGTAAAGTTTCATCCAATCACGGTAACAGGAGGGAACCGTGGAGTGATCGAAAATAAAACCCCGTTTCTTAGAAAAAGAAAGCGGGGTTTTCTTATTTTGGAGCAAAGTATAAAAAATGGTGGAGGCGGTCTGAGTTATTAGGCGGAATTAGTCAAGCGTAAGCTTGACTGCCATTTTTTCTCATATTTTCTAACTGCGTGTCTGATTAAGAGTGATATTTATTAGGGAATAATTATGTCTGTAGACGAATTTGATGCAATTCAAGAAGAGGCTTGGGAAGAATTCTTAGATCAGATAGGTTCAGAGGCAATTGACGCATACAGACTTGAAAGACTTGGTGCCTATTATGAAGAGAATCCTCGTGTCGCTATTCCAGCAGTTAAAGCCCTAGAAGAAGCAAGGAAGTTGCAGCACGCTCACCCGGCCGCAGCGCTTGTTTTTGCTGTAATTGCAATAGATGTTGGTTTCAAGAACGTCCTAGTTGGACCTATTGTTTACGGCATGGTTCATATGGAGGCCGCAGCAGGTCTAATAGTAAACATAGTAATACAACACAGGGCACTTGATAGATTTAAGGAAATTCTAGAACATATCTTTAAAGATGAAACGATTGTAGAAAAAAGACATAGCATTGATCTTTTATCATATAAGAGGCAAGATTCAAATAAATCCCTGTGGGAAGAAATTAAGATCATACAATCGATTCGAAATAATGTGGTTCACAAAGGCGATGATGTAACGTCGGAAGAGGCTTCAATGGCAATAGAGGTCGCAACTGTATTTTTGTATGATCTACTTAAAACGGTTGTTAATGATTTAGGCTGTCAGATTGAATTAGACACAGAGTAACAAGGGGCTAAATCTCCGTTTGACTCATTTGTTGGAACAAGAGGTCAAGCATGTCTTTGACTCACTGAAGAAAATAGCTGGCTCTGGTCCCTATATTTTACAATGAAACAAATTTATATATTTTGTTTATCAAAAATAATATTGACATAATGGTTCCATATATGGTACCGGGGGGTAAAGTTTTAATTGAGTAAGACCGATAAATTAATTAAAAAAGCCAAAACATCTCCTACTAATTTTACATTCAATGAGATTTGTTTATTGGCTACAAGAGTTGGTTTTGTCTTAAGGAATCAGACAGGAAGTCATAAAATCTACAAACATCCTATCTATGAAAAAATGATGAATTTCCAACCAGATAAACAAGACAAAAGTAAAGCGAAAAGAAAACAAATTGATCAGCTCCTCGAATTTATAGATGAATTTATTTTGACGGAGAATAACCATGTTTAAATATTCTATTAACTTAACATGGAGCGACGAAGATGACAGTTACGTTGCTACAGTTCCTGAATTCCCAGGACTTTCTGCTTTTGGAGAAACTCCTGAAGAAGCGGTCAAAGAAGCAAAAATAGCAGTCAAAGGTTTTGTTGAAGTATTCAAAGAAGATGGAGAAGAAATACCTGAACCCAACAAATTAAAACCTTTCAGCGGCCAAATCCGATTAAGATTACCAAAATCACTCCATTCGTCATTAAGTAGTGAAGCAAAAAGTGATAATGTCTCTTTAAATACTTACATAGTTCAACTTCTCTCAGAAAAAAACTCATTAGAATCAATTAAAAAAGAAATCGATTCACTAAATAACAACATCAGAAATTTATTTTTGTATGGAAGAGAAGAAATTAAATCCTCATCACAGATATACATTGGAGAAGGTCCATCTACCCCATGGGATGATAAAGAAATCAAGACCACAATAACCAACATACTACCTCCTAACTATTACGGAGCAAAGGCGAATTAATGAAACTTGCAAAAAAAATTAACATGATTCTATGTGAAGACATAAGACCAGAAATAGGAAATAAAACATCTTTAATGGGAATATACGGCAACAATATGATAGTCAATCAAGTTCCTTTTATCCTTCCCAAAATTTGTCTTTATGTCATGTTAACTAAAACAACTAAACCTATCCCTGATTTTGATGTTACTGTCATAATCCCAAAAACAGACCCCATAAAACTTAACATACCAGAACCTCCCAATCAGATTGTTGGGAGTGATGTAAGTTTGGGCATATTAATATCCCCTCTTAAAATAAAGTCAGTTGGTAATGCAAGAATTGAAATACGTTTTAAAAATGAAAAGAAGCCGTCGTTAATATATAGATTTAAAATCACTGTTCCCATTAAAGAAAAATAAATATATTTTTCCAACCTCAACCCGGTAACGTTTTCTGTAAGAGTCTGAGAGGGTCACATCTCAACGGCCTGTTGCCCAAACGAGTTTTGAAATATGAGTCCTAAATATTTTGCCAGGCGAAAATATATGGGACAACATTATAAAAACAATCATGTCGGGTTTAACAAAATATCGCTTAGCCCGGAAAACCACCTGAATACTGTGTCTATAACACTGTATTGAGTATGATTCACGTGATAACCCCGGACTTCTTCTGCCCGGACATTGCTCTTTGACATTCTATCCTTTGGTTGTCTTATAAGAATAGTGATATTCTGGATGGTTGCTATAAGAAAGTCCTGAATTTCCATACGCCATAGTCTTCGCCATCGTGCTCTTTTATACCCATATCTCGTTGACCAGGCAAATGATCTCTCGGACAAATCCTGGCGATGCTTGATATCTCTCCTTGCGTTTCTGCTCCCGGCTTCTTTCAGAATTACTTCGAGCTCTTCTTGTCTTGCGTGTCGTTTCAGAGATCGACCATCTTTTGCCCGGGTACATTTATTTCCAAGTTTACATTTAGCGCAAATTTCGGATGAGGCTTTGTATTCATAGCACTTGCGTTTCTTGTTGTAATTCCGCCTTCGTAATGTTTGTCCGGCGGGACAGATGAAGGTGTCAGTCTCGGGATCATAGATAAAATCTTCTTTCGGGAAAATACCTTTTTGTCTTCCTGAACCTCTCTGTGTATGTTCAATGGAAGGTATGTGCGCCTTTATTTTTCTATCGTGACATAGAAGAAAATTGTCTCTCGTACCGTACTTGCTGTCAGCTACCGCCGTTTCCAATTTATGTTGTGTGTTCTCTTCGTGAGCCTCAATCATATCCTCCAGGACGTGCCCATCATCCACAGATCCGGCAGTGACTTTAGTGGCGGTTATGATTTCGTGTTTTTCATCTACGGCACGATGCGTCTTGTATCGTAACTTTGATTTGCTCCCACTATGACGAGTAACGGAAGCATCCGGATCGGTGGTGGAAATATAGCGGCTGTCTGCGGGGGTCTTCTTTAACGCTTTTATGTCATCCAATCGATTCTCGAGACGCTTGTAACTTTTGTTCAAATACTTCTTTAGCTTTTGTGTATCCACCACCGAATTATTGGAAGCATCTGCATCAACGAGACTTGCATCGACAAAGAGTTTGCTGCCGTCAACCAAACCTGCTTCTACGCATTGCCAGACTATACGCTCAAAAAAAAGTTTAAAGGCCTCAGTTCCCCAGCGGCTGCGGGCTTTGCTCAGGACACTGTGATCAGGGATATCACTGTCAAGATCGTAACCAAGGAACCATAACCAATCTAAACGGACAGGAATGGTCTTCATGAGTTCCCGTTCTGATCGAACATTATAGAGAATCAGAAGGAGCATCATTTTAAGGATTACAGGAGGGGGAACAGAGACATTGCCATTATCTCCATAGGTATCGTTTACTTCGTTGTAGGCAAAATCGAAATCAATGTGGTTTCGTATCTTTCGCAGAATATGATCTTGTGGGATTTTTTCTTCAAGATTGACGTGATAATGGAATAGCTTTGGTTGAAAATCAGATTGGTGACCCATCATGATAAAAACCTCGTTA
>Ga0268277_1000706_pt1 | contig 25704 bp, 12 predicted proteins | sample saktaG_5_FD_190132 | JGI IMG/M metagenome (GOLD analysis project Ga0268277, IMG submission 190132) | Saline water microbial communities from Sakinaw Lake, British Columbia, Canada - sak_2010_1_5_50m | ecosystem: Environmental > Aquatic > Non-marine Saline and Alkaline > Saline ...
TGTTATTAAAGCTCAAGGAGCGTCAAAAGAAAAAGGATTTTTTAATGGCATTCGCCAAGCAAAAGAAATGGTTGAAGCCAATGTCATAGAGATAGTTTCAGGTGTTCTGACAAAGAAAGAAGCGGTAGGAGAATGAAAGCTTTACTAAAAAAGCTAAATCTCCCTTATAAAGATGAATCACTTTATGTGATGGCAATGACTCACTCATCGTATGCATATGAAAATCAAACTGAAAAAAATGAAAAACTCGAATTTTTAGGTGATGCAGTTATTGAATTATTAATGAGCGATTATCTTTATAATGAAGATTTAGATAACGAAGGTACAATGACAAAGAAAAGAGCTCAAGCAGTTTGTGAGGAAGCTCTAGTTAAATATGCAACAAAGATTAAACTCGCAGATTATATTAAATTAGGTCGAGGTGAGAAAGTTAAGGGAGCAAACAATTCAATGATTGCGGATGCCTTTGAAGCCTTATTTGGAGCGATTTATTTAGATTTAGGCTTTAAAGAAGTATCTCGAGTATTCAATAAAATTGTTGTTCCGCATTTCAATCTTGTCTGGGAGATAAAAGATTATAAATCATCACTTCAGGAATATATTCAAAGTGGAGATAAAAGAAATATAAGTTATACTATTATTAGAGAAAAAGGACCTTCACACGACCGAGAATTTGAAGCAGCTGTTAAATTGGATAATCATATCATTCTCGGAGTAGGTAGAGGTAGAACAAAAAAAGAAGCTGAGCAAAGTGCTGCACATGATGCACTGAAGAAGGGTAATTATGATTCTAAAGAAAATGTATGAAGATTATGATTTAGCAATCGAACGGATACTGATCAAGGAATATAAACGTCTTAAGCTTTCAATGCAGGAGATGTCAGTTTTGCTTGCCTTATTTTCAATTTACAAGAGAAGAAAAACTTTTTCAATTGCTTCTATCTCAAGAAGAGTAGAATTTAATCAAAATGAGATAGGTTCATGTGTTGAATCTTTAATGAATAAAGGATTTATGAGTATTACATTGGAAAAAAAAGATGAAAGAGAAAGAGAAATCTTTGATTTGGATTCCACATTCAAAAAAATTGAAGACTTATACAAGAATGATGAGGCTGAAAAGCTCAAACAACTTCATGAAAATGAAATTAGTGGATCTATTAAACTTATTGAACAAGGACTAGGAAGATCTTTAATGTCTCATGAGCTTGAAAATATTAGAAGATGGTATGATGAAAAAGATTATACGCATGACCAAATTGGTCAAGCAATTTCAGCAGCGAAAGATAGAGTTAGTATCAAACGTATTGAAAGGTTATTAAGTCAGGTTATTCCTGAAACGATTGAAATTGATTCGGATACTGAAAATGCTTTAGATGAAATATTCAAGAAGATTAAATGAGTAGAATCAATCAAGTCCTAGAAGCTTTAAACAATATGTTTCCAGATGCGAATGTTGAACTCATTCATCATAATAACTTTGAATTGCTTGTAGCTGTCGTTTTAAGCGCTCAAACTACAGATATTAGTGTAAATAAAATAACACCTAAACTATTTAATAAATATCCGACTCCTGAATTATTAGCAGAAGCTGAAATTCATGATGTTGAAACTTTAATTCGATCAATTGGATTATATAGAAATAAAGCAAAAAATATTAAAATGCTTGCTAGCGAAATAACTTCAAAGTTTAATGGCGAAGTACCAGGAAATAGATCGGATTTAGAATCTCTTCCGGGTGTCGGAAGAAAAACTGCGAATGTTGTTTTGAGTAATGCGTTTGGAATACCCGCACTAGCTGTTGATACACACGTAGCTAGAGTTTCAGTGAGATTGGGATTGGCAAAATCTGGTGATGGAGTTTTTGACATTGAAAAAAAATTAATGAAAAAAATTCCTAAAGAATTATGGCAAAAAGTACACCATCAATTTATTTTTTTTGGAAGGTACCATTGTTTAGCTAAAAAGCCTAAATGCTATGAATGCCCATTATTTGATTTATGTAAGTATCCAGATAAGAATTTAAATGATAATAAATAACAAAACACAAACTTTATAATTAAAGTCTGTGTTTTTTGTTTATAGCTGATGTATAGTTCTTTCTCAAATTATTTTTTGATTTTGATTTTTTACATATCTATAATAATCGAGAAGTATCCGGGAGGGAAACTATGAATATAAATACATTTCACATCAAGAAACAAGCAAGAGCTCGTAAATCTAAAAAAGAATATGAATCAAGACCGTTAGGATCAGCTATTAAATTCAAAAGAGTATCAATGAAAATGACATTAGAGGAAGGATCAGAAGGTATCTGCAGTGTCTCATATCTTTCAAAATTAGAAAATAATTTGATTGAACCTAGTAATCAGTTTATAGATTCATTACTGGAGCGGTTCGGTTTAGAAGATATGTATGAAGAATCAAATGAGAATTATGAAAAAGATCTTGGTACAATAAGTAATCACTTTATTACAGGTACAGTTCCTAATGAGGAATATATACATCCATATTTGATAAAAGGTGATTATCAGTCATTACTTATTCAAATGGGATATTATACACTCAAGAAAAATAGCGAAGAAGCAATGAAATCATTTTACGATTTAAAAATGTATATACCACATCTTAATGATGAAGAATTTGCATTATTCATGATACTCATCAATATTCAGCTTTTTCAAGAAAATCGGCACAGTGAAGCCTTTGATTTGTTATTGCTTGCTCCAAAATTTGATAAACTACAAGATCATACAGTTCTGATTTTGCTCAAATGGAGGTTGCTAAATGCTTTTAGAATGCACCGCATATCTGAAGTTCTTAATCATTACACACTTTATGTCAATAAAGTTGTGGATATAGAGCTTTATGAACTTCTTCAAGAGATTAGAAATGAATATGTTAAATTTGAAGCATATTTTAAACATCCGACAGATCTAGAAAAAACACTATCAAAAATGTATAGTTTAAGTCAAGAGGATTATGATTATGCTTTGGCAAAATCGATGTTTCATCATCAAAAATATAGTGAATCTATTATTTTAGGAAAAACATATTACAAAAAAAAGAGCCAATGGCTTATTCTTTACTTAATGGCACTTGATTATGAAAAAAGGCACGATGAAATTATTAAAGTCATTAATAACCAAGATGAATTGAAAGAGATATGTAATACATCTAAAATTCTTATCGCTCATTTAAAATATAAATATGGTAGTGATAAAGGTCAGTTACTAAACTATTTAAGAAGAGAAATATTAGGTATCAAACATTTAACCGATGAATATCATGTATTAGATTATTTAATGGTTGATGCACAAAGATTGTTCTCCAGCCACCAACACTATAAAGAAGCAGTTCAAGTAACTACTCATTACTTGCCAAAGTTGAAAACATTGAAGAGATCAGATTTATCTGATATTCAAAAAGATTAGGGATATTTTATCCCTTTTTTTATTATTAGTTAAAAAAATCGAATATTTTATTGAAAAATTGACTAAATTTAAAAAATCTTATATACTTATATAAGCTAAGGAGGGAACAAAATGAGAGTTATTAAACTATTCCGCTTAGCAAAGGGCTTCTTCGTGCTTTTTATGATTGGTGCATTTTTAACAGCCGTTCATCAATGGACTTATTCGAATGTTCCCTTGTTTACACAATTTTTAATCAAGACATTAATGGCACAACCAGGAATTGCGGTTGGTAATGTTAGTGTAGGTGAAGTCCATTTGCCTGCTTTTTTGCTTTCTTACTTTGTTAGAACGCAAGATGTTCTAGAAATAATCATGAGAATTGCCATTGCATTAATGGTTCTTCAAATTTTTAGATTCTCACTCAGATTTTTTGAAATGTGGTCTAAAGGGTATCTTCAAGAAAGAATGGCAGAAAAATTACGCATTCGTTTATATGGGCACATACAAGACTTGAATTACAAGTTTCACAATAATGCAGATACTGGTGATTTAATTCAACGAAGTACTACTGATGTCGAATCAACAACAGGATTTTTATCAGGAAGAATGCTTGATGTTGTTCATCTTTTAGCAACATTGTTTTTTGGCGCATATCAGATATTTTTGATTAATAAAACAATGGTTTGGGTATCGCTCGCAATTATTCCTTTCGTTGCAATTTCATCGATAATATATTTCTTCAAAATCGATAAAATATTTATGAATATCGAACTTACTGAATCAAAAATGATGACGGTGATTCAAGAAAATCTTTCTGGCTCTAGGGTTGTAAAAGCATTTGCAAATGAAATGTATGAAATTGAAAAAATGACAAATAAGAATACAGAATATGCAGAAGCTTTAATTAGAGCTAATAAGATTGTTGCTGTTTATTGGGGTGCTATGGATTTTATTGGTATTGCGCAATACCTTGTCATAACAGCAATTGGTGTTTATTATGTTCAAAGAGGATTGATGGATGCTGCTGGTGTTGTTGCTTCACTTGCTCTAGTGGGCATGTTAATTTGGCCAGTTCGTGGCTTAGGTAGAATGATTAATGATTTTGGAAAAGCACTCGTTTCATCCGATCGTATCAATGAAATATTAGATAAACCAAGTGAATATAATAATGATGGTACACAAACTCCAAAAATTGAAGGTAATATTGAATTTAAAGAAGTATCATTTAAATTTGATGATACAAACGAACACTTGTTAAAACAAGTTAATTTTAAAATAAAAGCAGGACAAACTGTAGCAATTATAGGTAGAACAGGTAGCGGTAAATCAACAATTATTAATTTATTACTTAGAATGTATGAGTATCAAAACGGTGATATTTTTGTTGATGGAATTTCACTTAAAGATATTAAGAAAAAACATATTAGAACTCAAATAGGTGTTGTTCTTCAAGATCCATTTCTTTATTCAAAAACAGTGTATGAAAATATTGCTATTGCACATAAAAATGCTGCGAAAGATCGTGTTTATATGGCAGCAGAAGTTGCTGCTCTAGAAAAAGATATTAAAACTTTTAAACAAGGTTACGAAACAATTGTTGGTGAAAAAGGAACGACCCTTTCGGGTGGTCAAAAACAAAGAGTTGCAATCGCAAGAGTCTTGGTTTCAGATAAACCAATCTTGATTTTTGATGATGCACTTTCGGCTGTGGATACAAAAACTGACACAATGATTAGAGAAGCATTAAAATCTAAGAATTATGAACATACAACAATCATTATTACACATAGAATAACAACAGCTAAAGAAGCTGATTTAATTATTGTTTTAGAACAAGGTAAGATTGAAGCAATAGGAACTCATGAAACATTGAGCAAAATGCCTGGATTATATAAAAACCTATGGAGTATTCAGGGTAAACTTGAAAAAGAATTCCAGGATCTTGTGAAAAGAGGTGAGAGCCATGCATCATGAAGAAGATCAAGATATCTTATATAAAGTCCAATTAGGAACATGGAAAAAGATAATAACAATCGTATTTAAATCAAAAAAACGGATTATACTATTGATCCTCTTTTCTGTTTTCATCGCTTTTTTAGATAGTGCGTTTCCATTAATTAATCGATATGCAATTGATACATTTTTCATCGGTGGAGATTATTCTACTTGGCCATACTTTGTTGTTGTCAATATTCTAGTAGCTAGTGGTTTTGGTGTTGGTGTTTGGGGCTTTATTTACCAGGCAGGAATTATTGAAGCTGAAGTGAGTTATGAATTAAGAAGACAAGCATTTAAAAATCTACAAAAACTATCACATACTTATTTTGATAAAACTCCACAAGGTTGGATAATGGCAAGAATGACTTCTGACGCAAGAAGATTATCTTTGATTATATCTTGGGGAATTATTGATTTTGTGTGGGCTGCATTTTCGATGGTTATCATATTAGTTATTTTGTATCTTACATTTGTTAAACTAGCACTTATCATAACAATTGCTTTACCAATCATGCTTTTTGTTGCATTCGTTTTTAGAAAGCTAATTTTAAAACAACACAGAATTGCTAGAAGATATAATTCACAACTTACAGCACAATATAATGAAGGATTTTTGGGAGCAAAAACGACAAAGAGTTTGAGTATTGAAGATAGTAATTATTTTGAATTTTCTGAAACAGCACATCTATTGAAACGTTATAGTGTAAAGGCAGTTATTTCTTCAGCACTTTTCTCTTCAATCATCTTAGTTATTGCTTATTTTGCAGTTGCAACTACGATGGTTAGAGGTTCTGTATTTGTTCTTGAAACTGTGGTTACAATTGGTACTTTGCAGATGTTTATTGCATATACAATTAATTTCTTTGAACCTGTCATGGCCTTATCTAGAATCGTTTCAGATTTACAAAATGCTCAAGCTTCTGCAGAACGCATTGTTAGCCTAATAGAGACAAAATCTGATTTAGTAGATACTAAGGAAGTTGAAGAAGTATATGGCTCACTTTTTGATGATAAGAAAGAAAATTGGGAGCCTTTGGTTGGAGATATTGAATTTAAAGATGTTACATTTTATTATAAGGAAAACGAAAATATTTTGACTAATTTCAATTTAAAAGTGAAAGCTGGTCAAAGTGTAGCCTTGGTTGGACATACCGGTTCTGGAAAAACAACAATTGTTAACCTTTTATCACGTTTTTATGAACCTAAATCTGGAGCTATTTTAATTGATGGTAAGGAATATAGAGAAAGAAGTATTCATTGGCTTCATTCTAAATTAGGTTATGTACTCCAAAGCCCGCATCTATTTAGTACGACAGTAATGGAAAACATTAGATATGGTAGATTAAATGCAACCGATGAAGAAGTAATTTATGCAGCTAAGATGGTCGGTGTTGATGATTTTGTAAAAAATATGGATATAGGATATCAGACATTTGTTGGAGAAGGTGGGAATCTATTATCCGTCGGACAAAAGCAATTGATATCATTCGCTCGTGCAGTTTTAGCAAATCCAAGAATCTTGATTTTAGATGAAGCAACATCATCAATTGACTCTGAGTCTGAAGTTATTATACAGAAAGCTACAGATATGTTACTAAATGATCGAACAAGTTTTATTGTTGCTCATAGATTGTCTACGATTGTTAATTCTGATTTAATTGTCATGCTTGAGATGGGTGAAATAATTGAGATGGGTTCTCATGAAGAACTGCTTGCTAATAAAGGCCCATATTATGAACTATATCGAAATCAATTCATCAAAGAAAAAGGAAAAGAATACGAAGATAAACTATAATTTCAAGTAAAAGGGCATCAAACATACTATCATAAGATAGAGGTGATTAGATGTCCTTTTTGTTATCCTTTTTTAGTTTCTTTTCAATTTTATCAGTTCGGGTCGATTGGATTAATGATTATCTTGATATTCCTGTATTTTCACAGATAAATGAATATAAAGAAATTCCAGAAGCCCAATTATTCATAGGAAATGTATTAGTTGATGATCCATTGATGTACTATGAACGAGATGGTGTAGATCATACATTTTTTTCAGTAATCACAACAAACTATATCAGAACATATACAATCCGTTATCGTGTAACGTTTCCAACATATCAAATTGTTCAAACTCAGGATATTGTTTTTAATATTGTTGATTTCATTCCCCCTGAAATTATTAATTTACCCAGGTTTAGAATTCCTTTAGACGAACGGATACCAGATTTATTTGAGGGATTAATTATTTCTGATAATTATGACGGTTCAGAGTATCTTAACGTCAGCGTTAACAGCCTTGAAGTCATATTAAATCAAGTTGGAATCTATGATATATATTATCAAATTTCAGATTCATCAGGTAACATAACACAAGGTGTATCGTCACTTGAAATATATGATTATCTTGCACCCGTAATTGTTCAGAAGGAAGAATTAATTTTATCTTATGGAGAAACATTTAGATGGCAAGATTATTTTGACGTTTCTGATAATGATGATCCATTTCCTGATGTTGTTGTTGATATAACTCGGGTAGACTTTCAAAAATTGGGAACTTACATCGTTTTACTTTCTGCAATCGATAGGAATCTTTTATCAACAGATGGACTTTATAAGCTTGTTATTATCGATAATGAATCTCCCACGATAATAGTGAAAAGCAAACCGACACCAATTCCAGTTTTCACATCTCCAAGTGATATTGACTTTTACGAGTATATAGTAAGTGTGAATGATAATTATGATAAACTCAGTATTTTAGATGTTCAATATTGGTATGATATCGAGTTTGACGTATTAGGAGTCTATGATGTGTATTATCACATTGAAGACTTGTCAAGCAATTGTTTTGATATTATGATGAAAATTAGCGTGATTGATGATGAAAAACCATCAATTCATATTGTCTCTCTGCTGAAATTTGATGTTTTTGATGCAAAACCTTTCTTCATTGATTACGTCGAATATGAAGATAATTATGATAATTATAATGATTTAATTTTTAAAATGAATGAATCAGTAAAAATGGATAAAGTTGGGAAATATCCTATATCTTTTGAGGTTACAGATGAATCAGGAAATATAGCTTTCTTGGGAACATATGTTGAAATTGTTGATCGAATCCCACCCATAATTAATCAACTTAATGACATCATCATCACTGACTTTATTGAAAAAGATGTAACGTATTATTTTGATGCTGAAGATAATTATGATAGTACATCTCAAATTTTAATTAAAATTGATGATGCGTTAGTTGACTATGAAAACATTGGAATTTATACCCTTTGGGTATATGCTTATGATTTATCTGATAACATTGGTGTATTGGAGACAACAATCATAGTTATTGATATGATTGAACCTGAATTCACTCTAAAACAATCGTTAGTGACAATTGAAATCTTTTCACCGCCAATTAATCTAACATCTTATATCCTAGATATCTCTGATAATTATGATATGTTATCAATTAATGATTTAATAATAAATGGTGATATTGATTATAAATCATTAGGTGTTTATGTCATCACCTATGAACTACAAGATTATTCAATGAATAAAATAGAAAAAAAATTATATGTTACTGTTGATGACAGAACTCCTCCAACAGTTGAAATGACACAAATGACACTTTATACAGATGAATATTTTGATCCGCTGATGGGAATTACATTATTTGATAATCTTGATCAAATAGAAATTCTTGTCTTTCCTGAAATTTTAGATACAAGTCATCCGGGGAAAAAAGAAGTGACTTATGTTATAACTGATGGAAGAGGAAATTATACAACACAAATTAGGGAAGTGATTATTAAACCACAAGAAGTAACAAATGAGATGACGGACTACTTACCTGTATTAATGATTACATTAATAGGCATTGGAGCCATTTATTACATATATCGTAAAATGACATAGGCTCAAGTCTTTGACAAAATATTTCATTTACTCTATAATGGCAATTGACATGAAATGTTTTTATAAAAGGAGATTAATAATATGGCAGATGTATTACTAACTTTTTGGAGTGGAACCGGAAATACTGAAATTATGGCAAAAAAAATAAAAGAAGGAATAGAAAAAACTGGTGTTACAGTTGATTATAAACCGATAGATAAGGTTAATATTGATGATGTTTCTAATTACAATAAATTGATTTTTGGATGCCCAGCAATGGGTGTAGAAAATTTAGAAGAAGATGAATTCGAACCTTTCTTTAATGGAATTGAACAGATGCTTCAAGGTAAAAAAATTGCTCTATTTGGATCATATGGTTGGGGTGATGGAGAGTGGATGGATGTTTGGCAAGATCACGTCAAAGAAACCGGTGCAATTCTTTATGATGAAGGTTTCAAAATTAATTCAACACCAAGCAGTGAAGAAGAAGAAAGTTGTGTTTTTTTTGGCGAAGCATTTGCAAAATTCTAATCAATTTGAAAAAATGCTAAGCTAGCATTTTTTTTATATAAATCAATGTTAAATTGGTATAATAGAGTCAGGTGATTAATGTGTTTGGTGTTCTTTATCTTCAAAGTTCATATAGTATGCTGAAAAATACTATCCCCCTTTCTTCCTTGCTAAAGGAAGCGAAACAGGGGGAATATGATTTTATTGCGCTAAGTGATGAAAATCTTCATGGAATGCTATCACTCATGCGTGAAGCAAAAAAGAAAAAACTTAAACCTGTTTTAGGTCTCAAGATTAAAGTTCAAACAGATCTTGATGAAACAGGCTTTTTAGTTTATGTGAAAAATGAAGTTGGTTATCAAAATCTATTAAAAATCGCTTTAAATATGAACGAAAAGACATTTGATTTAGAGTCTTTAATTTCGATGCAAAAAGGTTTGATTTTTGTTAGCTCGGCTCACGACTCTAAAATAGATCAATCAATCCTTCAAGAAGATCTAAATACAGCAAAATATTGGACTTTAAAATTTAAAGAGTCATTTGATGATTTTTACTTGGGACTATCATTAGATACATTTGACCATGAAATGAAAGTTGCTCCAGTGATGTATCAATTATCAGAACAAGTAAATATCAAGATGGTTCCATTACATCAAACATCATATTTTAAAAAAGAAGATAGGGATGTTTATGAAGCATTAATCAAAATTGACGATGACAAAAACGAAATGCCAAAAGATGCTGATTATGCATTTATGTCAAAAGAAGAACTTATTCAAATGTTTTCTGATTACCCCTACGTATTTGACAGTTTAAAATTAATGATAGATTCTGTCGTTTATGAATGGGAGGAACCGCATTTTGAAATGCCAATCTATCAAGTTGAAGATGGAACACCGAGTCAGTTTCTAAGATCATTAGCAAAAATTGGATTAAAAAAGAGATTAACAAAAATTATAAATCCCAATATTAAGGTATATCAAGACAGATTACTCTATGAATTATCTGTTATTCATAAAATGGGTTTTGATAATTACTTCTTAATCGTATATGATTTTGTTAAATATGCAAAAACTCATGGAATTTTAGTAGGTCCAGGACGCGGATCATCGGCTGGATCGCTTGTAGCTTATTGTTTAGGCATCACGGATGTCGACCCAATCACATATGATTTATTGTTCGAAAGATTTCTAAATCCAGAAAGAATCAGTATGCCAGATATTGATATGGATTTTCCAGATAATAAAAGAGATGAAGTGCTCCAATATGTCAAACAAAAATATGGTGACCACCATATAGTTTCTATCGTCACCTTTGGAACATTTGCACTCAGATCATCTATTCGTGATATTGCTCGAGTTATGAAAATTGATCCATCAAGAGTAAAAGGTATTATTCAAAGAGTTATCAATGATGATGTTGATGAAACAGATTACGAAATGGTTAGATTGTTAAATGTTGCTAAAAAAATAGAGGGACTTCCAAGACATACTGGAACTCATGCTGCAGGCATGATTTTAGCTCAACAAGACTTAATGAATCATATTCCTTTGCAAAAAGGATTGTATGATTTTTATCAAAGTCAACTGGAAGCTAAAGATTTGGAGTCTTTAGGATTATTAAAAATTGATTTTCTGGGCATTAGAAATCTAGCAGTCATTGATGAAGTTATTACAATGATTAAACAAACAGGAGAATCATTCAATTTAGCTGAATTAACATTAAACGATAAGAAAACTTATGAACTTTTGGAAAGTTCAGAAACTAGCGGAATATTCCAATTAGAATCAATGGGAATGCGTGCGGTTCTTAGAAAGTTAAAACCAAATCAATTTGAGGATTTGGTGGCAATTTTGGCTTTATTTAGACCCGGTCCAATGGATAATATAGATGAATATATCGCAAGAAGAAATGGAAAATCATTTGATTATATTCATCCCAAATTAAAATCAATTTTAAAACCTACTTATGGAATAATTGTTTATCAAGAACAAATTATGAGAATTGCTAATGAATTTGCTGGTTATACTTTAGCCGAAGCTGATTTACTAAGAAGAGGTATATCAAAAAAAGATAAACATATTCTTGAAGAGGAAAGAAAGAGATTCATAAAGAAATGCCAAGAAAAATCATATGGTGCTGAAATTAGTGAAAAAATATATGATTATATTGTTAAGTTTGCTGATTACGGATTTAATAGAAGTCATAGTGTTGCTTATGCGCTTGTTGCCTATCAAATGGCTTATTTAAAAGCAAATTATTTTCCATTATTTATGACAATCCTGTTATCGAGTGTTACGGGAAACGAAGGTGTGACAATTGATTATATTAATGAAGTAAAAAGACATCAAATTAAGGTAGCGTCTCCATCAATCAATCATTCTACTGACCAGTATATCTATGAGAATCATGCCATATACTTACCTTTATTAGCGATAAAAAGCATTGGCAGATTAACAGTACAAAAAGTGATTGAAGAGCGTCATAATGGGAAATTCACAGATTATCAAAATTTTAAATTAAGAATGAAAAAAGATCTTAATGAAAAGAATGTTGAAATGTTAATCCATAGCGGAGCACTTGATGAATTTGAATTGAACCACAAAACTTTAATAGATCACAAACAAATTGATAATGCTGGATACGAACAATATGTCACTGATTATAAAATGATGATATCTACTGACTATTCATTTGCTGAAAAAGCAGAATTTGAAAAGGAAGCACTGGGGTTTAATATCATATATAATCCTATGATGGCATATCAAGACATTATCAAATCACAGCATTTAAAAACACTAAGTGCACTTAAAACACATAAAGAAATAGAAGTATTAGCCTACATAAAAAAAATAAAGACGATTAAAACCAAACAATCAAAAACAATGGCATTTGTTGAGTTAGATGATGGCATGATTCAAATAGAAGCAACCATTTTTAATGAGGTCTATACAAAATATATTGACCTTCTAACAAGTGACATTAGAATTTTCAGAATCAAAGAAAACGTATATAAAAATAAAAAATCATTTATCATTGAATCAGTTAGAATTGTTTAAAGGTGAAAAATGAATAAAGAAAACAGAAATCAAATACTGAAAGCCATTACGATTGGTTTGATTGTCAATATCATTTTGACAATATTAAAATTAACTACAGGAATCATAGGACACTCCGAAGCTTTAACAAGTGATGGATTGAACTCTTTTTCTGATGTTTTTATTAGTTTAATGTTACTCATAGTATTGAGAATAGCAACAAAGAAACCAGATCATGATCATCCTTATGGACATGAAAAATTTGAAGGTATTGGTTATTTTTTATTGGGTATAATTTTCTTTATTACAGCTATTTTTATCGGAAATAATTCTATTAGATCAATCATTGTATATGTTGGAAATCCTGGGAATGCAATTACGCCATCGATTTTAACACTCATCATTTCTATAGTTGCATTGATTGTTAAACTCTTTTTGTTTAGATACTATTTAATGGTGAGTAAAAAAACTGATAGTCCTACAATAAAAGCAGATTCAAGAAACCATTTAATTGATGCTTGGGCGACATTGTTTTCAGTCATTGGGATTACACTGTCTCAATTCAATTTAATTATATTTGACTACATTGCCTCTATTGCGATAGGATTATTTATTTTAAGACTAGCTGTTCAGATTCTTGGAGAATCAATTGCCTATCTTGTCGACCAAGCACCTAGTGATGAAGACGTTGAACGTATCAAAATTATCATCATGGATGTTAATGGTGTCATAAGTGTTGATGATTTAAAAGTTAGAAAGCATATGACTAGAGAATACGTTGATGTTGAAATCGGAGTTGATGCATCATTAACACTTGAAAAAGCACATAAAATAGCTGAAACCGTGCATCATCAGGTAGAAAAAAAGTTTCCAGAAGTAATCCATTGTATGGTACATGTCAACCCACATAGATATTAATTTGCTTTAGATATATTAAGAATTTATTAAATAAGAGCTTTTTAGGCCTATAAAATATATACGTAGTTATATTTGATTGTGTTTGAAAGGCTTTTTTGGTAAAATTGATACAAGAAACAGGTAGTTAGAAAGGCGGGAGCATATGCCATCATTCTTGATGATTCAATGGGGGGTTATCGGCTTTTTCGTGGGGATACACTTTTTGATAGGATTTTTACGAGGTTCTAGCAAATCCACCTACTTCACTATTGTCAGCATTATCTTGACGGTCATCACTTTGTGGATTGTTTCCATAATCTCATTTAGTTGGATTTTCGGATCCTCCTTTTCACTTACTTCGCTTTTACAACTAGTACAAAAATATACGGGTACATTAGTTCCCGCAGAATATATCACCTATTTAGAAGATCCTGCGTTATCGGGATTTATTATTGCTATCATGGACTTAGTTTTGAGAATTATTGCATTTGTTCTTTTATATCCACTTATTAAATTCTCACTTACACTAACGATTTTTAGACCTATTTGGAAACATGGCGTAAAAAAAGCGTTATTGAAAAAGCAAAATGAAAAACAAGAAGTTATATTTGAAGAAAAAGATACAGTTAACAAAAAATTTGTTCCAAGTAAGAAACTAAAGAAGAATGTTTTAGGAAGATTTTTTGGAGGAGCAATGGGTGCCGTTAGGGGATTCGTTGTTGCTTTTGTCTTCTTAATTCCGATTTTGGTTTTATCGGGTTATTTATCTGTCGTTTCGACAGATGTTGTTGTTACTGATTCGTCGAATCAAACTTTAAGTACAGGTAACCAGCAACTCATTGCAATTCCCTCTGAAATTCAAGATATTTTAGATAATATCAACGAAATGAATCAAGGTGGGTTATCCTCAATTACAAAAGACATTTTGATTGGTGGAAAACCAATTGAACAATATATATTTAACCGTGTATTTACTACACAAGTTAAACAAGCAGCAGATCAAGTAATTGAACTAAATTTTGGTGAGGAACTGGAAGGTATCTTTGGTATTGCTGGTATTTTGATTGATGGAGGCTATCTTGATGATAGTTTTGATTATCGTACAATTTCGAGTGATAATCTAGATGACATCGAACAAATATTTACTTATATTAGCAATTCGGATTTACTAAATTTCTTAATTCCTTTTGCTACTGAATATGGTTTGCAGGTTGGTCTAGAGGAATTTACAGATTATAGCAATCCTTATGACAATCCCGATGCAGCAGCAGCACTTGAATTATTTACTAGCATTGATTGGTCAGACGAATTCATGAATGTTTATGGCATTGTTGAAGCTGTGTTAACATTTGGATCAGTTGATGAGTTAATGAATTATGCTGACAATCCAGAATTATTATTAGAAATGACTCCAACAGAAGCTCAAGCATTTACTGATATTATTCGTGCGATGGGTGATATGCAAACGCTCGTTTTATTAAATGCAGGACTTGGTTATGCAGTTACTTTAGAGGAAGTTCAATCGCAAATTACGTGGGTTGATCCATTAGATGTTGAAGCATATATCCAAAATCGTTTAGGATTTATATTAGATGATCCAGATTTCTTTATTGGAGAAGATGGAGAAATTGATCGATTTGCTTCATTGATTGAAACAATATTTACAGATGAATATGGTGATGTTGATCTCGCTGAACTATTTGATAGTATCAGTGATCCTGCAGCATTTTTAGATGCTCAGAATCCAGATTGGATTGGAGCTATTATAGATAAAGTTGTTGATTTACAACTTATTGTCGAGGCAATTCCTATTGGTGTTGATTATGGTGTCAATACAGTTTTAGGTGATCAGATGATTGAAGAACAACTAGCTGAAGATATTACAACAGCACTAGATGAAATTGAATGGGATGCTGAAATTATAAATATCGGCGATATTTATACTGAAGCACTTCAATTAGGTTTATCAACTGCATTTGGTGAAAATGCTGATACATTCGGATTTATCGATGAAGTTGTTGCAAATCACATGACATCAATGAGAGCTATTGTTACACATATTTTTGATGATAGTCAAGTTGTAAATGTTGCTATTGAAATTGCTAGTCCCGCTTTAGTTGATAGATTTGTCACAGATGACATGTTAAAAGATTTGGTCAATGAAGCATTGATTAGCGATCCAGTTAGTGGTGTGGTTGATTTCAACTTTGGACAAGAAGTAAACGGATTATTAACAATACTTGAATCAGTGTATGAATTTACTACTGCCTCTGAACTAGGTGATTTTTCAACTATGGAATTAGACGAAAAAGTTGAATTGTTTTCTCAGTTCGGATCTTTAACTGATACCGAATTTACAGCATTTGAAGATGCTTTTAAGGATTTACAACTATTAGATCGCATGGGCATAAGCGCGTTAGACTATGCTAAAGATTCACTTGGTATTGAAGAACTATATGTTCCATCGGAAGTAAATTTAGGTGATGATGTTGCATCTGTTTTAGGTTTGGCATATTATGCTGCCAAATATACTTATGATAATCAAGGAGATTATCCGAGTTATGAAGACATTGATTTTGCACCATTATTAGCAGATGATACTTTCAGATCATATTTGATGGCAACACCTTTAGAAAATAATTCAAATTTACTATTCACTAATATTGCTTATAATATTCAAAGATTTAGCGAAGATGAATCGATGTCAGAATATATTGCTATTCCAACAACCCTTTCTTCGGAAGATCCAGAAGGTGTAGTATGGGAAACTGAAGTAAATGCTTTCTTAGGAGCCATACTTGATTTAGGAGCATCATTTGAAGATTCGACAGTAATGAACTTTTCTGTTCATGATGTTTTAGGATTAACAGAAGATACTTCAGCAGCTCCGATGGAATTATTTACTCAATTTGCTGACCCATTAAAAGCAGAAGATGCATTTGGTAGCCTAGATTCTTCACAAATTTTAAGAACTAGTCTAGTAAATATCATTGATACATTTGCTGGCTCAGCAACTGAATCACTTGGATTTTCAATGACAACACCAGAGATTGCTCTTGATGGCGAAATGCTTGCTCCTGGTATGATTGTTGAATTAATCAACGGCTTAGCTATTGTTGCAAGTGATGCATTCGAAACCATGGGTGTCACTACACTTGCTGATGTTCAATCTCAAGAAGGTACCGATGCTTACCTTAATGCATACAGTCAACTTGAGGATGAAAGCCTTGATGCTTTAGGTGATATTACTATCATCAGAGGTATGTTAAGTGATGTATTATTAAATCCAGATATGCAATCATATTTAGTTGATACAATGAACGATGCTCAAGATTTATTCGTTATTGAAGATGATTTCTTCGAAGTTGATCCGATTTTATTAGATACCGAAGGTGCCGTTAAAGCAGAAGAAGTCAGTAATTTATTAATTGCTGTACGCTCTTTAGGAATCACTGATTCAGAAGCTTTATCTGGTTTAGGTTTAGATACATTTACAGATTTAATTGATCGTAATGTCGATCTCGATACAGGTCAAGATGATTTTGACCGTGTTTTCGATTCGGGAATTTTATATATCACTTTAGATAAAGTATTCCAATTAGATGCTATAGGAACATTCGTCGCTGATACACTAAGTGAGTCACTAGGTACTGATATGACAACATTTGATATCACACCTCCGGATGCTATGCTTGGTAATGGTGTTGATGATGAGGAAATTGAAGTGAATAGAATTCCTAAAGATGAATTTAGAAGAATGATGAATTCAATTGGTGTTTTAGGAGATTTATCAACAATTGGTTTAGATACATTCTCAAATCTAGTAGATCCTACAGTACCTGAAGATGACTTTACAATATTTATTACTTCAGATTATATTTATGTCATCCTCGCGCGTTTATTTGAAGATCCAGCATTTGGAGATTATGTAGGCGAAATGCTTAATGATGCATTTGGAGATGATCCTATCACCTTGACAATGTCTGCTCCAGAAGATGCTAAAGGCACAACAGGTGTTGAAGAAGATTTAATGACAAGAGATGAATTACATAATTTAATGATTTCATTTGATATGCTTGGATTAAGTGATGGAACTGATATATCTATAGCAACCATCATGGATATGATTGGTGCGAATGAAGATTTAGCAGGAGAAGATGATTTTGATCGTTTCCTTGAATCTAAATATTTAGATGATAAAATTTCTCAACTGCTATTATCTGATCAAGTGATTGATCTTATTGGAGCGGGACAGTTTACAGCTGCTGATTTTGCGCTTCCTGATTCCGCAACTGAAGGCGTAGTTGGTGAAGAAAGATTAACAAACCAAGAAATATATGATTTATTTAATGGTTTGAATATTTTAGGATTATCAGATTTTGATAATGTTGATCTTGGAGTAGATACTTTAACAAGTTTATCAAGTACCCAAGTAGATCAATTATTGGCATCAACATACCTATATGTTGTTGTTGATCTTATGATTAAGAGTCAAGACACATTCACTTTACCGGATTCTGCATTTGAGACTACTGGTGATTATGCAGATATGATTATGAAGGATGAAGTATCAGATATTTTCACTGCTTTAGACATTTTACAAATTACAGATTTTAACAATATTGATCCTGCCACAATTACTATTGGTAACATTACTGATGTAATAGCTCAAACAGATTCAGCAATTGTTCAGTCTTTATTATCTCAAGCCATCATTGATGCATTAGATCCAAGTGATGAAGGAAAGATTCCTGCTGATGCTTTTGAAGGCGATCCATTAAATAATCTTTTAACGACTACTGAAATCGATGCATTAATCGATGCACTAAACATTTTAAGTGGGGATGATCCAGATGCAACGATAGATAGTGTTGATGTCAATAATATTACTGTTGGTGATGTTGATGCATTATCCGACAATGATTCAACAATTATTAAGCAATTAATTTCTGATGCAATTGTTGATATGCTTGGTGCAGGTAGTATTCCTGATGAAGCATATGGACTTAGTGTTCCATCAAATCCTGGCGTAGTTTTACTTGGATTTGGAACCGTTCAACTTGGTGTTTCAACGAATCCTCGTTTAACAGATGCAGAGTTAGAAGCAATGATTGATGCGCTTATTATTTTAGCGAATGGTGACCTCGATGTATTAGTCACTGATATTACAACTGATGTTAATGTTGGCCAAGCAGTACAACTTAAGGGTACTCAATCTTATATTATTAAACAACTCGTAACAGACAATGTTTCTGATATGTTAAGTGGAACAAGCACGTTACCAGCTGACGCATTTGTTGATGGAGATGTCAACGGACGCTTACTTGATGCTGAAATTGATTCTATGATTGATGCAATGGTTATATTAGCAAATGGTGATATGAATCTTGATGTTACTGCCATTAGTACAGATATTAATGTTGGACAGGTTAAGGATTTGGTTTTATTACCATCAATCGTAACGAAACAACTTATCTCTGATCAAGTGACTGATCAAATCGATCCACTTGATGAAGGTAAGATTCCTGATGAAGCACGTATTGGCGGAATATCTACAAACCGTTTAACAGATACTGAAATTTTAGCAATGGTTGATGCATTAGATATTCTAGCCGGTCATGATGACAACGTTTTAGTAACTGCGATTAGTACTGATGTTAATGTTGGACAAACTTTTGAACTTAAAGGAACAGCTTCATATATTATTAAACAACTCGTAACAGACAATGTTTCTGATATGTTAAGTGGAACAAGCACGTTACCAGCTGATGCATTTGTTGGTGGAGATATCAACGGACGCTTACTTGATGCTGAAATTGATTCCATGATTGATGCAATGGTTATATTAGCAAATGGTGATATGAATCTTGCTGTTACGGCTATTAGTACAGATATTAATGTTGGACAGGTTAAGGATTTGGTTTTATTACCTTCAATCGTAACGAAACAACTTATCTCTGATCAAGTGACTGATCAAATTGATCCACTTGATGAAGGTAAGATTCCTGATGAAGCACGTATTGGCGGAATATCTACAAACCGTTTAACAGACACTGAAATTTTAGCAATGGTTGATGCATTAGATGTTCTAGCTGGTCATGATGACAACGTTTTAGTAACTGCGATTAGTACTGATGTTAATGTTGGACAAGCTTCTGAACTTAAAGGAACACCTTCATATATTATCAAGCAACTTATCTCAGATGCTTTAGTTGATACTTTAGGTGCTGCAGCAATTCCTAATGAAGCATATATAAGTGGAGACTCGAATAATCGCTTATTAGATGCTGAAATCGATTCTATGATTGATGCTTTAGTGATTTTAGCTGATGGCGATAATAATTTATTAGTTACAAATATTTCAACAGATATTAATGTTGGACAGGTCAAAGATTTAGATTTACTGCCTTCTACGATTACTAAGAAATTAATTTCTGATGCAGTTGTTGATGCAATTGATCCACTAGATGAAGGAAAGATTCCAAGTGATGCATATATTGGTGGCTTATCAACAAATAGATTGACTGATACTGAAATTACAGCTATGATTGATGCTTTAGATACTTTATCAGGTCATGACGATTTAGTTTTAGTCTCAGCAATTACGACAGATGTTACCGTAGGACAGGTCAAAGAATTCAAAGGAACTCAATCCTATATTATTAAACAATTAGTTTCTGATGCAGTTGTTGATACAATTGGAGCTGCTAAAGTACCAGACGAATCCTATATTGGATCAGATCCATTAAATAGATTAACTGATACTGAAATAGATGCAATGATTGATGCCTTAGATATTTTAGGCGAAGATACTGTATTAGTCACAGCAATATCTACAGATGTTAATGTAGGGCAAGCAGTCGCCTTTAAGGGCACGCCTTCCTATATTGTCAAACAATTATTATCAGATGCGATAATTGATGCTATCGATCCAACTGATGCAGGCAAGATTCCCAATGACGCACATATAGATAGTGATCCATTAAAGAGATTAACCGATACTGAAATCGATTCAATGATTGATGCGATTGAAGTTCTTGCTAATGGGGATCAAAACTTACCTGTTACTAGTATTTCAACTGATGTAACAATTGGGCAGGTTAAAGATTTGAATGAACTTACCTCATCAATTACAACTAAATTGATTTCAGATGCAGTGATTGATGCTGTTGGTTTGGCTAATGTACCTGATGATGCTTATCTATTAGATACTCCTGGTAATAATTTGAAACCAGTAGAAATTGATGAAATGATTCTTGCATTAGAAATTCTTGCAGGAAAAGTTGCTGGTGATCCAGAAGATGAAGTGGATGATGTTTTAGTTGCTTCAGTAAGCACGACTGTTACAAATGGACAGACACAACAACTTAAGACGAATGATTCAGTTATTATTAAACAAATTGTTTCAGATGCAGTTGTTGATATGATTGGTGCAGGAGATATTCCTGTAGACGCATATCGCAGTAGTGATCCAGCAGATCGCTTAACTGATTCCGAAATAGTTGCAATGATCGATGCAGTAGATATATTAGCCGATGGTAACGATGCATTGTTAGTTTCAGCAATTGGAACAGATGTTACAATTGGTCAAGTTAAAGGCTTAAATGATTTAACATCCTTAATTACAGAAAAATTAATCTCAGATTCAATCATAGATGCTGTTGGTTTAGCTAATGTACCTGATGATGCATATCTATCAGATACACCTGGAAACAACTTAAAAGCAGCAGAAGTTGATGAAATGATTCTTGCACTAGAAATATTAGCAGGAGCAGTTAACCCAGGTGATGCTGATGCCGTCTTGGTTTCTTCAGTGAGCACAGATGTAACCATTGGGCAAGCACAAAGCCTTAACACAAGTCCAACAGGTTCATCAATTATTAAATTTATTATCTCTGATTCTATTATTACAATGATTACAGCACCTAAGATTCCCGCTGATGCATATAATACAACATACACAGATCGCTTGAGTGATCAAGAAATCACTGATATGCTTGGTGTATTATCAATTCTTGGTGATCCTGCTGATCCTGTTTCAACAATTGATACAGATATCAACATTGGACAATTAAAGAGCTTAAATGCTTCACCATCATTAATTATTGAAAAATTAATCAGTGATTCAATCATAGATGCAGTAGGTGCTCCAAATGTTCCACTCGATGCTTATGTCGATGAAGATTCAAACAATTATTTGACTGAAGATGAAATATCAGCGATGATTCTTGCATTAGAAATATTAGCTGGTTCAGTTACTCCAGGAGATAAGGATGACGAATTAGTTTCTTCAGTAAGCACAGATGTAACCATTGGTCAAACACAATCACTTGACGTATCTGGAACTGGTTCATCCATTATTAAATTTATTATTTCTGATTCTATTATCACAATGATTACCGCACCTAAAGTTCCCACTTCAGCGTATCACTTGGTATATACAGATCGTTTAAGTGATCAAGAAATTTCCGATATGCTTGATGTTCTAGGATACTTAGGAGCTCCAACTGATCCTGTTTCAACAATTGATACAGATATCAACATTGGACAATTAAAGAGCTTAAATGCTTCACCATCATTAATTATTGAAAAATTAATCAGTGATTCAATCATAGATGCAGTAGGTGCTCCAAATGTTCCACTCGATGCTTATGTCGATGAAGATTCAAACAATTATTTGACTGAAGATGAAATATCAGCGATGATTCTTGCATTAGAAATATTAGCTGGTTCAGTTACTCCAGGAGATAAGGATGACGAATTAGTTTCTTCAGTAAGCACAGATGTAACCATTGGTCAAACACAATCACTTGACGTATCTGGAACTGGTTCATCCATTATTAAATTTATTATTTCTGATTCTATTATCACAATGATTACCGCACCTAAAGTTCCCACTTCAGCGTATCACTTGGTATATACAGATCGTTTAAGTGATCAAGAAATTTCCGATATGCTTGATGTTCTAGGATACTTAGGAGCTCCAACTGATCCTGTATCAACAATAGATGTTGATATTACGATTGGTCAACTTAAAGATATTCAAACCTCACCATCAATTATTATGACACAACTCATTTCTGATTCCATCATTGATGCTGTTGGCCTAGCTAATGTACCTGATGATGCATATATCTCAGATACTCCCGGTAACAACTTAAAGGCATCAGAAGTAACCGATATGATTTCAGCACTTGAAGTATTTGCTGGTGTTGTTGTTCCTGGCGATCATGACTCAACTAAGATTTCTGATATTTCAACAACAAATGTAACAGTTGGTCAAACACAAGATCTATCAACAAATGGCTCAGCAATCATTAAATTCATCATCTCAGATTCAGTTATTACAATGTTTGGTGTAGGCAATATACCAATTGAAGCTTATCATACAACTTATACAGATCGTTTAAGTGATGAAGAAATAGTTGCTATTGCTGACGCACTTGCAGTTCTTGGTGGTCCTAATGAATCAGTGAATGCATTAAGTACTGATGTAACAGTTGGTCAAACACAAGCACTAGATACAACAGCATCTGGTTCAGTCATTATTAAACAAATGATTTCAGATTCAGTTGTAGATATGCTTGGTGCACCTCGTATTCCTGATACAGCATATATCGCAAGTAACCCAGCAAACAGACTCACAGATTCTGAAATTGGTTATATGCAAGATTCCTTATTACCTCTAGCTGGTGGAAATTCAAGTACACTTGTGTCTGCAATTACAGTTACTGAAAGCACATTAAGTGTTGCAACACTCAAATCATTCCCAGATCAATCAATCATCATGAATAGAATGATTTCAACAGCTATTATTTCTAACTTAACTAATATTCCAACAGAAAGTTATGTTCCATTATCAACTGAAGATATCTTAAGAAGTGAAATTGATTACTTACTAGATGCACTTGATATCTTAGGTATTGGTACTGATGGTGCTGGTTCAATTAGTGGTTCAGCTATTACATTCGAAGACCTATACACAATTAGCGCATATGGTGAATCTGATCCTCTTGGATATTCTCCAATTATTGATCACATCTTGTCAACTCCAATGATTTCAGCTGTTTCCGATGTAAGAAGTGGATATGATTATGGTATTCCTTCAACCGCTTATAGAAATACATATGATTTATTACATTATGAAATAGTAAGCTTGATAGACGCATTAGCAACTATCGGTGGTGTTGCACCTGTTGACTATCCAACAACAACATTGGCTGATATTACAGTTAATCCATCTGGATTCAATGCAACATTACTCAACTCATTAATAACTATTAACTCACGTATTGTTTACAGATTAATCTCTATTGGTATCAATGATGCTGGATTAGATAATGATGATGCATATGCTGAAATTGGTGATTTCAATTATGATCCAGTATTAAATGCATTGCCAACTCCTGTATTGAATGATATCAAGGTTGCAGAAATGAATCACATTGTAACATCAATGAATATTCTTGATCCAACTGGAACTGATAGTTTAACCGATATCATTGGCCTAATTACAGTTGCTAAATTGAAGTCATTAACTGCTCCTGAAATTGAAACACTTGTCGAAGCTGGAACAGATGGTCCTAACACAATTATTTATTACATTATTTCAAGCACAGTCGATTCAACTAACACATTATATCCAGATGATAATCCAGCAACATACAACCCAGTATTTGATAGTGGTTATGTCATGGATGGTGGCACTAGAGTTAGACTTGAGAGAGCTTCAATCGCAGCAGCATTGTTATTACTCTAGAAAATTAGATAATAAAAAAACCGTTTGGAATTCCAAGCGGTTTTTTGTTTAGTGTTTTATAATTGGTCAATTAAATTCAAATAAAAGTTTGTTCCATTAATAACATTCTCAATTGTTATATCCTCATCTATTCCATGAATCTTAGCTAAATCAGCTTTTGAAACATCCATAGGTGAGAACTTATAAACATGTTCGCATATTTCATGATAATGTCTAGAATCAGAAGTTGCTACCATGAGATAAGGAGAAGGAATAACATCTGGCCAAGTTTGTTTGATAGCTTTTTCGACAACCTTATATGTATCATCTACATGACTCATTGTTGATGCTTCAAAGATAGCAAGTGCTTTAACTTCAATGTTTGGATTACTGATAATTTTATTTATTTTTTTAATGACTTGTTCTGAAGTTTCATTTGGTCTCAATCGATAATTTATGCCTATTGTTGCTACAGAAGGAAGCACGTTTACAGCATCACTTCCAGTTGCTAATGTGAATGCTTGAGTTGTTTTAAACATAGATAGGAATTCTCCACCTGATAACTTTGCAATAAGTTTTACCACTGGTGTAAATAACCATAGATTAGCAAATAATAATCTGATTCCAAATGAATTGGAATGCGGTGCTATAGTATCAAATAAAGCTCTGACTGGAGGAGTGAGTTTAAGCTTGAATGAAGGATGATTATTAAGCTTAATAATAGCCTTTGATAATTCCGTAAGCGGTGTATTTTTAGGAGGCGTTGAAGCATGTCCTCCTTTAGAGATTGCTGTAAGTTGTACGTTCATAAATCCTTTTTCAGCAATACCCACAACAGCTACTTTTTTCTTTACTCCAGGAAACATATTACTAACAATTGCTCCACCCTCATCGAGCACAAGATAAGGTTTAATACCTTTTTCTTTGAAGTAGTTAACGATTGCAGGAGCTGAGGGTCCATATATCTCTTCATCGCCTGAAAAAGCCAAATACAGGTCATTCTTAAATACTTTATTTTTGCTTAAAGCATACTCAACCGATTCCATTACAGCATTTAAACTGTGCTTTGTATCGAGCGCTCCTCTACCATAAACATGGAATGATATAATTAAGTAGACACTAAGTTAAGAGAATTTAGGAGGTCTAATAGAGAGATGAGTAGAAAATTATTTAGTAGGGATTTTAAATTATCGGCAGTTAAACTCATTATTGA
>Ga0268277_1000713_pt1 | contig 25584 bp, 19 predicted proteins | sample saktaG_5_FD_190132 | JGI IMG/M metagenome (GOLD analysis project Ga0268277, IMG submission 190132) | Saline water microbial communities from Sakinaw Lake, British Columbia, Canada - sak_2010_1_5_50m | ecosystem: Environmental > Aquatic > Non-marine Saline and Alkaline > Saline ...
CTTCAAGTATTACGGTTAGCTGCTGATAAATACCTGACTCGTCAGCAAGAATCAACCAGGGTCGCTTCGTTTGAGAAGATGTTTCTTTCGAAATCCCGATCTCTCCCTCCGTGAGGGGCGGCTCAATCGATGGTCCTCTTGTAACAATTATCGATTGTGTCGGTGCGTGATCATCAATGTGATCGTCTATCATGACAATATCGGAAAAACCGCATCGAGTGAGAACATTTTCCCAGCCTGCCCGGGGCATTGTCGCGTGATCGGGACGCAGGTCGTAATCGGAGAAAAGCCACCACCCGTCGAGCATACCGAATATCAGGTCAAACAGGTAGGACGGATTGGTGAGCTCCAGCATCATTACGAGGCCGTCCGATGCCAGAAGGGGCTTGATGTTGTCCAGCGTCCTGTGCAGGTTCTCCGTTGCATGAACCACATCGGATGCTATGACAAGGTCGAACGAGTGCGGGTCGAACCCCTGCTCAACAGGGTCCTTTTCGATATCGAGCTGCCGAAACTCAACGAAAGGGTATTCCCTGAATGCTTCCTGGGCGGCGTTGATGAGTGTTTTCGATATATCGGTAAACACGTATTCTGCCTGTCGCCCATGAAGGATGGGAAGTAGAAAGGAGGTTACCGCACCGGTACCTGCACCAACTTCCAGGATTCGGATTGTCTGTCCCTCCGGGAGATGATCAAGTACGGTCAACATCAGCTCCCGCAACAGCCGGTTGTATATTCTCATTGTCGGTGAATGATAATACAGGTGTTCCGCCACGGTCGATCCCGGTTCAAAAATCAGTCCCAGAGGATCTTCATCACCGCGGAGGACCTCGACAAGTTTCGATCCGCACCGGTCGATCAGTATCAACTCCGCCTGGCATTCGGGGTGTTCCGTCATCAGAGCGTTCCAGAGTTTCTGCGGCGACGTCGCTTTTCGTTTCTTTCCAACTTTCCATTCTCGGCCGTTGCCGCTGAGCCACCCCTCTTTCGCCAGCATGGACAGTAATCGTTCACACAGCTTTCCATGTTGCAATGCAATGCCGAAACGGCTGCAAAACTCTTCAGTGGTGAAGGGTTCCTGACCGCCGAATTGAAAGCCGAGGGTTCGCATGCCTTCCACAATATATGCCGTGCAAAGAGCGTTCAGCTTCGGTTCGATGACGCTGTAGTATTCCTTCCGGGAATACATCTCGAGGATTTCCTTCAGGACAGGTTCAAGCCCCGCCTTTATTCGACCCGGAGCCGGCAAATAGCGGGCGTCACGGTATGACGACTCACCACCACCCAGAGGTGTCAAACGCCATTCATACTGATACAGGAGGTCGTCGAGGAATTCCGCCGACGTCTCTTCTATATTGCGACAGCGAAGCCCCTTAATTTCTACAAGGATATTCCCCGAATCATCAAGAAGGGAGATATCGCCCCTGATCCTGCGTCCGCTCTGTTCAACGAGGCGGGCATGCCCCCATATCTGTCCGTTTGGACGTGACCAGGTGCTTATCCTGTCGATCCCCACGGGAAGAAAGGTCCCGCCGGGGGAGAGCACTCCGAGGAGCTGGAAACAGGCATCAAGGGTAGCCGGATGGAGATAATAGGTTTTTTCATCTCCGTCAGTGTCGGTGTTTGTCTCGATCATACCGAGAGACTCCCTTTCACCCGTATATATGGTTTTGATGTTCCGAAATGCAGGCCCGTAGTCGAGACCGAGGCTTCGAAAACGATTATAGAAAGTCTCAACCGGTATTTCTTCACTGCATCGTTTCCTGATCCCCGATACGGAAATTGTTTGAAGCGTTTCTTCTCTTCCGTTCGGTCGCAGTTTTCCGCCGGCATGTTTAACCCAGCTTTGTTTGTCATCGGCAGACTTGCTGTAAACGGAGAAGGTTTCATCACCCTCCATGACGAACTGAACAATGGGTGACGCCTCGCCCCGTAAAATAAGGGGGGCTGTAAATGAGACGGATTCCAGGACATACGAACCATAACCGTTGATTTGCCGGGCCCCTGCGAGGGCCATCTCCACATATCCCGCACCGGGGAACACCATAGAACCCTGGATCATGTGATCTCTTAGATAATTCAGGTCTTCGAGATCGATGGAGGCACTCCATGTCGGCAGAGCCGCCGCCAGCCTGCCACCGAGAAGCGGGTGGGCTTTAGGCCCCACCCCCATCCTGACGGATAGCATCCCTTCCCCGGTACGTGCCTGTCGCGACTCCTCCGATTCCGTCCAGTAATGCTCTTTCTGCCATGGATAGGTGGGAAGCTTTATGAATCTCCCTTCGCCGGCGTATCTTTCTCTCCAGTCGAGATGGTAACCGCTGCAGTAGAGCTCTCCCGCAACTCTTGCTATGGAAATCTCCTCATCATGCGCGCGTCGAAGAGTAGGAACCACAATTCCTTTGATCCCTGCACTGTCAAGACATTCCATAATGGAGGCAGATAGAACCGGGTGGGCGCCGATCTCTACAAAAAGATCACATCCATGACGTACCAGTTCATCCATCGCTTCTTGAAACAGGATCGGTTCCCTCGCGTTAAGGCACCAGTACCCACCGTTCATATCTTGTCCATCAATGGTCTTACCCGTAACAGTCGAGACAAGAATCGCGGAAACAGGATGGGGCGTGATCGTTCTGAGGGAATCCTCCAGATCCTGAAGGACAGGATCCATTGAGGGACTATGATACGGCACATCCACCTTAAGAAACCGGCCAAATACCTTCTCGGCTTCCAGTACAGCCGCAATCTCTTCAAGAGTCTTTTTATCGCCGGAAAGGGTCACAGAGTTCGGGCTGTTGAACGCCGCCATGGAGACATCCTGAAGCAAAACATCGAAACGCTTTTCGACATCCTCCGCCGAAAGGCCTACTGCGAGCATGGCGCCGCGCCCTGCAAGTGTATGCTGCAGACGACTGCGGTGATAACAGACTTTTACGGCATCTTCAAGGGTGAGCGCACCCGCTGTATAAGCCGCGGCGATCTCTCCCACGCTGTGCCCAACGATCGCATCAGGCACGATGCCCCGGGAACGTAACAAACCGGCGAGCGCTACCTGAATGGAAAAGATAGACGGCTGGGCAAACATGGTTTCATCAATATTCGATTGATCCTCGTCGGCAGTCAGGATACCAATCAACGACCATTCCCCGGTGTGTCGCCCGAACAGGGCATCGCACTCATCAATAATGTTTCTGAATACCGGCTCCTCTTCCAGTAACCGCCGACCCATTGCCCACCACTGCTGCCCCATACCCGAAAACACAAAGGCAATCTTCGGCTTCGTACCGTGCCGCGCGCTACCGAGAGATAAACCGGGACGTCTCTCGCCTCTTAAAAAGGCTTCGAGATGTTCCCGATAATCCTCCAGAGAACGGGCCGCGATTGTCATACGTTTCGAATGGTGTCCCCTGCACAGTGATGCGGTAAATCCGAGGTCATAAAGGGTCATACTGCCGGACGTATCAGACACGAGCATTTCATAATGCCGGCGTGCAAGTTCACGCAGGGCTTCTTGGCTGTTTGCCGAGAGAGGCACCAGGCATATGGCATTTTTAGAGCTGTCCGACTTTGCGGTATCAGGAGTTACGGGACCATCAAACTCCTGGAGAACGACATGGGCATTTGTCCCGCCGAAACCGAAGGAGTTGATACCGGCAATCCGTGGAGCGTTACCTTCAATTGTCCACGTCTCCAGTGACGTAGGCACTCTCAGTTTCAACCGGTCGAATTGTATTTCGGGATTAGGTGTTTCAAAGTGGAGGTTCGGCGGTATCCGGTGATGTCGCAGCATCAGGGCAACCTTGATCAGACTTGCGACGCCCGCGGCGGACTCGGTATGACCGATGTTGCTCTTCACGGAACCGACAATGCAGCGGTTTTCGTTGGATCGTCCTTTCGAAAGGATCGTACCGAGGGCCTCCGCTTCGATAAGATCGCCCACCGGGGTGCCCGTCCCGTGGGCCTCGACGTAACTTACAGTGTGGGGTGCAACGCCGGCTGTCCGGAGCGCCTCTTGAACAACTGCCTTCTGTGCATCACCACTCGGCACGGTGATCCCTTCACTGCGCCCGTCCTGGTTAACCGCGCTCCCTCGAATAACGGCATATATGGGGTCACCGTCGGCCAGTGCATCGGTCAGTCGTTTCATAACGACGACGCCTGCGCCCTCTGATCGGGCATATCCATTTGCCCGGGCGTCAAAACTTTTACAGTATCCGTCCGGCGAGAGCATGGAAGCCTGACAGAGGGTCATGACAATCTCCGGTTTGATCAATACGTTTACGCCGCCGGCCACGGCAAGCGATGTTTCCTTTTCCCGCAGGCTCCGGCATGCCAGATGAACGGCAACTAATGATGAAGAGCAGGCTGTATCAATCACCATGCTCGGTCCTCTGAAGTCGAAGACATAGGAAAGACGGTTGGCGGCAATCGTGGTAGACATTCCCGTTACCGAATGGGGATCATACAGTGCATGTTCGGTGGCGGCGGTATGGATATTCTCGTAATCGTGCATGAAAAGTCCGACAAACACGCCAACGTTTGTCCCCGCCAGTTTCTCAGGAACCATTCCACCGTCTTCAAGAGCCTCCCATGTAACTTCCAGGAGTAGCCGCTGCTGCGGATCCATATGGGAAGCCTCTCGTGGCGAGATGCCGAAGAATTGAGGGTCAAACCGGTCTATCTCGCTTAAGAAGCCGCCTTTTTGAGTGTAGACCTTTCCCTTCTTCTCTCTGTCAGGATGATAGAAAGTTTTTATGTCCCAACGATCGGCGGGCACATGGGAAATACCGTCTCCACCGCTGCACAGAAAGTCCCAGAAAGACGCCGGTGAAGAAATCCCGCCGGGGAAACGGCACCCTATGCCGACAATGGCGATGTGCCCTGTTGTATCTTTTAGCGTGACTTCTTCATGAGATATCATATCTTAATTCTCCCCATAATAAGGGCAGTGGAAAAACGAGTCAGGAAAAAGATCGAAGCTCAATCAAAAAATATAGGGAATACCTTCCCGATAAAAAGGATCTCATCAGACAAACTCTCCGGTCTGTCGATAAAGCTCTTTTATCTCACGGCAATAGACTTGGTGAAGTGACGGTAAGTTTTATAACGTTCCGCTCCGAATCTATCAAGAAGTCGGATAAGGCTCGTATTGTTTTCTACAACGAGTGATATATCGGCTTCTTTATACCCCTTTTTTTTCGCCCGTTCGTAGATTTCGAGAATGAACAAAGTTTCAATACCCTGTTTTCGAAATTTTGGCAAGACCCCCATATGATATATTTTAATCCTGTTTATCTTCCTCAATCCCAATATTATTTTGAATAGTCCAAACGGAAATAGTCGACCGTTTATGCGCTTTAGAACCTGATTAACATCGGGAACGGCCAATATGTACCCTATGACCTGACCTTCTTTTTCAGCCAACATGACAAATTCGGGTTTTGCCACCGTTTTTACTTCCTTTGCATAATGGTGCCATTGACGTTCCGTCAGCGGCAGGTGCCCCCAGTTTTCTTCCCATGCCTTGTTAAACACTCCAAGCATACTGCGGGCTTCTTCCCAATAATTTTTAAAATCTGCGTTTCGAAAACGGATTCCCGATCTGTTGTTAATTATTCTTTCTTTTAATCTATACGCTATATCCGGCAGATCCTGATCGCGAGTAAATCTATAAGCATACCAGTCAATCACCTTATGAAAACCATAGTCTTCAAAGAGTTCGGTATAATAGGGGAGGTTATAATTCAATTCCAGGGCTGTGTCGTTTTCATAGTCGTCCATTAACAGCCCGGATGCGTCATAATTCGTGAAATTCAGCGGCCCGTACATTTCATTCATTCCCTTTTCGACCAGCCATTTTCGGGATGTGTCGAATAGCGCCCTTGACACCTCTTTGTCATCGACACATTCGAAGAAACCAATACATCCCCGGGCTTTTTGAAATAATGCATTATATCGTGTGTCATAATGTGCGATAATGCGACCTACAGGGTCTCCATTTCGATAGGCCATAAAAGCTTGTATTACACCGGTATCGTGATAGCTGCCTTGGGTGATGAACTTCATCTGGTCAGATATGATGGGCGGAACCCAATATGAATTATCTTTGTATATTTTCCATGAAAACAGGACAAATTGCTTGATATCTTTTTTCCTGTTCGGAATCGGAACAACTTCGATCTTCTTCATGTTGCCCGTCATAAAATATCTCCATATGGAATATCAGAAAAATGTTTTAAATAAATTATTGTCTATCAGCAGATCAGCGTAATTTCAATGAAAATTAAATTACGTGATCATTCAGAAATCAACAGAAACGGTAAAAAACCGCGAATATTTTTCTGTTGGAAAATGGTGGGGACATAATCCTTGTTTTTAAAGAATAGTTTGAGATTTTTACCTGTAAATGCAATATTAAAAACATATGTGCCAAATAACAGGTCAACAACTCCTCCGAAAAAAACCGCGGCTTTTCCCGAAAGACTGTTCGTGGCGATAAACGGCTCGCAACACTTATTACGTTTTGCATGAGAGATTTTTAAAGAGTTTGTGAGCATATTATTGAGGCACAAGAGGGAGTTATGATAATGACCAGATATATCTTGAGGCATTGACACTGCTTGCCTCTCATCCAACTTTCACTCCGGTGGATAGCGGTACAGCTTTGCTGAGTCGCTGCGGGTAATGTTTTAGTTATCCCGGAATGAGTGAACAGGTTATGGGCAGTTATCACGTAATTTATAAAAAATTCTTCAGTTCCAGAAACGTTAAACGTCTCCTGGTTGTCCTGTTTTTTATTGCACTCACCCATCTCTCATTTACATGGTATCTCTTTCACCCGGAAACTATCAACACAGTAAAGCCTACGATGAAGCTGCTTGCCGAGGGTTCCATCGACCAGGATGATATGTGTGTCTGGATTCATCCCGCAGAACCTTCGAAAAGTGTCATCATCACCGCGGACAAGGAAGCGGAAAAGGTTTTTGTGTATGATCTTGAGGGCAGAGTTCTTCAGGTATTATCAATGCCGAAACCCGGAAACATTGATGTCAGGTACGGTTTTCCGCTTGGAGGTGGAAAAGTAGATATAGTGGCATATCTGCAGCGAAAAAACGGACATAGGATCATCGTTTTTGCCGTAGAACCGAAAACTCGCCTATTAAGAAGGGTCGATGACAACTCGATTCTTACGGGCAAAGGAGTCGGCGGTACGTTGTATCACAGCCAGAAAACAGATAAATTTTATTTTATCAAGACCGCGGAGACCAAAGGCAAAGACGGGATTGAACAGTTTGAGTTGTTCGACGATGGCAAAGGTAAGATAACCGGAAGGAAAATTCGCCAGTGGGATCTGTCCGGCTGTGAAGGTGCCGTTGCTGACGATGAATCATGTGCCCTTTACATTGCCCAGGAAGATACAGGTGTCTGGAAAGTCGGTGCTGAACCGGGTGAGCCAACGCCGGGAGAACTTATAATAAAAACATGGAAGAACGGTTTGATGTCTGATGTAGAAGGTCTTGCTATTTATAAATCACATGCTAAAGAAGGTTATTTGATGGTTTCAAATCAGTCACGAAACTCCGTTAAAGTCTATCAACTTGGAAAAGAAGATACGTTCCTTGGAACCTTCCATATTGATGGTGCGATACATACAGATGGAATCGATGTGACTAATGTTTGTCTCGGTATCAGCAGGTTTCCCAAAGGTTTATTTGTTTGTCACACTGATCAGAAAGGCAGCAACCGTTGCCCCGTCCTGGTGACACCATGGGAATCGATTGCCGGGGCGTTAAATCTTAAAGCAGATGTATCATGGAATCCCCGGAGAGAAACATCGAACATTTCTAAATGAGGACGACTATGAAGAAACAAACTAAAACAAGTTTTTTTCTGTTTTTCTGTATTTTCTCCTTCTTCCTGATTGTCACTTGTGTTTCCAAAAAACAGATTGCTATACCGGGACTCGCTCCCGTCACCTTTCAATCAAACGAAGAAGAGCTTCGCATTGAAGAGATGCACAGCCGCGTTTTCAGACAGCTCGGTAGTTACAAGGGATCTGAGGCTTGTTACGCCTGTCATCAGAAAGAATACAGGGAAATAAGCAACAGTTACCATGTGCATCAGGGACGAATCACAAAAGACGGTAAAATTGCTTACGATCCTTCAAAAGCTGTAGATACAGGTATGTATACTCGATGGTACCCGCTCTCCAATCTTGACCGGACGGCTGAACCTGAGAAACACTGGCGGCAGATGGAAGCTATTTTCTGCGCTCAGTGCCATCCCGGAGGCGGAGTATTAAAGCCGTACGGGATGGACGTTGACTGCCTTATATGCCACCAAAAGAGCGGTTACAAGGGCGGACAGGGCTTGGGCAGGTCACCCGCGGGTATAGATAAGCATGGCAAAATGGTATTGAGCAACGGCGCGCGTCTTTCCTCCTTAATGATGGCCGGGGCAAAAGTGGGTGGAAACATGAAAAAGCTTGATCTGTCCGATATCGCAGTAAAAGCTATGGAAGGGGTGGAACTTCGTGTCGGAAAGCCGACTCCGGACAATTGTAATTTCTGCCATTGGCGTACAAACGGCAAACGGGGTACTCGATACGGCCTTTTCAAGGGTAGTCCTACTGACGTTCATTATGCCGCCGGAATAAGGTGTCAGGAATGTCACATTACAAAAAATCATCAGATTGGAAAAGGTAAAATACTCGACGCAATAGGCACACCTGAATTACGCGGAACCATGAAAACCTGTATGGAATGTCATGGCGATGAACCACATGAAGGTACAAACAAAGATGCTTTGAATGAACACTTGCATAGAATTACGTGCGAGGTCTGTCATATCCCGAAAACATACCCTGGTGCAAAACAGATCAACTGGCTCCCGGGAATGGATATGGAAAAAATGATGAAGCAATATCAATGGATGATGCCGATTGCCAAGCTTTTTGGAATGGCGACACCTGAAAAGATGAACCAGCAGATAAACGATATGGTGGACTGCTACAAGATCATGAAAAAAGCCGGTTTTAAGCCCGTATATGCCTGGTATAATCCTGATGTCCTGTGTACCGAGATTCCACACCCGACAGGAAGTCGTGAAGATAACAACAGCCGTATTACACCATTTTCAGTAGTTGAAACGATACTTTTTGATGACGGGACCACCACTGAAGTCCTGGATGATCCTCATGGATATTTGAATGGCCACCCTGTCCCAAAAGCATTCGTGGCACGCGCCGGCGGTAAAGGAAAAAAGGACACCACGCTAAAACAGTTGCATCAATGGCAAAACGGACGTTATGGTTCTGCCATAATAAGAAAGTCTCCCATGTACTTCCAGCAGTTCCATAGTATCGCCCCGGCTAAAGACGCTTTAACATGCAAAGATTGCCATATAAAAGCAGGCGGGCGACTGGATTTTAAATCCCTTGGTTACAGCCCGGAAGAAATTGAAGATTTAACTGAACAATAGAAAAATGGCATTATAATATCAATCTGTAAAATTACTAAAGGAGTGTGCGCAATGAAAAAAGCTTTTATCACAGGTTTTCTGATTACAATTATTTTATCCTTTGGCGTCGCAGCACAAGCCGAAAACCGGAATGAAGATTTTGAAAAAGCTTCATCGGAAGCGAAAACTTCAGGCAAGTATCTTCTACTCAACTTCAGCGGATCAGATTGGTGTCCGTGGTGCATAAAACTGGAGAAAGAAGTATTGAGCAATGAGGCATTCAAAACATTTGCAAAAGAAAAACTGGTTTATGTGTTGATTGACTTCCCGAGTAAAAAATACCAGAGCAAAAAGCGCAAGGAAGAAAATGGAAAGTTAATGGAAAAATTTAAAGTTCGCGGTTTTCCTACCATCATCATACTGAGCCCCGATGGAGATTTTGTAGGGACAACAGGTTACCGAAGAGGAGGAGCAGAACGATACGTGGCTCATCTTAAAGAGACGATTGACAAACACAAAATGAAGTAAGCATATAACTGCCCTGATTGTACGGACGGGTGTGTTCACTCCAATGAAAATAAAAGAAGATATAAAAAAAGCCGCATTGGCGCTTAAACATGCAGATGCGGTTCTGATCACTGCAGGAGCAGGCATAGGCGTTGATTCAGGGCTGCCCGATTTCAGGGGAAACAAAGGGTTTTGGAAAGCTTACCCGCCTATTGCCAAACTTGGGCTATCTTTTGTCGAGATGGCAAGTCCAAGGTGGTTTCACAACGACCCCCAATTAGCCTGGGCATTCTATGGGCACCGGTTAAATCTTTACAGAAAAACAGAACCGCATAAAGGTTTTACCCGGCTTCTGGAAATAGCTGAACAGAAAATAGGGGGTTATTTTGTCTTCACATCTAATGTCGATGGACAATTCCAGAAAGCCGGTTATAAAAAAGACCTTATAGAAGAGTGCCATGGTTCAATCCATCATCTTCAATGCAGCAACGTTTGCAGTCATAAAATATGGGATGCAAACCGGACAGAGGTTGAAGTAAACGAAGATACGTTCAAGGCAGAAGAACCATTGCCCAAATGTGCAGACTGCGGCATGGTTGCCAGACCCAATATCCTGATGTTTGGCGACTGGGATTGGCTCCCCCACAGAACCGATGAACAAAGCCGGCGAATGAGAAAATGGTTGAAAAGAGTATACGATGAAAAAATGAACTTAGTGGTGGTTGAAATGGGCGCAGGGGAATCCGTCCCAACCGTCAGGATGAAATCCGAACACGTAGTCCAGTCGAACGGCGGCACTCTGATTCGAATAAACCCTCGAGATTACTCGGTTCCTCCCCAACATATAGGGATACCCTTAGGCAGTGCGGAAGGAATAAAACAGATATTTGAAAAAGTGACTGATTAGTTGTTCGAATCAGAAAGAGATGTTGCATAACCATTTTACGTATAATATAATAGTAAAATTCAAATAAACGTTTTCCCCTAAAAAGAGAATCCGGGGAATCCGGGAAACGAAATAATGGCTATCATAAGACCTTCGAATTTTGTCATTTCGAGGAGTGTTAACGACGAGAAATCTTAATGATTCACATCTGTTAAGATCTCTCACGGAGCCTGCCCTGAGAGTAAGAAGAAGATTCCTCGCTTCGCTCGGAATGACAGAAGCGAAGGGGTCGGAATGACAGATAATGATAGTTATTGAAAGCGCTTTTGTAAAGAAAGGGAGCTTGATGGGTATATCTTCGATGTAAAACCCCTGGGCAAGTTTCCCGTATTGCCGATGAGAGTAGGAGTCCTTTATGAGTTTTGTTATTGTTTCAAAAGATGATAACGTTGCAACGCTTACCCTTAGCAGGGGGAAAGTAAATGCACTCAATGAATCGGCTATAGATCAAATCAACAGCACTTTAATAGAGTTAGAAAACGATGAAACTGTCAAGGCTATAATTTTAACGGGCCAGGGCAATTTTTTCTCTTTTGGTTTTGATATTCCCGAATTTTTAAGCTATTCAAAAGATTCTTTCACAAAGTTTTTGACTAAGTTCACCGATCTTTACACATATATGTTCCTACTTCCAAAACCTGTTGTGGCCGCATTAAACGGCCATACGATGGCCGGGGGCTGTATGCTTGCCACAACCTGTGACTATAGAATAATGGTTTCCGGAAAAGCAAAAATAGCGTTAAATGAAATAAGTTTTGGTTCATCCCTACTTGCCGGAAGCGTTGAAATGCTTAAATATTGTGTCGGACAAAAGAATGCCCAGTCAATCCTCTACGGTGGCTCATTGTATTCTGCGGAGGAAGCAAGCCTCTTGGGGCTTATTGACAAGATATCTTCCCAGGATACTTTGATGGAGGATGCCGAAAAGACGGCCCACGATTTAGCCAGGCAAGACAGCACTGCCTTCAGAAGCGTCAAGGGTATTTTACGAAAACCTGTGGCTGAAGAAATGGTTAGAAAAGAAAAAGAGGTTATCCGTGAATTTGTTGATATCTGGTACTCTGAGAAAACATGGAATAAACTTAAAGAGATAACGATACGTTGACGTTCTTCGTAGTCGGTCACGGAAAATCTTTGAAATGTAGAAATTAATTCTTAGAAAAACTCGGTTTTATATAATGAAAAATCTGCTATACAAAGTGATAATCCACGATGTAACCGACCATTGTTACAGTAATTGTCTCGATTATTTTTCGGATAACTCAAATGTCCTTGACGTGGGAATCGGCAACGGGGGGATGATAAAAAATTACCACTCCTTGATCAAATCCAAGGATTTGAGGATAACAGGAATCGATATTAATAAAAGCTATATAAATCACTGTTACCGCCTCATTGAAACCTACCAGCTTGAAAATTATATCGAAATTCACCACGAGCCTGTAGAGACCTACAAACCGCCGAGGAAAGGATTTTTTGATTTTATTCTTTTCAGTATGAGTTTCATGCTTTTCGATAACCAGAAGCTTGTTCTGGATCGAATTAAAGATTGGCTTAAACCTGGCGGAGAGGTCATCTTTTTTCAGACCATGTTCAAAGAAAAGACAGGGTTCATAGAGTTTATCAAGCCAAAACTCAAATATGTTACGACCATCGATTTTGGTAACGTAACGTATGAGAAAGACTTTTTTGCCCTTATAAAGGAAAAAAACCTGTCAGTCTCAGAAGACAGGCTGATAAAAAAGGAATGGTTCGGGGGCGAATACAGGATGATTGCCACGTCATTAAACGGGGGAGATATTAGCGAACAGTATTAATTTCATAAAAGAAGGTGGAAAAGTGAACAATACCCGATGTGAACTTTGTGGAGAAACAACTCATGCAGAAACAGATAAACTATGCTTAAAGTGCCTGGAAATGGAAAAACAGATCAATCACTTAATAGAAAACCACAAGGAAACAGCCAGGAAATATATAGAAAAAAAATTGACGGGAATTACTGATCGTAGTGACCGACGGTCAAAAAACTATAAACCTGGATGGGGAACTCATACAGCTGACCGGCGGAAAGATGACCGGCGGCGCATACAAGAAGCATCAGACGCTCTCAAAAGGAGAAAAGCAGACCAATAATCTACATTAATCCGGCATAAAGATTACTGCCACGCTATTTGGAAAACATTGCGTTACCACTCAAGCTCAACCCTCCCGAGCACACTGGTAAAAACCAACTTCAGGTGTTTTGGATCACCTTCAGTCAAAGAGAAAGGCGGACACTTGAGACTGTAAAACATCCCATAGTATTTGTTTATGTAGGGATAAAACTCTTTTACAACCGGCGTAATTTTCTTAATTTTTCTCACCTCTACCGGATACGTCCTGTTTCCCTTCTCATCTAACAGAAATATCGTCCAGATAGAATTTCCACTGTCAAAGTCATTTGAATCTTTATCGGGAGTATAGGCATAAAAGAGAAACTCGGTAAAATCAGATGAAAGATCCGTCAGTATCTCCTCCTTCGATCTTTTCTCCGGTTCGGTTAAAGAATATATCCTCGAATATTCTGAAAGATAGGCCTTGTTGAATTCAGCGTTTTTATAGGTTGCTGCAATACGGACTCTTGTTTCAAATTGAGAGTACACCGTCTTATCCCTTGTCCACTTGTCCAATACGTTCAGATATTCCTTCGAGATGCTCTCGTCCTTAACGATTTCAACATAACCTTTAAAATAAGTGCAACCGAGACAGGACACCAACAAAATCGCCACAACTAACCAAAAACACTTCTTCATTTTTCCTCTCCAAATACCCTTGAAAAGATGTAGTCCACATGTTTTAAGAAATTATCCACTCTAAAGACGTTTTCAATATCTTCAATACTCAAATATGACATAACATCTTTGTCTTTTATCAACAATTGTTTGAACTCGAGTCCTTCCTCCCATGACCTCATCGCATTTCTCTGCACAATAGCGTAGGCATCCTCACGTGAAATTTCCCTTTCGATTAGTTTCAAAAGAACCATCTGGGAAAAAATCAAACCCCTGGTCATATTGAGATTTGAAACCATTCTTTCCGGATAAACAAGCAGTTTATCCAGAAGTCCCGTGAATCGATTCAACATAAAGTCGAGAAGTATCGTTGCATCGGGCGCGATGACCCTCTCAACCGATGAGTGACTGATGTCTCTTTCATGCCAGAGGGGAATATTATCAAGAGACGCGGCGGCATATGATCTCATCAGACGGGCGAGGCCGGAAAGATTTTCCGAGAGTACCGGATTCCGCTTGTGGGGCATTGCTGACGAACCTTTCTGCCCCGGTGAAAAGAATTCCTCCGCCTCACGCACCTCGGTTCTCTGAAGCAGTCTGATCTCCTGGGCAAATTTATCAATGGAAGATGCGGTGATCGCAAGAGTCGAAAAATATTCGGCATGCCTGTCCCTCTGAACAATCTGCGTTGAAACAGGTGCAGGTTTGAGGCCAAGTTTCCGGCAGACATACTCTTCAACGGATGGATCAACAAAAGGGAACGTACCGACAGCCCCTGATATTTTTCCATAGCTTATAACATCCTTTGCCCTGATCATCCTCTCTCTGTTTCGCTCCATCTCCTGATACCAGAGGGCCATCTTTAAACCAAAAGTGATCGGCTCTGCATGTATCCCGTGAGATCTGCCTATCATCAGGGTATCTTTATATGTAAAAGCTTTCTTTTTCAGGACGGTCAACAGTTCATCAATGTCCTTGATGAGGATCCGGGATGCCTCCCTCAATAACACGGCGAGAGATGTATCGAGAATATCCGAAGATGTCAGCCCCATATGAATATAACGGGAATCCTCCCCTACCCTTTCGGAAACACAGGTCAGAAAAGCCACCACATCATGTTTGGTCGTCTTTTCTATCTCATCAATCCGCCCTATGTCGAAGCCGGCTTTTTCCTTGATGTTCTTCAAAGACTCTTCCGGTATTTCACCTTTTAAGGCAAGGGCTTCGCATGCCAAAATCTCCATGTCGAGCCATTTCTGAAACCTGTTTTCCTGGCTCCAGATTGAAGCCATTTCTTCTCTTGAATATCTGGTAATCAATCTTTTCTCCTGAAAGTATTTTACTTTATTCTTATTTAGTATGGGTTAGGGATTTGAGTCAAGGACTTTTAGCGCAAGAACAGACCTTTGAAAAACTGAAAAATATGGTTTTGAGGGCGAATCAAGATTGACAAGTTCGTAAAAAGTCTGTCATTCCCGCGTAGAGACTGTGTCACAATTCCTCTTTTTGTCATTTCGAGCAAAGCGAGAAATCTTAATGCTTAACAAATTTAACATGTTAAGATTCCTCACATTCGTTCGGAATGACATTTCACCCTATTACGACACAGCCTCGTAGGCGGGAATCCATAGAGGGCTAAACGCTTGAAAAAACTGGATTCCCGTTCCCCGATCAGGTCGAGGACAGGTTTCACGGGAATGACAAAATTGTGTATATTTTAACTTCTTACGAATGCATTAAAGATAGCTGTGAAGACCTGAAAGAATATAATTTACTCCAAGGTAGGTAAAAACAACGGCGACGAATCCGAAGACGGAAATTAAAGACATTCTTGTTCCTTTCCACCCCCTGACAAGACGTGCATGAAGAAATGACGCATAAATCAGCCATGTAATCAATGACCAGGTCTCCTTCGGGTCCCACCCCCAATATCTTCCCCAGGCATGATCGGCCCAGGCAGCTCCGGTAATGATTCCCAGCGTTAAGAGTACAAAACCGATTGATATCATTTTGTAGGTCACTTCATCTAAAAATTTAGATTCAGGCAGTACACCTACGGGGTTTTCCTTGAATCCCTGCTTTATCAGATAAAGTATACTGGTCCCGAACGAGATGGCAAAACACGCATAGGCTAAAAAACAGCTTATAACGTGGCTTGTCAGCCAGTTGCTTTGAAGAGCGGGAATTAAGGGCTGTATCTGGGAGTTTACATCTCCGGACAACGAGGCATATGCCAGCATGATAAAAGCAAAGAAGTTAGCAAGGGCGCCGATCAAGCTGCTCTTATAACGCCTTACCATAATTAAACAGACAAAAATGATGGACCAGGAAAAAAATACAATGGATTCATAAAAATTCGAAAGGGGTGCGTGACCGATCCCCAACTGGTAAGAGTGAATCCAGCGGATAATAAGTGCCGCTGTTTGAGCTGTTATTCCAAAAACGGTGAGCGCCAACGCCGCAACTGCTACCGGTTTCTTACGAAAAACAAAAGAAATCAAGTAGCTAAAAGCAGCTGCAAAATAAATAAATGTTACAATACTGATAATAAAAGTATCACTCATGATGTTCTAATTCCATGACGAGTTTTTCCAGTTTTTCTTCAAAATCTTTCCTGTTCCTGTTTACACTGGCAGCGATTTTAACTTCACAGCCGTCCTTCCGCTCTGAAATCCGTAACCATACTTTTGTGTGTGTGAAAAAGAGGCTCAGCACAAAACCGACCAGGATAAGAATACAGCCGGCCCAGACAATGGATACACCGGGATTCCTGCTCACCTGAATGCCGGTATAATAACGGCTATCAAAGTCTTTAAATATAAAGGAAAATTCATTCTTTTGTTGTTTATGGTCTTTGAAGAGCCAGAGCACATCGTGGGGTTTTTCCGGTTCGATCAGGACTCCGAGGACAGCAGGGCCACGATTCTGATAATTGGGCATAAATTTGGCGATTGCGAAACAGGATTTGCTATCCGGCAGGGGAACTTTTTTCATCATGTTCAGTGTCAAGACGGTTTCCTTCCCTGTCTTTTCATTTTTCGCAATGATCTTAAAATTAGCAGTTCCCGCAATTCCGTAAGTCGCCTGGCAGAACTTCAAACCTTTATAGATCAGAGGGTCATTTACCCTGACTGCCCCGGAAATAACTTTTTTTCCGTTTTCCAGAATAGTTAAATCACTTCTATATTCCCTGGGTTGACCTGTTTTATAAAAATCAACTTTAAAGCTGTCGCAGCAAACTTGAAACCCGAGTTTCTCTACCCTCTTGCCGTCACCATTAAAGAGAACAAAGGTATCCGCAATTTCGCCTTCGACAATATTCATCTGACCGTTAAATCCCCAGATAGCCCCGATCAGCCCGCCTCCCAGAATGAGAAGAATACTGAAATGGATAAAAACGAACCCTATTCTGGAATATCTGCCTTTCTCGGAAAAGAAATAACTTTTGCCATCTTTTTTTACTTGAACCGGCTTAGAAACAAGTGATTTCAGCAGGGATGTTATTTGCTGTTCGAGGTCGGACAAACTCTTGCGGCATTGGACTGTTTTATTAATCTGTGATGAGCCAAAGATTCTGTCATCAAATTTATTCTTTTCAGGAAGGATTAATTTGATAATGCGTGGAATCTGTTTGGCCGTACAGACAATTACATTGACCGATAATAATATTAAAAGCAGAGTAAACCACCATGAGTGGTACATGTCGAAAATGTTGAAGAATTTTAAAAAAGAGAACACTCTGGGGCCATACAGCGCCTCATACCGTCCAAGAGGCAGCCCCTGCTGTATTATCGTACCAAAAATAGATGTGATGGCTAAAGCAAGGAATAAAGAAATTGTAAGTTTGAGTGAGGAGAAAAACTTATATATTTTAAAGGGTCTCCTGAATATATACTTGTTATAATTTGAAGAACTTGGATACCACAGACCCAAAACCATTGTCAAGCCGTTTTAAAGCCCGCAAAAATTCTAATTGCGGTTTTGTTTTCTTATTCTTGATGGACTCCTAAAAAGTCCAAATCTTGTCACTCCCGCGCAGGCGGGAGTCTATAACACCTTACAATAACTGGATTCCCGCCTATGAGGCTGTGTCGTAATTCCTTTTTTGTCATTTCGAGCAAAGCGAGAAATCTTAATTCTTGATAAATTTAACATGTTAAGATTCCTCACATTCGTTCGGAATGACATCTCACCCTATTATGACACAGTCTCTCAAGGGGGAGAAGATCGATTATGAATGCCCCGCCTTAAGGGCGGGGTAATTCACTCTTGAGCTGAAATATATTGACAAATCTGCTACATTCCCTATATTGATTTTCATCAGGGTGGGGGAAAAAGATGTCAGTTCCTGAAGAAATATACGAACTTATTGAGCGTTTTGACCGCAATCTTGACACCTATCGGTCAGGCCGGTACAACGAGGCCCAGGTTCGACAGGAGTTTATCAACCCTTTCTTCCATGCCCTCGGTTGGGATGTCTACAACAAGCAAGGCTACGCAGAGGCATATAAGGACCTAATACATGAAGATGCCATTAAAATAGGCAGTGCCACAAAGGCCCCTGATTACTGCTTCCGTATCGGCGGAACCCGCAAATTCTTTCTTGAAGCAAAGAAGCCCGCCGTCAATATCAGGGAAGAGATCAATCCGGCTTACCAGCTTCGTCGCTACGCCTGGTCGGCCAAGCTGCCGCTCAGTATCCTGACGGATTTTGAGGAACTCGCCGTCTATGACTGCCGGATTAAACCGGTCAAGACCGACAAGCCTTCCAAGGCACGTACCCTTTACTTTACTTATAATAAATATATTGAACGCTGGGATGAAATCGCCTCGATCTTCTCTCGTGAATCTGTTCTTAAAGGTTCTTTTGATAAATATGTTGAATCGAGCAGGGTAAAGCGGGGAACCGCCGAAGTTGACACAGCATTCCTCGAAGAAATTGAGCGATGGCGCGAAGTACTTGCCCGAAATATCGCTCTCAGAAACCCCGGCCTGACGAAACGCGAGCTGAACTTCGCCGTACAGCGTACCATCGACCGCATTGTCTTTCTGAGAATCTGCGAAGACCGCGGTATCGAACAATACGGCCGGCTCATGGCTCTCAGAAATGGCAGTCAGGTCTACAGGCGGCTGTGCCAGATGTTTCAAGACGCTGATGATCGTTATAACTCCGGCCTCTTCCATTTTAAAAAGGAAAAAGATCGTGTTTCTCCCCCTGACGATCTTACGCTTGATTTAGCGATTGACGATAAACCCCTCAAGGATATTTTCACGAATTCATACTATCCGGACAGCCCTTATGAATTTTCCGTACTGCCGGCGGATATTCTGGGGCAGGTGTATGAGCGGTTTCTCGGCAAGGTAATCCGTCTGACACCGGGTCACCGTGCCATTGTCGAGGAAAAGCCGGAGGTCAAAAAAGCGGGCGGTGTCTATTACACCCCAACCTACATTGTAGATTACATTGTCAAGCAGACCGTGGGCAAGCTGGTTGAAGGCAAAAAACCCGGCCCGCGCGGCGCGGTGAGCAAACTCAAAATTCTGGATCCTGCATGCGGCTCCGGATCGTTTCTGATCGGCGCGTATCAGTATCTCCTCGACTGGCACCGGGATCAATACATAACAGATGACCCGAAAAAATGGGCCAAAGGGCGCAACCCCGCCCTTTACCAGGCACCCGGTGGAGAATGGAAATTGACCACGGCGGAAAAAAAGCGAATCCTCCTCAACAATATCTACGGCGTTGACATCGACACCCAGGCGGTCGAGGTCACCAAGCTCTCACTCCTTTTGAAAGTCCTGGAAGATGAAAACGCCGAAACCATCGGAAAACAGCTTGCCCTGTTTCAGGAACGGGCCCTCCCCGATCTGGGAAGCAATATCAAGTGCGGCAACTCCCTCATCGGCCCTGACTTTTACGAGGGAAGGCAGATGGACATGTTTGACGAGGAAGAAATGTACCGCGTCAATGTCTTTGACTGGGAAACCGAATTCAAGGAAGTTATGCAGGATGGAGGCTTCGATGCGGTAATCGGAAATCCGCCGTATGTATTCGGGCGTGATTGGAAAGCACTGAATATTGGTGAAGATGTAAAAGCCTATCTCGGGAACACATACAAAAGCTCACCATACCAACTCGATATGTTTTCGATATTTATGGAACAGGCTTATCATCTGGCTAAAATATCAGGATCTATTGGACTAATCGTCCCCAACGTATGGCTTACGAACACTTATTCTTCCAGTACACGTAGCTTTGTTTTGGCTCATGCGAAAGATCTGACTATTTTGACTCCTCCACCAGACGTGTTCCCCGGGATCACTGTAGATACAATCGTTTATACCCTGCAAAAAGCATTTCGACCAGGAGAGTTTTTCCAGATCAAATCAATGCACGGTAGTGTTGTTGTTGATGTTATAACACATGATACTCAGGAATATTTAAATGGGCAACGCCCGATTTCAACTGTCTTAGATCGTCTGAGTTCAAATCTGGTTTATCGATTAAAGGAATCCTATCCTGAACTTCAGGAATTTGCCAAAATTACTCGTGGAGTTCATCCATATCGAATTGGAGGATATGGGCAAACAGCATTTGGATCCGGACCACAAACAAAACGGGATATCGAGGAAAAGCCTTATCATAGTGAGTTTAGAAGAGAAGGATATCGTGGATTCATTTATGGCCGTGATTTGCACAGGTTTAAATTGCCCGAACCAACTGAATTTATTAAATATGGGCATTGGCTTGCTGAGCCAAGAAATCCTGTTTTTTTTGAGGATGAGCGAATCTATTCACGTAAAATTCTTGGTAAGCGCCTTATTGTTACGATAGAAACGAGTGATTCTGTTGCAGATCAACAGGTGTATATAACAAAGCTTTTGGGGGATGCATTTAGGCCATTATATCTTGCAGGTATCTTAGGTAGTGAACTTATGGCATTTTTTATAAGATCATTCTATGATGAAGTGAACGATGCGTTCCCACAAATTAAAATAGGACAACTAAGATTACTCCCCATCCGTACCATCGACTTCTCCGACGCCGCAGATACAGCCCGCCACAACAGGATGGTTGAACTCGTTGAGCAAATGCTTGACTTGAATAAGCAGCTGGCCGAAGCCAAAGTGCCCCAGGCAAAAACCGTACTCCAGCGCCGGATTGAGACCACAGACCGTCAAATTGACCGCCTAGTTTATGAATTGTACGAATTGACGGAAGAAGAAATCAAAATCGTTGAGGGGAGATAATTGACTGACCCTTAAAAAATCAACCCCAAAAGGAATAATTTAAAATGACAAAAGCTGTTGGGATGTAAGTGGTTTTAAAATTGATATTAGACGGTAACTATACCAATTGGTTATGATCAGGAAATAGAATATTGTAATGGTTGGAAATATCTATTTTTTAATAAATGAGGCAATGCCGGGACTTGTAAAAATCGGACATACAAGCGCCTCAATTGATGAAAGACGATCTCAACTGAATTCTACCGGTGTTCCATTACCTTTCAAAATCGGTGCCTGCTTTCTTGTTAACGATCCAAACCAATGTGAATCCGAAATCCATATATTACTTTCCGAGTACAGGATATCTGATGGCCGTGAATTTTTTAAATTATCCGTACTGGAAGCCTTAAAGCTAACATTGGGCATAATCGAAAAATATATTTGTGTTTCACAAGCAAATAATAACTTGAGAAAAGTTGATAAAAGGTCAGATCATGGTGATTTGTCCTCTCTCGAAAATTCCATCTTACTGTTTTTAGCTGGTGAAGACCGAAAGTTTGGGAAATTGACCTGGCAAATTCACAGCAGTTTTTATGAAATTGATGAGCTGGAAATTGAATACAGCCTAGCATGTTTGAAAGATCGTGGTTTCGTTGATGAACAGAAGATACGTGATCATCATGACAAAAACTGGAAAATATCGAGTAAAGGTATCCGTTACGCTGTTGAGAACGAATTGTTTAAGTTGGTGGAAAAATCATAATCGGGTAGTTGAGGGTTTTTCTCCCTCAGCGAAAATCGGGGTCAGGTCTTGCAATACTATATTATATCTGCCTGCTTTAATTTGCTTCCCCTAATGTGTCATTGCAAGACCTCACCTTGAATGGGTGACCCTTCACCTACCAAGTGAACCGTAACGTTAGAGGTCACTAGATGATAAAGAATATAGTATCCAAATATGCAGAACAGATAGTGGTGCTTCTATTAACATCGCTATCTGTAATAATAGCCAAGTCAGTATATAATTTTCTGTTAATACCATTGCTTGTAGCGAACCAAGGAAAGATTATAATACAAATATCTGCATTGCTCCTCGGACTTTTACTGGTCTCTCTTTCATATATTTTCTACCTTTATCGATACAAAATAAGACCTAAATCTAAAATTGAAAACGAATATACATTCAACGAAAATACAGGCATTTACACTCACAATAAAACCGGAAAACTCTTCTGTGGAACCTGCATGCTTGAAGGTATTGAATCACCATTAATCACCCTTGACTATGGGTGGTTTTGCCAGCGTAAGGGATGCTCAAAAAATTACTCTAATCCAGACAACCCAAGGCCAAAACCTCAAAAAAAAGTTATTTCAAGAGGTGTGATGTGGAATAAATAAATACAAAAGGTGGTAAATGACCGCTAATCGGCTAAAGGGGCGTTTCACAGAACTTAGGGGGGAGACAAGGGACGTCCATAAATGAGTAAATAATAGAAGGGAAAAGGGGACGGATTTATTTTTGACATTCCCGGTGGCCAATGATGAGATTTTTTCACGCATGGACGAGTAAAAAAAGGGGACGGATTTATTTTTGACTACAATTAAGGAGGCAAAGTTGACAACTTGGAAATTAACCATAAAACCCGATAATATTGAAGGGTTTGACCCCTTTCAGCTATGCCAAAGAAAGTCGTTAGTTGGGGGCCAAAGGGGTCAAGTCTGCTCTTGACTCATGTTGGCTGATAATGAAAAAACAAATCTAACACATATGAGCTGCACCATTAACTTATCCAATTCCACCGACAAAGCCCGTCACGACCGGATGGTCGAACTCGTTGATCAGATGCTCGGCTTGAACAAGCAATTAGCCGAGGCCAAAGTGCCCCAGACAAAAACTGTCCTCCAACGCCGGATTGAAACAACAGACCGGCAAATTGACCAGCTGGTATAAAGGGGAAAAGGGGACGGATTTATTTTTGACTAATAGCTGCACTCCATCAAGCAGTTTCCTGTTTTTAGAGGTGTTTTCAGGCATTGACACATGGTATTCCTGTCTAATAAAAGTAGTAACAAAATTAAAGATAATAGAGTAAGGCAAATCTGTCTGTGAATCAGAGGATATATTATGAAATTGAAAGTAGTAATACATGAAGCAGAAGAAGGTGGGTATTGGGCCGAAGTACCGTCCATCCCGGGATGCGCTACTCAAGGTGATTCTTTTGACGAATTGTTGAGTAACATTTACGAAGCCGTCGAAGGTTGTCTATCCGTAGATGTTCAAGACATCGCCATCTCATGAAAAAGCAAAGTAATGGAGATAGGAGGGAAGGAGGGTCTGACCCCATTTCCCCAGAAACTTATTATCTTAGGGGCGTCACCGAAGTCCTGCCTATTGACAAAGGTGCGGCTCATATGTGTCAGGCGTTTTTTTCCTCAACAAGCCTCGATCTAATTAAAATGTTTAGATGGTTAAATAAAAAAGGTGATAGATATATAAGCAGCTCTCTACACTTTGAAAATTGACTGTGGAGTTATGATATTGATTTTCTGTATGTAATTTATGGAATGGATTTATCCCGTTTCCTTATTTATGTCTTCCTGTAGTCATCAGCCTGAAGATTTATCAATATATGCACTCTTTCAAATGGTAAACAACATTTCTTGAAAAATTAGTGACTGCGAGTTCTTAAAATTACTTGACATGCTAAGGCTTTTTGTTAACTATACAAAAGTCTTAATAAAAGAATAGAAGGTCCCATATATTAACAAACAATAAACGATCGTTTCTTCTTAAATAAAAGATCAAAACCACAGGAAGTAAAGTTGCAGACAATGGGATTAATTTCTCGGTTTTTAGGAATACAATCAAAACAGCAAGAAAAAATGACACCTGAAGGGTTAGCTGCTGCCCTCTTTGTGGCAATGGTGAATAATAAAAAAGATATCGAAATTACATTACAAAATTTCTCAACAATAAGCACTCATGATGTTGAATTGGAGCTTAAATTTTTGAAAGTATTTTCTATGTTTCATCTTATACAAACAACTGTTAAAGATGATAAATTAATGAATGCAATTTTAAAAGCGTTCTATTCATTCTTTCTTTCAAAATCATCTGAGGATTATTTTGGATGCCCGTTCGAATCAATATCAGAAAAATTAGACATGCGGATACACAAATACAGCGACGCAATTAGCGAACCGAATCCACACGGCCCTCCCTATGGTATTGGAAAACAATTTTCTCGGTTCATCGGATATGAAAACGATTACGATAGTACTTACCGAGGTGCTTTATTTTTTACAAGTGAACTTAAATTTAAAGGACCAGTTCTTGATAACATATTGAAACAATATAAGTTTGATTAATCATAAAATTTTAAAAAAGGTTTCAACAATCGTTAGCTAACTGCTTACCTAATGATGTGAAGACGTGCGGTGCGGAAGTTCTTAAAATGTAAGAAAAAGTATAGGTGCTACAGTTCTTCAAACGGTAACCATGATGTCAATTCCAACTCGAAAACCTTTGCTTTGTATGTGGAGATAGTGAAACATCATGAATAATAATTCATTGCCACTTGAGTTATGGAGTCAAATATTTGTTACCGTATGCCAGCAAGTTAAGCGCGCCGAGATTGACTCTTCTGCAGACCAACTCAATATTGCTATTAAAGGGCGGAGTAAATCTCTGCAAGCCACTCATCGTGAACTCGACGACGCTTTACATGAATTTAACGGGAATGTGCAAGATGTGGTTCTTTCTTTTATGAAAGCACATGGGGTGCTTAATATTTACCAGAATACGCTTGTGGGTTATTTTGATATTCACGCATATTCGAACTATATCAACAAAACAAAATTCAAAGAAGCACTTTGGCAGATGACCAATCTTATCTCCCGAATAAGGTCTGCAGCGAATACCGATATTCTTGGTGTGAAATTCGATTGTTGGATATTCTCTGATTCAATTATCTTAGTTGTAGATACAGAGCGTTCTTGTCTGTTTTCTGGTTCTATAGAATTCTTTTTGGGTACGTGCTCTGTGATCATGGCCGACGCAATGAAACATCGCTTTCCGTTAAGAGGCGCTATAGGTGGTGGAGATTTTTTCAAGGATGGAGAACTGATGATTAGCTCGGCATTGGTTGATGCGGCACATTATGAAAAAGAACAAAACTGGCTAGGAGCAGTGCTGACACCAAATGCCATGGTTCTTGTAGAACAGGCAAAGGAAGCTGAGATTAAGCGCGAAGGCAAAACAAGCATTGATTTTTCGTCAGACAAGTACAACTCATTTATAAGATACGGCAAAATTCCTTGGAAAAATGGTGCAAATATTATACCCCATAGCGAATCGTGTTATTATCTTAAACCATTTCATATGGCAGACAAAGATTGGGCTTGGAAATATCTTCCTACCCATTTTAAGGATGAAGAAGGAAAGATTAATAATAGTGATTGCTTATATGGGTAAGGATGAACGAATAAACCTATAGATCGTGATGCAACTGTGTCACCTCCATACTTAATTATATGCGATGTTCTAATAAGCGTCATTCTGCTGCGCAGTTGCAGAATGACGCTTGAAGAACGGAGCCGCTGAGCTCGCCTATGGCGATTCAATCATATCTTCGTAGTCTTTTTCCTATCGGAAGGTGTATGAGTTAG
>Ga0268277_1000715_pt1 | contig 25545 bp, 25 predicted proteins | sample saktaG_5_FD_190132 | JGI IMG/M metagenome (GOLD analysis project Ga0268277, IMG submission 190132) | Saline water microbial communities from Sakinaw Lake, British Columbia, Canada - sak_2010_1_5_50m | ecosystem: Environmental > Aquatic > Non-marine Saline and Alkaline > Saline ...
CAAGGAGGCAGCAGATTCTTTGCTTGATGTTTCGGCTGGAGAAGAAATTGAAGAAAAAATGAAAACAATTGCTAAAACCCAAAACATTGAAATTACTTCTTTAAAAACTCAGAAAAAGGGTTCGGCCATCACAGCTAATTTAGAAATTGAATTACCAAACAATTTAAAAGTAGAAGAGGCGACAAAAATTTCAGAAGTTTTAAGAGAAAGATTAATGACGGGCATAGAAAATCTTTCTTATATAGCTATTCAAATTAAAAGTCACGATATTGAAACCGGATTTTATAAGCCGATTTTTGGCAGAGGATTCGGTTGGCAAAGGAAGGGTAAATTTAAAGACGAAATTGAAAAAGCGGAAGGCAAGGGACCGGGAGGATTTTGTGTTTGCCCAAAATGCGGATATGAAGATCCTCATCAGGCGGGATCGCCCTGTGCTTCGCTTAAGTGTCCAAAATGTAAAATTAATTTAGAAAGAAAATAATATGACAAGACCAAGACTTTGTAGAAGAATAGAATTTAATCCAAACATAACTTATTTCAAACCTCAAGGAGTACCGATAAGAGAGCTAGAAATAGTTGAGCTAACTACAGAAGAGGTAGAGGCTTTGAGGTTAAGGAATATAAGTGAGTTAGAACAGGAAGCGGCGGCTAAAAAAATGAATACTTCGCAAAGCACCTATCAGAGGATTTTATCTTCGGCTTATAAAAAAATTACAGAAGCCCTGATAGAGGGTAAGGCGATTAAAATAGTAAAATAATTTGACACGCAGTCTTGGCGGAGTATAATTACATAAACAAGATAGAAGTTTGATATTTCAACAAAAAATCGTTTGCAATAGCTAAGAAAGTTATTTTGGGGACTGCGAAAAACATGGGAGTAGAAGTTAAGGATTAACCTCTACGAGCATATTCCTTAGATGGGGTCGGGAAGATTTTGTAAATCTTCCCGTGTAGGAAAACAGTCCCGCGAAGCGGGGCGTTAGAAACCGTGGGGTTTCTAAGGAAGCGAGCCGGAACCGGCATGGCCGAGCTAGTCCGAACGAAGTGAAGGCGAAAAGGCGAGCGACAAAAAGATGGGAGTAGAGGTGAAAGAGTAGAAGACAACAAATTTCTAAAAAATCAACCCCTTGGTGGGGTTGATTTTTGTTTTAGCGAAGTGATAGAATAGGTGTACCTTAAATTAACTAACAAATATAAATATTATGGCAAGACCATCAAAAGACCAATATTATCTAAACATTGCGAAGGAGGTAGCACAGCGATCTACATGTTTTCGGGCAAAATATGGAGCGATTATTGTAAAAAACGATCAAATTGTTTCAGCCGGTTACGTTGGGGCTCCCAGGGGGACAAAAGACTGTTTTGAAAGAGGATATTGCCTAAGAGATGAACTGAAAATCCCTCACGGCACACAATATGAAATATGCCGAAGTGTGCATGCTGAGTCAAATGCAATAATCAATGCTGCGAGGTCGGGAGTAAGTTTACTAGATGGGACTTTATATTTATATGCGGAGAATGGCAAAACGGGAGAAATGGTTAACGCTATGCCATGTTATATCTGTAAAAAAGCGATTATTAATTCTGGACTGGGTAAATTTATCGGGTCTACACCCGACGGCTCCTTAAAAGTTTTCCACGTGGAGGATTGGGTGGCAGAATGGAAGCAGGGGGACATTTTAGACGATAAATATCAGTATGGAAGAGACCAGAATATAAAAGAAAATTTAGTATCCGCAGAAGAAGTGAGGAACACTCATAAAGGAGGAGATTTTAAAAGCTTGAAAGAGATTATAGAAGAAGGGAAACCTCAAAGTATTTAAATAAGTAAATATGAGAAAAGAAGACGAGCAGGTTTTGGTAGTAAAATCAGAAATACTTTTTAGAAACTGGAAATGGCAAGGATTGAAGACAGACAATCTGGATTATTATATTGATTTGATAAAAAATAATTGCGAGTTCAAAAGAAGAGGAGACGTTGAAAATGACGACTCATTTCAGCAGATAATTCCGTATATTATTTTTAATTTTAAGAACAAATATTTTATTTATAAATATCTTTCGCAAGCTGGAGAGCAAAGGCTAGTTGATACTTTCCAATTGGGAGTTGGCGGGCACATAAATCACACCGACATCGAGAGCGGTAATGTCTTGGAGTCTGGCATGATGAGGGAATGGGAAGAAGAAGTAAATTTTAAAGGTACTTTAATTGGTAGAAAGCTTATAGGCATATTAAACGACGAATCAAACCCCGTAGAACGAGTGCACGTCGGGTTGGTCTATAATTTCACGGGAGATAGCGATGGTATTTCTATAAAAGAAACCGATAAAATGGAGGGCAGGTTGGTTGATTTACGGGATATTGGAGAATATATAAAAGACAATAATGGCGTCTGGGTCAAAATTATTTATAATGAATATTTAAAAAAAATAAAAAATAATATGGAAATTTTTTTAAAAAAATATCAGGAGTTTTGCAAAACAACTTCAGCAAAATACGAAAATCCGGAAAAGGAAATAATGACATGGGGCTTAGGAGTCGCTGGCGAAGCGGGGGACATTGCCGGTTGTATTAAAAAAACATTTTCACATGGGAACGATCAAAAAGAAGGAATTAAGGAAAATTTGGGAGATACGATGTGGTACATAGCCATGATATGCAACTTTTTTGATTGGAATTTGGATGATGTTTTAAACGAAAATATGGCAAAATTACAAAAAAGATATCCGCAAGGTTTTACAGAACAAGATGCTTCAAGAAATAATACGCGGGTAGATTGGAACGAAGAATCGCAAAAACTGGCGAACAAAATTGTTTGTATCGTGGGGATGACCGGTTCCGGCAAAAGCGAGGTTTCTGATGAACTGGTTAAAAAAGGATTTTCTTATTTAAGATTCGGCCAAATTGTTCTTGATAAAATAAAGGAAAGGGGTCTAGAAGTAAACGAGGCAAACGAAAGAGAAATAAGAGAGAGCCTTAGGAGAGATTATGGAATGGCGGCATTTGCAATTCTAAATATACCAAAATTAGACAATCTGGTAAGTAAATCAAATGTAGTTGTTGACGGACTTTATAGCTGGTCAGAGTATAAAGTTCTAAAGGAAAAATACGGAAATTCTATATATATTATAGCAGTCTCAGCTCCGCCGAAAATAAGATACCAAAGATTGTCGGAAAGGAAATTAGATGATAGCGATAAAGCCAGGCGCTTTAGGCCGTTAACAGAAGAGCAGGCGAAAAAGCGGGATTATTCTGAAATAGAAAATGTGGAGAAAGGGGGCCCGATTGCAATGGCAGACTATACTATTTTAAATACAGGAACCATGGAGAATCTACGCGAAGAGATTAAAAAAGTAATAGATTTGATTTAATGTTTAAAAATGTTATCTTTGATTGGTCGGGTCCCATAAAAGACGTTTCCAAAAGCCATTTATGGATAGTGAACCAGATATTTAAAAATATGGGTGGAAGAGAATTGTCTTCTGCAGAATTAAAAGAAAATTGGGAAGAGCCGTACATGAAGTTTTGGAGTAGGTATTTTCCCAAAATGACGATAGAACAAGAATTAAAAATATATGGCGACGCCATAAAGAGTCCGGACTGTCCAATTTCTGATGTGTATCCGGGAATGGCAGGGCTTATAAAAAAGATAAAAGCCGAAGGAAGTTTTACGGCGATTATAAGTTTTGATATGCCGGAAACAATTTTTCCGGAAATAAAAAGATTTGGACTCATTGGATGTTTCAACGAAATAAAAACTTATGTGAAAGACAAGGAAGAAGTTTTAAGGGAGCTGTTAAATAAAAACAATTTAGACAAGGATAATACTATTTTTGTAGGCGATGGAGACCACGAAATGAGGTCCGGTAATAAAAACGGCATAAAAACCGCGGCAGTTCTGTGGGGGTTGTGTTCTGAAGAAAGATTAAAGGCGACTAAACCAGACTTTCTAATCCATAATATAAAAGAATTAGAAGAAATTTTATTATGACAAAAGGAAAATTTTTTGTTTTTGAAGGTATCGATGGATGCGGAAAGTCAACGCAGACAAAATTACTGGCTGAATATTATAGGCAGAAGGGTTTTGAGGTAGAAAAAATTGATTTTCCTCAACATGGGGAGAGGTCGTCAGCTATGGTTGATGATTATTTAACCGGGAAATATGGCACGTCGGAAGAGGTTGGTCCTAAAATTGCCTCTGTTTTTTATGCTACTGACAGATATGACGCGAGCCTAAAAATAAAAAAGTGGCTTGATGAGGGAAAAATTGTAATATCAGACAGATATCTGGTTTCCAATATTGGGCACCAGGGAGGGAAGATTAAAGACAAAGAAGAATGGAAAAAGTATGTAAACTGGCTTTATGACTTAGAGTACGGAATTTTTAAAATTCCTAAACCGGATTTTACGTTTATATTAAAGACATCCGTTGAGTTTTCGATGGAACTCTCTAATAACATAACAGACGGAGAAAAACAGCAAAGAAGAATTAGCTATTTGGGTGATGACAAAAAACAGGATATTCACGAAAAAAATAACAGTCATCTGGAAAACGCTTTAAACTCTTATTTGATGGCGGCCAAGGAATTTCCGAACGACTTTGAAGTTATAGAATGTTTGGAAAAAGGAGAATTACTACCAGCGGAAGCTATTAATAATAAGATTATTAAAATAATTGAAGACCCCTCTTCGCATCCTCCTACGCATAAAGCTACGGATGGACAAAGTAAAGCTACGGACGGTCAAGGAAATAATAAACATATGACAGCCGAAAGAAGAATTTATACATTGCCAAATAATTTAATGCCAGAGGTAAAAGCGGTTACTTTTGCTAAATGTTCAAGGTCAGCCGAACCATTTGATAAAATTGCAGCCGAGCTCACAGATGAAAAATCAGCGGAGTTCCATGAAAAATGGGTAGTTGGATTTGGGCATTCGTCTATTGCCGAACATGCTGTTATTTCTTTGGCGGTTGAAAATGTTTCCAATATAGCCACAAAAGTTATAGAAGATTGCAGGCTTGCTTCGTTCACGGAAAAATCTTCCAGATACCAGATTTTTAATAAAGATAAATTATATATGCCAGAAAACGTGATGGGCGCGGAGTTAAAGGATATTTATCTGGAAGCGGTTAATTCTTTGATGGATGCTTACGAAGAGATGACTCAGCCAATGATGGATTTTGTTAAACAAAAATACCCTCAACCATCTGACCAAGATGAAAAATTATATAATATGATTTCTAAAGCAAGAGCTTGCGATAATTTAAGATATTTATTGCCTACGGCTGTTTTGACAAACCTGGGCATGACAATTAACACAAGAGAGTTAGAGCATTTGATCAAAAAATTACTGTCGCATCCGTTAAAAGAAATGCAGGACATCGGAACTGAAATGAAAGAAAAAGCGATGGAGGCCGTTCCTACTTTATTAAAATTCGCTGATAAAAATAATTATATAATCGAAACAAAAAAACAGTTAAAAAATATTGCTGATTGGGAGCTTGGCAAAGAAGCAGGGAACAATCAGGCCGTAACAATTGTAGATTACGATACTGATGCAATAAACAAATTGATTGCGGGGACTCTTTATCCTTACTCCGATTTGTCTTACGAAGAAATTGCCAAAAAAGTCAGAAATATTCCAGACGAGAAAAAAGAAAAAATAATCGATGAAACGTTAAAAAGAAGAGAAAAATTTGACCAGCCGTTAAGGGAATTAGAGCATATTTACTATACGTTCGATATTCTATTGGATTACGGAGCGTTTAGAGACGTACAGCGCCACAGAATGTGCACGCAATCTAACCAGCCCGTAACAGTTGTACATGGATATGATTTGCCTCCGGAAATTCGCGAGGCTGGGTTTGAAGATAAATTTAAGGCAGTGGTAGAAAAGTCAGTTGAGGCTTATAATAAGATACATGAGAAGTTTCCCGAAGAAGCACAGTACGTTGTACCATTGTGTTTTAGGAAGAGAGTCTTGATAACCTGGAATTTAAGGGAGTTGCATCATTTTATTTCTTTAAGGTCAGGTAAAAAAGGGCACGCATCTTATCGCAGAATCGCCCAGCAATGCTGGAGAGAGTTAAATAAAATCCAACCATTACTCGCAAAATATATTAGGGTTGATATGGACGAGATGAATGTCTCCTGGGCCGCCTCGTTGGAAAATAGAGATTTTTATTATAACCCGTACGAGGCCAGAAAAAAATAGAAACATTTTATATATGAAGTATAAGCCAACAATTGGGTTAGAGATTCACCCGGTTAAATAAAATCCTTCGGGATTTTAATTTCGCGAAGCGAAATTATTTAACTGGGTAACCGCGGAGCCAAATTAAATCATAATTATGTATAAACCGACCATAGGTCTTGAAATTCACGCCGAACTTAAAACACAGAGCAAGATGTTTTGTTCGTGCAAAAATGATCCTGATGAGAAAAGGCCAAATTATAATATTTGTCCTATTTGCACTGCCCAGCCGGGGACGCTTCCAGTGGCGAATGAAGAGGCAATAAAAAAAGTCATAAAAACCGGATTGGCTTTGAATTGTAAAATTGCCGAAGACTCAAAATTTGATAGAAAGAATTATTTTTATCCGGATTTGCCTAAAGGATACCAAATTTCCCAATACGACCAGCCATTATGCACTGGTGGATTTTTAGATATAGATGGGCACAAAACACGCATTACGAGAATACACTTGGAAGAAGATACCGGCAGTTTGGCTCATCCCGTCACCGCCTCTGGCGGGGTCCCGTCCGAAGGCGCGGACCCCATTAGAACTGACGGCGACAAGTCGCCTACTTCTAACGGGGCAGGTTATTCGTTGGTTAATTTAAACAGAGCTGGCGTGCCCTTGATGGAGTTAGTTACTGAACCAGACATAACATCAGGAAAAGAAGCTCGTGAATTTGCACAGGAACTACAGTTGATTTTGAAATATTTGGGAGTTTCTGACGCAAATATGGAAAAGGGTCAAATGAGGGTTGAGGTGAATATTAGTATTTCAAAAGATAAAAAGCTCGGCACAAAAGTTGAGATTAAAAATTTAAACTCGTTTAAAGTTGTTGAAAAAGCAGTTGATTTTGAGATTGCGCGTCAAGAAGAAGTTTTGGAATCAGGGAAGAGAGTTGTACAGGAAACCAGGGGGTGGCACGATAAAAAAGAGATTACATTTTCTCAAAGAGAAAAAGAAGAGGCGCATGACTACAGATATTTTCCTGAGCCGGACTTGCCTCCAATGCATTTTGAGGATGAATATATTATTAAAATAAAAACAACTATGCCAGAGTTACCAGAGCAAAAAAGAGAAAGATTTAAAAAAGAGTACGGCCTAGACGAGGTCGCGGTCGAGTTTTTTATTACCAATAAAGATTTAAGCGAATATTATGAAAAAGTTGTTTCCGAGATCGAAGGTTGGCTAGAATCGGAAATAGGAAACGAAGTTATTCCCGAAAAGGAAGAAGGGAAAATATTTAAATTAGTTTCAAACTATTTGATCACGGAGGTGCAAGGATTGCTGGCCGGGAAAGAATTCGTAGAAACAGAGTTCAAAATTACTCCGGAAAATTTTGCTGAATTTGTAAAGATGATTTTAAGAGGAGAAATTTCAAGTAAGGTTGCTAAGATGGTTGTAGCTGATATGTTTAATACGGGATCTGATCCTTCAAGCGTTGTTGACGCAAATAATTGGCGACAGATGTCAGACGACGGAGAATTGGAAAAAGTCATAAAGGAAGTTATTTCAAAAAATCCGAAGGCGACTGAAGATTATAAGTCGGGCAAGCAAAATTCTGTTCAATTTTTATCTGGGCAGGTTATGGCTAAAACGCGCGGAACGGCTAACCCCGAGAAGGTGCAAGAATTACTAAAAAGAAATCTAAACCAAGGATAAATTTGTAAAAAAAGAGGCCAGCAGGGCAGGACGCTCTAACTGGCTTTTTGTTTTATCGAGATCTTTGTTCTTGTTCGCGGTATTCGCGACGGAAAATAACTGAAGGCCGGTTCCATAGGCGCACGACCCATGCCAACCCGATTACGAGCGCACTCACGAAACCAAGGATTACGATAGACGTGAAGAAGGCCACGACGCTCATAGCAACGCCCGCCACAAACAAAAATAAGGCGATGCTGTCCATTAAGCATGAGAAAGTCTTCTTTTTCATTGGAATCCCTTTCGTTAATATGTCAAAAAACAAAAGAACTTATTTTCTTATTTCTAATATATTATGACTATTTTGTCAACAGAAACTTTTTGCAAAATATCTCTGCTTGTTTATCTGCCCTTATCCATTTGATACGCTTATCTCTTTTAAACCAGGTCATTTGGCGCTTGGTATAATGCTCTGATTCAAGCTGTATTCTATTTTTCATCTCCTCGTAAGAGATTTTGTTTTGTAAATATTGTGCGACAAAGCGGTATTCTAAGCCAAACTCTTCCAGTCTTTTCCATGACAATGTTCTGTGGAGTTTTTTAACCTCTTTAATCATCGCGTCGTTCTTTAGTCTTTTAACCAGGCGTTTTTGTATGAGCTTTTTCAATTCCTCCGGCGATTTTTTTACGCCGATTTGTAGTATGCCAGAAAAGGTAGACCTCGGGGGTCTACCCGCTAATGGGACGGGTTTGCCGGTTTTCAAAACTATTTCCAGGGCGCGCACTAATCTTCTGGGGTTTTGCTTATCAATGCCTTCCGCCCGTTTCGGATCCAATTTTTTTAATTTCTTAAAAAGTTCTTCGTTCGTTAATTTTTCTAGTTTTTTTCTTAAATTCCAGTCTGGCTTTACCTCGGGAATAACAACACCGTCAATAATGGATTGTATGTAAAATCCGGTTCCTCCAACCAAGAAAGGGATTTTGTTTTTATCTTGTATCTTTTTTATTGCCCTTAACACAAATTTTTGATATTGAGCTACAGAAAATTTTCTTTTTGGATTAGCGACATTAAGCAGGTGATGGGGGATTCCTTGCATCTCTTTTTTTGTTACCTTACCAGATCCGATATCCATCCCCCTATAAACCTGTCGCGAGTCAGCCGAAACTATCTCGCCATTAAATTTCTTGGCCAACTTAATAGACAAGTCAGTTTTACCTGAAGCTGTGGGCCCCAAAATGACTATGATTTTTTTATTTTCCATGATATTGTATTAATGTGTTCTAAGTGGGGCCTTTGACAAATAATGAGGAGAGAGTAATGCGTGGAACATTGATAGTATTAATAGGTGCAGGTTTTGCCCTTGGTGTAGTCTTTTGCATAATTTGGCTTGCTAGCCACTTTGTAACAGAAGGAATGCCCTAACCACTCTATTTATACTCTTTCTAATACTCAGAGTAAGCTCCTTTTGGGGCTTTTTTTATATCTTTTTTATTAACTAATTCTATCAGAATTTTTTCACGGCGTTTTTTTTCTGTCCAAGGAACGTCGTCTTCCATTTTAGCGGCTACGGTCCCCGTGCGCGCTGAGTACTTATTTATAAATGCCACGCCATAACCAATCTCTTTTAGCGTTTTTACGGTGTTATTAAATTGTTTTTTAGTTTCTCCGGGGAATCCTACAATAATGTCGGTTGAGAGTCTGATTTTAGGAAGTGACTTTCTTATTTTTTTGACCAGATTTTTATATTGAGAGACGGTATATGGCCGGTTCATTTTTTTTAAAATTTCATCGTCGCCAGTTTGAATCGGTAAATTTAGATCCATGGACAGTTTCTCGCATTTTACCATTGTTTTTATTAGCTCGTCGGAAAAGTCTTTTGGATGGCTGGATGTAAAATTAAAACTAAAATCTCCGGAAATATCATTTACCATCTTTAAAAGTTTGGGGAAATTATTTTTTTTATCTTTATACGAGTTTACATTCTGACCGAGAAGCCAAATTTCTTTGTGTCCGTGCTTCACAAGATTTTTCGCTTCAGACAGTATTTCCTTCGTCGGACGGGAGATTTCTCTTCCTCTAGTGTATGGCACAACGCAATAACTGCAGAAGTTGTTGCATCCTGTCATAATCGGGATGTAGGCCGAATTTTTTGAAGCGTACCTTGGCGTAACATCAAAATAATTATTTTGCATATAAAGTGAGCGGTCGGACATTTTATATGATAATAATTTGGGAAGCTTTTTGATATCTTTTATATCAATCACATAATCAAATCCCTCAATAAAAGCTTTTTGGTCCTTCTTCAAAATGCAGCCCGTTAATATAGTTAAGGGTTTTTTGTTTGATTTTTTTAACTTCTCTATAATCCCGTAAACCCGATCGACAGCGGACTGTCTTACGGAGCACATAGTAATCGCAACTAAATCTGCTTCACTCATATTTGGAGTGTCTTTGTATTTCATGCCCTCCAAAACAGCAGAAACTCTTTCTGCATCGCTTATGTTCATCTGACAGCCGAAGACTACAACGTGGTATTTTTTCTGCATAATATTTTGTATTACACCACAAAAAACCGGCTTTTTCAAGCCGGTTTAGTTTAAATATTATCTGATTTCTTCTTTTCTTTCTTTAATAAACGAACGCCACTGTTCTAGAAATTCAACGAAGATTGAGAAGGGCATGTCGATTAAGGCGTTAAAAAAAGCGGAAATAGCATTATATCTTTTCCATTTATTAGAAAGCCATCTCCCGGTTCCGGCAATCGGTAAAGACAAAATATCAAACAAAAATCCCGAAATATTTGATTTCCCTTCTTTTATAGTAAGCTCTTGGCCCCTTTTTCTGATGGCTAGTCCGGCGAAACAAACTACCGCGACAAAAGCAATATTTATTAAAACAGAAGTTATCGGAAATTTGGCTTTTTCTAAAACATAGAATATCAATCCAAAAGAAGCAACAGAGGTTAGAAGATAAAGAAAGCTGATAATAAAGGCGCCCACAACACTCTTTTCTCTCGTAGTCCTTATTTCATAGGTATCGGTTTTTTCCTTTTGGTAAGCAATTTTCATAGTTTCCAGAATGACCAAGTTTAGATTTTTCTTTGACGGTTTTTTGATGGTGGCTACCATCAAAAACATTAAAAAAGTCGGGCCAAGTATATCGACGGAAATTGTGAGAAAGGGAGAGGAACTAAAACCTCCATAAATTAATTTTGCTATCGGTATTTCTATAATTAAAACGGAGAGAGCGTTGGTGAGCAAAACCGAGAGGGTGGAATAAAGAGCAGCCCTGCTCAAACGTTTGCCCAGTGTCGACAATCGCTTGTTGTACGCTTTTTTAACATATTCTTCCAGGAGTTTTGGATCGGAAAGATATTTTAATGTTTCTTCCGAGTCCTCTTCGGACAGAATATCTCCAAGTAGCAAATAAGGAGTGTCATACTTTTCACAGATTGCATAAAATTTCTTTCCTAGGGGATGAGTAATCTTTTCGTCTATTTCTTTCCATACGTTATAAATATTTCGGGTTATTTTAGATAAAAAGTTAATGTCAGGTTTTGCCCAGTTTTCGTATTGGTATTTTATAAGGTTATAGCTGATTAGGGGATTATCTAATTTAAAAAGAGACTGTTGCACGGCTATATAAACCTGGATGTTTTTTTCTTCTTCCGTAATTTTCCATTTTTCTAAAACCCTTTTACTTAAAATAATTTTTTCTTTCATCAACTCAAACATGTATTCTATCAGTGCGGTTTCTTCTCTAAATGAGGCTATGTTCTCTTCTATTTCGCAGGAAGCGATTTCTATTAGCCAATTATAAAACTGTATTTTTTCTCGCGGGTTGCTGTTTGCCGGGCGATTTTTTATGATAAATATATATTTATCAAGAATTGTTTGGACATCCTTAATTTTTGATTCTTCAACTTTATCGTTTGAAAGGTGTCCGCCCCTAATTAACTCCAAAATTAAAGGCTCGGCGATTGATTCGCTGGAATTAGGATTATTCAGATCGGCATTTAAAAATCGTCTTTTGAGTTTTCTGGTAATGGCGGTTCTTCTTATCAGATGTTCTTCCTTCCAATCGACTATCATTCTGATTTTTTCGTAAAAAGCCGCTACGCTTGAGGCAAATTCGTCAACGTGTATTGTGGCAACTCCTTGTCTCGGAAGGTTCCGTTTATGGGCAAATTGATATTGTGCTATCAATTTTTTTGTTGCAGGGGAAAGTTCAGGCATTTTTTTAGTTTCGTAGAACAATTTCTTTTTTTATTTTATTAATAAAATCATTTAACGAAGATTGTCCCAAATCTCCTTTACCCCTTTCTCTGACCGAAACCGCGTTAGCCGAAATTTCCTTATCACCAACAATCAAAAGATAGGGAATTTTCTGCATTTCGGCAGACCTGATTTTTTTGCCCAGGGTTTCGTTCTCATTTTTAAATTCTACACGAATGCCAGCATTTTTTATTTCAGTTTCAACTTTTTTGGCATAGTCATTTTGTTTTTCAGAAATAGGAATTATAGCAACCTGAATTGGGGATAACCATACAGGAAAGGCTCCGGCAAAATGTTCTATGGCTAAGGCTAAAAATCTTTCGTAAGATCCCAAGATGGCGCGATGAACCATAACAGGATTTTTTTCAGAGCCATCTTTATCTGTGTATGTTAAATTAAATCTTTTTGGAGTTGCAAAGTCAATCTGCACGGTTGGTATTTGGATTTCTTTTCCAATAGCGTCTCTAAACATAAAATCTAACTTCGGACCGTATAGGGCGGCTTCCCCCGGACATTTTTTAGCATTCAAACCCATTTCGTTTGAAACCTCTTGCAGAATTTTTTCGCACAAGTCCCAGTCTTTTTTCTCGCCGATATAATTACTAAAATCTTTTCCTCTTGTTGATAAGGAAATCCAATGGTTTCCCCAAAGACCCATCGAGGTATAAAAGTCTTTTATTATATTCACTAGGGTTTTTATTTCATCTTTAACCTGCTCTTTTGTGCAGAATGTATGGCCGTCTTCTACAGTAATTGCATAAACACGATTAAGCCCGCCAATCTCGCCAGGTTTTTCAGCTCGGTATTGCTTGTCAGATTCCATATATCTTATAGGCAGGTCGCGGTATGACCTTGGTTTCGAAGCATATATTTGCGTATGGTGCGGACACTGCACCGGCTTTAAAACAAATTTGTGGCCCTTTGGCGAAGAAACACGGAACAATTCGTCGTTGAATTTTTTTGCGTGGCCGGAGGTTTCAAATAAATCTATTTTTGCCAAAGAAGGGGTCGAAACTTTTTCAAATCCGTAATTTCTGCAAATCCTTTCAACTTCTTTTTGCAGTTCTTCTTTAATCGCAACGCCCTTTGCGGTGTAAAGGGGGAGGCCGGGGCCGACAAGATCAGAAAAGCAGAATAAATCTAATTCTTTGCCAAGTTTTCTGTGGTCGCGTTTTTCTGCTTCAACTAGCATATTTAAATAATTTGTCAGTTCTTTTTCTGTTTCAAAAGCCAATCCGTAAATGCGAGTTAGCATTTTATTTTTTTCTGAACCTTTCCAATAGGCTCCCGCAGTTTTAGTTAGCTTAAAGGAATTAGGCGTAATTTCTTTTGTTGATTTTATGTGAGGTCCTTTGCACAAATCAACAAATTCACCTGTCTGAAAAATAGAAACCGTATCACCAGGCAAGTCTTTTAGGATTTCTAACTTATATGGTTGAACGGCAAACAGTTTTTTGGCAACCCTTTTTGTAATATTCTTTTTTTCAAATTTTAATTTCTGCGAAATTAACTCTTTTATTTTTGCTTCAATTTCTACTAAATCTTTTTCCTCAAGCGGTTTTTGCAATTGAAAATCGTAATAAAATCCGTTGTCAACTGCCGGTCCCATTCCTAGCTTTGCCTTGGGATAAAATTCTAAAACAGCCGACGCCATAAGATGCGCCAACGAATGCCTAATTTTTTCTATATTTTCCACGGTCTTGTGAGCGAAAAGGTTTTGCTTCGTCCCGCTAAGCGGGACGCTGAACACCTTACACTATTTAAATTTGTATATTGTAATCCTACCACTCCTATTTTCGATAGTAAACTGTTGACGACGTTATATAATTGTATTACTATTTACACAGCACATTGTGTTTTGTTATTTTGTGGGACAGAAAACCATAAGGAGATGGAAAGTGGACAGAAATAGTATTATTGTTGGTGGTGTTTACACTATCACAAGACGAGACCTTGGTGGCACTCGCTATACCGCGCTCTATGACGGAAGGCAATTTATCAACGTCAGAGTGGTGGCGGTGAAAGATGGACATTTTGTGTGTGCCACAAGAGATGAAAACGGAAGACATTTGGGACCTGGAAATTGCTGGATATCCAGAGACACTCTAATATTGTGACCTGAAGATCTCGAACCGTCACAGGCCTAAGCCAACAATGGACTGAGCAGGCCAACTGCTTTCAACTGCCCGACAAGTCGAAAGATTTGTCGGGCTTTTTATTGCAATTTAAACGCCCCATACTAGGCAAAGCCTAGTATGGGGCGTTTGACAAACGGACAGAGTTTAGCCTTCACGAGGTACTAAGATTTCCTGCGCATCATCAGCGACAATCTTAATCTCTCCATTTCTGTCGTCCACACGACCGCCGACAAAAATGATTTTGCTTTCCTGCATAGCAACTGGGTTTCTTTCTAAAAGGTTTGGGAATATAACAACTTCAATTTTTCCTGTTAAATCTTCAAGTTTCATAAAAAGCATCGGTTTGCCGTTTTTTGTTATAATTTTCTTAACGGAGGAAACTAATCCGCCTACGATTATTTTTTTATCTACAAAAGTAGCATCAATGGTTGAAATTGGAACAGTTCTTTTTTCTAAAAGTTTTTTAAAACTGTTAAGAGGGTGGCTACTTACATAAAGTCCCAGAAGTTCTTTTTCCCAGCCAAGTTTTTCAAAATCACCAACCGGAGGAGCATCTTCAAGTTTTATTGTGTGATTTATTTTAACGCTTGTGTTGGCAAAAAGACCCATCTGATTTGTGTTTTCGTTTTTATTATTTTCTCTTGCGATTTCCAGCATTTTTTCCAGGTTTTGCAAAAGTTTGTTTCTTTCTTCAAACTGGTCGAATGCACCGGCCTTTATTAGCGCCTCCATCGATTTTTTGTTGAGGTCTTTAGATTTTACCCGATATATAAAGTCACCAATTGATTCAAATGGCCGGGGCACCCCATGGGGTCCTTTTCTCTCGTCAACAATGGCGTCAACAATATTTTTGCCAACATTTTTTATTGCCAACAAACCAAAACGAATTTGGTTTTTTCCTTCTACAACTGTAAAGTTTTTTAAACTTTCATTCACATTAGGAGCTAAAACTTCCACCTCCATTTTTTTACACTCATCAATTAAAAAGGAAATCCTTTCTACGTCCGCTTTTTCAGAAGTTAAAACAGCCGCCATAAACTCAACAGGGTAGTGGGCTTTAAGATAAGCCGTTTGATAGGCGATAGTTGCGTAGGCGGCCGAATGCGATTTATTAAATCCATATGAGGCAAACGGTAAAATCCATTGCCACAATTCTTCAGCAACCTTTTTTGATGCGCCGTTTTCTATGGCTCCATTTATAAACTTTGTTTCCTGTGCGTCCAATAAGTCTTTAATTTTTTTTCCGACAGCCTTTCTTAAAACGTCAGCTTCTCCCAAAGTAAATCCGCAGACTTCCTGCGCGATTTTCATTAACTGTTCCTGGTAAATACAAATTCCTTGAGTTTCTTTTAGGATAGGCTCAAGTTTAGGATGTAAGTATTCAATTTTTTCACCACTGTGTTTTCTTGAAATATAATCTGGGATAAACTGCATAGGGCCCGGGCGATATAGCGCCACCATAGCTGTAATATCTTCAAATTCAGTAGGATGCAATTCCTTCAGGTATCTCTTCATTCCGTCAGATTCCAGTTGGAATACGGAAGTGGTTAGGGCTTCCTGTAGCAGGGCGAAGGTTTTTTTATCGTCATACGGAATCTTATCTAAGTCGATTTTTAAGTTATTATGCAAAACATAAATTCTCGATAAGGTGTCTTCTATTATAGTAAGGTTTTTTAACCCCAAAAAATCCATTTTCAAAAGTCCCAAATCTTCAACGCTGTGTCCTTCATATTGGGTGATTACACCATCCTCAGAATCCCTTGGTCTTTGTAACGGCACAGATTCTGTTAATGGTTTTTCAGAAATCACGACTCCGCAGGCGTGTGTTGAAGCGTGACGAGCAACTCCTTCAAGTTTTTTGCCTAAATCAATCAGGCGCTTAGCCATTTCGTCTGTCTCATATTTTTCTCTAAACTCGTCAACTTTCTCAAGCGTTTCGTCTAAGTTCATTCCCAGCGGAATCATTTTCGCCAACTGGTCGCAATATGAATAGGTGTACTGCAACGCTCTACCTACATCGCGGACGACGGCGCGAGCGGCCATTGTTCCAAAGGTAATAATTTGAGCAACGTGGTCTTGTCCGTATTTTTCGGCAACGTGTTTTATAACTTCGTCCCTTCTTCTGTCGGCAAAGTCCATATCAATATCGGGCATAGATATTCTTTCGGGATTTAGAAACCTCTCAAAAAGTAAATTGTGTTTTAACGGGTCAACATTTGTTATGCCCGATAAGTAGGAGATAATTGACCCTCCAGCTGAACCTCTGCCAGGTCCTACAACAATTCTGTTGTCTTTTGCCCACTTTACGAATTCTTGCACAATTAAAAAGTATCCGGCAAAACCCGTTTTCCCAACAACCGATAATTCATATTTTAATCTTTCGACCACCTTTTGATTTTCTTCTTTGCCACCTGCCTCGCCTCGCGTTCGCTCGTCGACGCGAGGCGGGTATCTTTTTTCTATTCCTTCCCAGCATAATTCTTCTAGATATTCTTCTGCCGTCTTTCCTTCGGGGAGAGGGAACACGGGAAGTTTTGTTTTTCCTAGTTCAATTTTTACATCGCAAGCATCTGCAATTTTTTGTGTGTTTTCAATTGCCTCGGGAGTATCTTTAAAAAATTCGGCCATTTCCTCCGCACTGTAAAAAGAAAAATTATCTTGAGTCATAGACAATCTTTCAGGATCGTTAATATCGGCTCCTGTGTTTATCAACATTAAAATATCTTGAGCTTCAGCATCATCTTTTCTTAAATAGTGAACGTCGTTTGTTGCCACCAAAGGGATGCCTGTTTTTTTAGAAAGCTCAATCAATCTTTTGTTGGCGGTAGCTTGTTCGGGTATGTTTGCGTGATGCTGGATTTCTAGATAAAAATTTCCCTTTCCAAAAAACTTTTCATATCTTTTTGCAACTTCTTCGGCCTCCTCTGGTTTATTTGCTAGAAGTAGCCTTGGAATTTTTCCTTGTATGCAAGCAGAAAGGCCAATTAATCCCTCGGCGTGTTTTTCTAAAACTTCTTCGTCGATTCTTGGTTTATAATAAAAACCGTCTAGTTGGCCTATGGTCACAAGTTTTACAAGATTTTTATAACCCTGTTCATTTTTTGCTAAAAGAATTAAGTGGTTTCTTTTGCTATCTATATTGGGGCGTTTATCGGTCAGTTTCTCAAAAGCCGTGTAAACCTCACAACCAATTATAGGCTTTATTCCTTTGGATTTGGCCTTTTTGTAAAATTCAACTATTCCGTACATTACGCCGTGGTCGGTTACGGCTACAGAGTCCATCCCAAGTTCTTTTGTGTAATCTAAAAGCTCGTCTATTTTTGGTAGCCCGTCTAAAAGCGAGTAGTGGCTATGAACGTGGAGATGGGTAAACCCCGTTAGAGGTTTATTATTTTTTTCTGCTGACATAAATATTCTAGTATTATTTTTACCCCGTTAACCTCTAACGGGGTAAATTTCATGGTGTTAATCTAATATACCATTTTACCTTTTGCGGTGGTAAAATCAAGTCATGAACCCCGTTAGAAATACAGATTTTAATTGTTAATGGGGGCTTGAATTATGAATACAAAAAGAAAAAAAATTTCTAACGGGGTGATATTTCCTAATTTTAATGAGGAGAAAAAATTGTGGCGAAGGGGGATTAAATTTGTGGCTGGGCTAGATGAGGCAGGCAGAGGCCCTTTGGCGGGGCCCGTTGTTGCTTCGGCTGTGATTATAAAAAACTACGACCCCAAAATTTTTACTAAGGACTTTGGGGGCATTAACGATTCTAAGAAGGTTTCTGAAAATCAGAGAGAATGTTTGTATAAAATTTTAACGAGTCATAAAAACGTAGAGTGGGGAGTTGGAATAGTTTCTGAAAAGGTGATTGATAAAATAAATATTTTACAGGCGACAAAATTAGCAATGCAAAAAGCCCTTCGGCAAGCTCAGGGCAAGCCGAATAAAAACATAGAATATCTGCTAATAGATGGAAATTTTAAAATTGATACCAGCCGCCTTCGCTCTTCGAGCTTCGGCGAGCCAAGGCAAAAATCAATTATAAAGGGTGACCAAAAAGTTTTTTCAATTTCGGCTGCCAGTATAATAGCCAAGGTTACGCGAGATAGAATTATGGAAAAATATCACAAAAAATATCCGCAATACGAATTTGCAAAACACAAAGGCTATGGAACGGCGTTGCACATGCAAAAAATTCGCGAATTCGGACTTTGCAAAATCCACAGAAAATCATTCAATATAAATTTTAATTAAAGCAATGTTTTTATTTGCATTTTAGACTTAGAGAGGGCAAAATAAATAATTAATTAATTGAGCAAGGAGTTCAGCGTAAATTAGACCCCTAATGTGACGATATATTCGGGTCCAATTTCCGAAGCAAATCTGCTCTCTCGCTCGCAGACCCGTGGAAAAAATATATCCGTCAAAATTAAAAGTAGGGGACGAGGTAAGAATTATCGCGCCATCTCGTTCCATGTCCATAATTTCACAAGAGGTGAGAAAAATTGCGAATAAACGTTTCGCTGATTTGGGATTAAAATTAAGCTTTGGAAAACATATTGAAGAAAGCGATGATTTTGTTTCTTCTGGTATTCAATCTAGAGTTGAGGACATACACGATGCATTTGCTGACAAAAATATTAGGGCAATTTTCGCGGTTATAGGCGGTTTTAACTGTAATCAACTTTTAAGATATTTGGATTGGGATTTGATAAAGAATAGTCCAAAAATTTTCTGCGGTTATTCAGATACTACAGCCTTAAACAATGCGATTTTTGCCAAGACCGGATTAGTCAACTACTCTGGGCCCGCATATTCAACATTCGGCCAAGAATTATATTTTGAATATACGTTAGATTATTTTAAAAAATGTTTACTAACAGACAAGCCATTTGAAATTGGGGCAAGCAAAAACTGGAGCGATGACGAGTGGTACAAAAACCAGAAAGAAAGAAATCTTATAAAAAATAACGGTTTCCTGGTTATAAACGAAGGAAAAGCATCAGGCACAATACTTGGGGCTAATCTTTGCACGTTTAATTTATTGCAAGGCACAGAGTATTTCCCGGAGTTCCCCAAGAACACGATTCTTTTTATTGAGGACGACAAAATGTCTAACGCAGTTACCTTTGACAGGGATTTGCAGTCTGTGATTCACCAGCCCGGTTTTGAAAAAGTCAAAGGCATTGTCGTCGGCAGGTTCCAAAAAGTCAGTCAAATGACTGACAATTTATTGTCACAAATTATCAAAACAAAAAAAGAATTGGACAGCTTACCAATAATAGCCAATGTTGATTTTGGCCACACTTCGCCAATAATTACTTTTCCAGTTGGCGGGGAAGTCAACCTAGAGGTAGGAAACGGAAAAATAAAACTAGAGATAATTAAGCACTAGAAAATGGTAAAAATAGCACTTTTAATTTTGTGGCGAAAGAAGGAGATAAAATAGCGGGGTTTTGCCAGATTGTTAAAGGAAAAGAATACAACGAATTAAAAATAATTTATGTTCTGCCGGAGTACCAAGGAAAGGGGATTGGAAAAATGTTGGCGAGCAAAGCACTGTCTTTGCTGGATCCTAGAAAAGATATAATCGTTGAGGTTGTTGAATATAATAAAAATGCCATAGGATTTTATGAAAGGCTCGGTTTCATTGAGTTTGAAAAGGGAAAAGGCCACGAGGTTCCCAATGGAAAAATAATGCCGATAATAAAAATGAAATTAAAAAAATAAAACATGAAGATTGAAGTTGAGCATCGCGGGCTTTTGACGGAGAAAAAGTTTGCCGAGCTGAATAAATTTTTGAAGAAAAATGGAAAATTCCTTGGAGAGAAGGACAGGTTTTCTGTTATTTATTCTCCGCGCGGAAAAGAAACACTGCGAGTTGTTAGAAGTCCGATAGATTTGAAATTAAGAATTACAAATAAAAAAACAGAGCTTGTTTTAAAATATGGCCGATGGAGTGGGAAAGATGCCAGAAAGGAATTTTTATTTCCGATAGAATCAAAAAAATTTGGAGAAATGACGGAGTTTTTGCAAATACTCGGATATTATTACGGAGTATTGCAAGCCACAAAAACATATCTTTATATGTATAAGGGCGTTGAGCTTGCGGCAGTAAAAGTTCCAAAGTGGGGTTATTATTTTGAGGCGGAAATTGCCACCGAACAAGATAATGTAAAACCTGTTAACGAAAAAATTATGTTGGTTTGCCATGAATTAAGCTTGGATGTTCTTAATGATAAAGATTTTTGTAAATTGTTAGAGGAATTGAATGAAAGACCGGGATTCAGATTTAATTTTAAAAAAGAAAATTTTTCTGAAATTAAAAAAAGATTCGTTGATTATTTCTAAAAAATAATTTTATGCAGAAAAGAGTTAGGGCGATAATTATCAAAGATGGTAAAGTTTTAACGATAAAAAGAACCAAACCGGATGCTATGTTCTGGGTTTTTCCCGGTGGCGGAGTAGAGGAGGGAGAAACAAACGAAAAATCTTTGATAAGAGAGTGTAAAGAGGAATTAGGCGTAGATGTAAGGGTTTGCGATTTGTTTTGCGAAAAGGACTCAAAAGATCGAAAGATATTTGGCCAAAGGGAATATTTTTATTTTTGCGACATAAAAGATGGGGAACTAGGAACTGGTATGGGTCCGGAGTTTCAGGAAAATTCCGCCTATATAGGCAAATTCGATATAGAGTGGGTTGTCATTAGTAAATTAGAAAATATTGACTTGAGGCCGTCCGAAATTAAGAACTTAATTTGTAAAAAATATCTATGAAAAAGATAATTTTAGCGTCACAGTCACCAAGAAGAAAACAATTGCTTGAACAAATTGGTTTGGAATTTGAGATAGATCCAAGCAATTACGAGGAAGATATGAGTTTAAAAATGGAGCCGAATAAATTAGCAGAGTTTCTATCTTTGGGAAAAGCAAAAGACGTTGCGCAAAGACACAGGGATTCAATAATTATTTCAGCGGATACAATTGTTGCTATTGAAGGAGAAGTTTTTGGAAAACCCAAAACTCCAGAGAGAGCTAAATATATGTTGCAAAAATTAAGCGGTAGGGCTCACTCTGTCATAACCGGTTTTACGATAATCGATACGGAAAACAATAAACAAATCTCAAAATCAGTAGAAACAAAAGTTTATTTTAAAAATTTCTCTGAGCAAGAAATGGACGCATATATTGCCTCGGGTGAACCGTTAGACAAAGGGGGCGGTTATGCAATACAAGGACTTGCAGCTTTGTTTGTAGAAAAAATAGAAGGAGATTATTTTAATATCGTGGGTCTTCCAATCCTGGCTTTAACCGAAGAACTTAAAAATTTCGGAATCAAAATTTTATAAAATAAAATTATGAATATTGAAGTTGAAATTAAAATAGAAATAAATAATTTTGAGGAGGTTAAGGCGAAAGTGGCAAGCTGGGGAAGATTAATAAAATCAATAAAACAAGTTGATGAGTATTATGTTCCATTGCACCGAGATTTTTTTGCGCAAAAACCGCACCCCACAGAGTGGTTGAGGATCAGAACAAACCCAGATAAGGTAATTTTTGAGTACGACAAATCTATAAACAAAAAGGCGAACGGCGAGCAGGAATGCGCTGAGGAATACGAAACCGAAATTTCAAACCCCGATGAATTCAGAAAGATTTTGAACTTTTTGGATTTCAAAAAAGTTGTAACGGTTGATAAGCAAAGAGAATATTGGGACTGCGGAGATTTGGAAGTTGCATTGGATCAAATTGAAGGCTTAGGAACTTTTATTGAGGTTGAAGCAAAGGGGAATTTTGAAAGCACAGCAGAGGCCAAAAGGGCCTGCTTAAAATTCTTGGAAAATCTCGGAATTAAAAACCCCGAGAAAACCCAAATCAACAAAGGCTACCCCGTTTTACTTTTAGAAAGAAATGTGTAAATAAAAAAACTTGACAAGGTGTCTTCTAGTGTGATAAGATAAATTATCATTGAAAATTACAAAACCGTTGATTCATGTCCCTGGCAAAAAGCTGGGGGTGGGCATGATGAGGTGGCTCTTGCGTAAGTGAGGGCCCGGCTTCCTCCGTAATCATAGGATAGTTGTTAAATCAAAAGCTTAAAACTTTTGAGGAGTCAACAAAGTGCCTGCCAATTTATTTGGCGGGAACAAGGGTGGTACCGCGAGATAATCCTCGTCCTTTGCGCCCCGACGTAACGTCGGGATCAGGGGACGGGGATTTTTTATTGTACCTTTACAAAAAGTTCAACAAGAAAGGAACGTGAGAGATGAAAAGAAAGCAGAAAGTTTTAACCATTTGTAGGTGCGGGCGGGAGCTTCAGGGAAGGCGATGGGGAAAGCCAGGAAAAAAGATCTGGATTTGGTTTGCTGAATTGGCAGGTAAAAACACGAAGATCTCGATAGAAGTTAGGGTTGAGGAATGTGTTTTTTGCCAAGCGCATAGAACACAAGAAGACGGTCCGTATGGGCCCTGGTAGGAGATGATTATGGAAAACGAAAAGGTAGAAGAAGATGAAGAATCAAAGAAACCGAAGAAAGTAGAATTACCGGAGTACAACCCAATATGGACTTGTCCAATATGCAAGGAAAAACTTCCAATGTGGAAAATTCATCTTGGCGTCTTGGACGAGGAACCCTCGGTTGCCCACAATTTTTGTCCGGCAGATGGTCCCGATGGAACGATTGTTTACCTTTGCATGAAATGCAAAATGACTAACAATGCGTCTCGCCAAGGCGGAGCAAAATGGTCGTGACAGACCAGATAGGCCCTTTTAAAAGGGTCTTTTTTTTGTAAAAAAATAGTGAACAAGTTTTATTGTGCGACATATAGGAATTATAAAAGTTTAGGTATGAAAAAAATAAAACATAAAAGTAAAAATTATCATGATATTTTTTACAGTTCTGCTTGATGATTGATTTTGGGGTGGTTTTTGATAGGATGCAGGTATATGGTGAAGTTGCCTAAAAAAGAAGCGCTTGGTGTGGATTTCGGCGGAGTGATTATCGAGTGGACCAAAGAGGAGAAAGATGTAACATTATCTCGTAGTAATGTGCCAGATGCCTTTGAGTCTCTGCGTCAGCTGGTAGACGGAAGATTTGGTGACAATGTCTTTGTAGTTTCGAAAACCGAGCGAGAGACGCAGGATAAAATAATCGCCTGGCTTTTGCACCAAAATTTTTATAAGATTACTGGCGTAAAGTTGGAGAATATCTATTTTTGTCAAAAACGCGAGGAAAAGGCTGGTATTTGTAAAAAACTCGGCATAACACATTTTATTGATGACCGTTTAGAAAATTTGGGATATCTTTCTAACGTAGGAGTAAAAAATTTGTATCTTTTTCAGGGACGGCAAAATGAAATACAAAAAAATATTCATTTTATTCCAATGGTTAAACTGGTTAACTCCTGGCAAGAGATACTATCTAAGCTCTTGCCGAGTGTTGACTAATCGTAATTATTCTTTCAGAATAAAATTAGATTATATAATATAATATCGAAAATTTATGGCATATAGTCGAAAAAAATCAGTAGTAGAAAGGAAATATGTTGATTGGTGCAAAAGAATCGCTAAGACAAAAAGCGAGGCTGAGCTTATAGCCCACTTCAGAGACCACGTTTACGGACACTATAATCGGCACAAAGACGAAGGGCATCTTGGTTTAAGGATTTGGTTAGTCGGAGTATTTAATTTTATGAATATTTTCAAGGAAAAATACAAAAAAATTAATACAGATGATATGTTATTTAAGCTTTGCTCCTACTATAAAGACTACAAAAAGGGCCCCAAACCGTCTTTTGATATTGATAAATTTATGAAAGAATACAGGAGTGATATGAAAGATTATTATTATAAATATCAGGTTAAGAAGAGCCACCCAGAAGCGTGAATAAATAGTTTTAATTATTTTGTTGGTGAAATGAAAAAAAAGATTTTATACATAGATATGGACGGCGTACTGGTTGATTTTGATTCGGAACTTAAGAAAATAGACGATGAAACATTGAAAAAGTATAATGGAAATTTTTGTAGTATTCCATGTTTTTTCTCCAAAATGGAGCCAATGCCAGGCGCAATTGAGGCCTATAAAAAATTATCAAAAATTTTTGATACATATATTTTATCAACTGCGCCACGTGACAATCCTTCCGCCTGGTCAGATAAACTGCAATGGGTTAGAAGTTATTTAGGAGATGATAGTTGCGAGAGGCTAATAATTACTTGCCACAAAAATTTGAATAAAGGAGATTATTTAATAGATGATATGAAAAAAAACGGAGCCGATAAATTTTCTGGAGAGCTTATTATGTTTGGTTCGGGCGAATTTTTAAATTGGGAAAGCGTTTTAATATATTTGTTAAAAAAAGAGTAGCCCCTTAACAAGAAAGGTGGTGCAGAGTGTCGATACGCATAGTTGTTGGTGGAATACCAAATTGTGGAAAATCCACACTTACAGCGTCTATTTATAGAGAAATGCAGGGGCGAGGGATTGATGTTGGTGTTCATGAGCTGGATGTTTTTCAAAATACTCTTCCTTGCATACTTGGCCTTGAAAGTTGGAATTGTAGGCCCATGGTAGAAAAGGGCGATTGGACAAATCCATTAATTGGCCAAGCAATAGATGCTTTTGCGCGAGATGAGAGAAGGTTTGTTTTGGGGGATCTTACAGGAATAATAGATTCCCTTGTAGAAAAGATGGTTGAACTGGCAGATTCGGCTATTGTGGTTGGGAAAAACTTGTCAGACTTCGCGTGTTGGCTTAATTTTTTCGCTTCTCAAAAAATATCGGTTATAGCAAAAGTAGTTTCTTGTACTGACGGGCCAGCCATTCACGGCACAAACGTTGGGGATTTCATTTCTGTAAGAGACTTACAGAGAAAGGTTTTGCAAAATAATGGAATCCGAGGAATTGTGGATCTTCTACTTTCTCATTATGCCTCAGCCGGTTGATTTAATTCCGCCGGTTTTTTTATTCCATCCGTACGGTTTAGGTAGGTAGCGGGTTTTTTACTCTTTTTTCTTGACAGCCTTCTATATATTCTCTCAATGAAGGGTGCGGGATGAGGTATTATTTCTGTTTGTGCGTTTGCGGTTTGTATAGGTGGTGGATTTTCCGTTCCATTTACTTGACATCATTTTATGGGTCGTTGTATAGTTAATATGGACGTAGTGTGCCTTGTGTGGGCTACTACACTTTCACAATTTAATACGAGGAAAGGTGATACCATGAAAAACGTGACGATGTTCTGTGC
>Ga0268277_1000716_pt1 | contig 25543 bp, 23 predicted proteins | sample saktaG_5_FD_190132 | JGI IMG/M metagenome (GOLD analysis project Ga0268277, IMG submission 190132) | Saline water microbial communities from Sakinaw Lake, British Columbia, Canada - sak_2010_1_5_50m | ecosystem: Environmental > Aquatic > Non-marine Saline and Alkaline > Saline ...
TATTATGCTCTAAATAATACTTTATTTTATCAATCATATCATTGATATCCTTATAAATAACAATTTCTTTGCCGTCTTCATAATAATCACCCAAATTATCAGCATCACTAGTTAATAAAAATCCTCCGCAGCCAGGAATTTCAAAATTTCTGCCTTTAATTTGTTCTCTCTTTTTGGCTAAGATTGATTGAAAATTACCAAACCAATATTTTGGATTTATAAATTTTAAAGAATTATTTAATTCTTTCTTTAAAAATATAGAAGCCAATGCTCTAAGATTAATACTTCCGGAACTTTTTGTTAAGTTTAAATTAATTTTACTTTGAGAAAATATCTTAAGCATCTCATCTTGAGAAACTCTTCCAGATTGCCATCCATTTCCCCAGCATTTCATATTAATACCTGCTTTTCTTATCTGATCAACTATCTTTCTTCTATCACTGTGTGGCTGTCCAACAAAAGAAACATCATAAGTTTTTGACAAATCAAATGGTTTATATAAAAACTGATTACAGGCCCATTGAGTTTTGATGACATTTTTGTAGCCAATTTTATTATATTTTTCTACTGCTTCGGAATCAGTAGTTGAAATCCAATTAAAGCAGGGAGCATAATATTTAGAAAAATTATAAAATCTAAAATGGTCGTCTGCAAACCAATTAAAAGTTATTGAACCGCTTTCTTGCGTAATTTTTTTAATGGTTTGTTTTTTTATTTCATCTCCAAAAAGAAAAAAGAAACATAAATCAGGTTTCTCTTTTTGAACAACTTCTAATAATTCTTTATTCATTTTGTCTCTCCCCTTTTCAAATATTATTTCATCAAAAGGAAAATAAAGAACTTCATTACTGCTATTGTTCATCCTGACTAAAGAATCATAAAAATTATAGTGTTCAAAACTATGCCCTAATCCTTTTTTTCCATATTCATATTTCATCCCAATATAAAGTATTTTCATATCAAACAAATAATTTAGGGTATAATTTAATTTTCTCTTCAGGAATAAAAACTAGATTATCATATCCATACTCTTCTTTAATCTTATGAGCAACCAATTCACCCTCAGATGTTATTTTAAATACCTGATAGTTTTTATCCAATAAGATTTGAATTGATTCTTGACAATTTTCTTTCCACTCTTCGCCTCCAGCTACCTCCAAACTAATAAGTGGTCTTAGTAAATTGAGAATATAAGACATTCCCTTCAAAATAAGATGCTCTGCTCCTTCTGCGTCTATTTTGATAAAAGTGGGTTGAATCTTTTTTTCTTGACAGTATTTATCTAAAACAATTGTTTTAACATCGATTATTCTTTTAGATTTTTGCAAAAAGTTTAAATCCTTACTTGTCCGATTTTTATAAGTATTAAATGCTCCATATCTTATACCATAATCTGCAAAAGAAATAAATTTCTCTTCATCTAAGACAGCTGCTTGATTTATGATAACATTCGAAACTGATAAAACATTTTTTCTGAGAAATTCGAATGTTCGAGGCGTTGGTTCAAAGCTATAAACATTGCCTGTTTTTTCCACTAAACGAGCTGCTAAAAGAGAATAAAATCCAAGATGAGCCCCAATATCAATAAAAATATCTCCTTCTTTCAAAAAATTGATAAAAAAATTCGTTAAGTTTGCCTCTCCAGGACAACCATAATAAAAAATTGCATTACCATCAGGTATATAACAATACATTTTATCTCCCCATAAAGTTTTGAATTTTATTTGAAATGGCTTTATTCTGCTAAGCAAAACTAAAATATAGAAAGGAAATGTTCTTAATGGATCCTTAATGAGTCGTTTTAATCTATGGCTGTGAATTTTATATAATTCATGTCTTCTTAATATTTCTTTCTTTATTTCTTCTTTTTTTTGTTTAGTCATCATTGATATTTTTAACTTTTATCGTAATTCTTTAATAATTTTTAAATAATTTTTGGCTACCACCTCGTTACTAAAATTATTTATTACATATCCGCGTGATTTTAGATGATTGATATTATCTAAAAAAATTGGTAATTTCTCTTTAAAATCATTAAAATCTTTAAAAAACATTCCGCATTCTTTTGTTAAGTAGGGTGCTGAAATATTGCCAAAAACCTTTTTACCTACTTTTTTGTATTCAAAATACCCTTGATTCCAAGCTAAAGTAGGTACGTTCCTCATCCATGCCTCTAAAAGAGCTATGCCCTGACTTTCCACTTCTTGGAGATAAATCATAAATTTTACCTTATTAAGTAATCCAAAATATTTTTCTTTTTTATATCTTCCATATTTTATTATTTTATAATCAATGTTTTTGGATTTTAGATATTCAATAATAAATTTAAAAAGATTTTCATCAACATCCTTTTTATAAACCAAGCATCCTTTTCTTCTTTCATCTGATTCTGAACAAATTTCTACACCAGCAGCCCAAACTTTTATTTTTTTACCAAAACTCGACCTAAAAGATACATAAAAATCTTTAACCCATTGAGAAGGCACAATGACTAAATCAATTGCTTCATTTAATAAAATACCTTCTGCATCTTTAGGAGTTATTACTATATTAGGCCCAGCAATGATTTTCTTAATCTTGCCTTGTTTTTTTGCCTTAATAGCCCATTTCAAAGCATCAACTCCACTAATAACACAAACAATATCTGAAATGTCTTTTGTCTTTGGATTTAATTGATAATCAACATTTAAAATGTTAAATCCCCGAATTAAACTTTCCAAGACCGCAGAAGGTCCTCCATAATGAAAAAAATGGTTCTTAATATATTTTCTGAGCCAGAAATAAAATCGTTTCAAAAAAGAAATATCAGGAGATAGGGTCAATAATGTTATTTTTAGCATTTTCTACAATTACTTATTACTCCTAATGATTCATATATCTATAGGCAATCTTTTTTAGATAATCATAATTATCTTTATACCAATCAATAGAAATATCTAACCCATCTTCAAAACTAACCTGAGGAGTAAATCCAAGCTTTTTTATCTTTGAAAAGTCAAGATATTGATCAGGAATCTCAATAAAATTAGCTGGTTTTTCTTTAATAATAGGAGAGACATTAGATATTTTTGATCTTAATAAATCAATTATATCCTTTACACTTTTTATTTTCTCACAATTAGACAAATCACTAACATCATCTTTAGTATAACTGCCAACATTAAACGCTGCCCAACCATATGTATCCTTACCAGTTCTTGGCATATTACAATTATCGTCACCATAATAATCTTTTACTTTTTCCATCAAAAACATATAGGCTCTTACTACATCATCTATATAAATATATTCTCTCAAAACATTCTCATTGCCTTGATGTATTACCGGAGGCCTTTTGTCTAATAAACACATAATGGTTTTAGGCATAAGACGAGAGAAATTAAAATCACCTGGACCGAATATATTACAAGATCGTGCCACAATGATAGGAACTTTAAACTGATATGAATATGTTTGAGCAAGAATATCACCAGAAACCTTAGACGCACTATATACATCTAACCCTTTTAAAGCATAGTTCTCTTTGTAAGGTATATCTTCTAAGTCATCTGTAGCATGATCCCCATAAGATTTGTCTGATGAAGCAATCAAAACTCTTGGTATTTTATTGATACGAGCAATTTCTAAAATATTAACTGTTCCCATCACATTATTTTTAATTGTAGAAAAAGGTGCATTCGCAGCATCACTCACAATAGATGAAGCAGATAAATGAAAAATTGTATCTATCTGATGTCTATCACATAATCTTCTTAGTTCATCAAAATTTAAAGTATCGCACTCCTCAATCTCTGGAAACATAAAATTATTTTTTTCTTCCTTGCTATAAATCATTTCCAATGTACTTATCGGTTTTTTATAAAGAACAGTAGCAACAACCACTGCACCTTTATTCATCAGAGATTTTATTAAATGTGAGGCAACAAAACCATCTCCCCCTGTAATTAATACTCTTTTCCCAAACCAAAAAATTTTATCTTTTTCCATATTTTTAAATTAGTTATTTTAATGCTTTATCAACCCATTCTTCAAATCGCTTAATATTATTTTTAACTAAAAATAATCTTTCTGCTTTTTCTTTAGCTCTCTTCCCCATTTCTAAAATCTTACCATTTTGTTTAAGTTCCGTAAATTCTTTCATATATTCAGCATACTGCTTGACATTGTCAATTTCTGCTATACGACTAAAAGAGTTATCAAGATATTCCAGATGAGCATTCCAATATCTGGATTTATGGCTAATAATTGGTTTTCCGCAAAGCATTGCTTCTCCAATATTTAATCCACAAGATTCTCCATCTTTTCTAAAATGAGCCAGAACATCAATCGCTTGATGAAATGCCCAGACGTCTTCTTCTTTAGCGCTAGGATTTAAAAAATGGACATTTGGTATTTTTTGTTCTTCAACAATTTTTCTTAAAATTGGCGGAGGAGACATTATTAAGTAATGAATATCGGGTATTTCTTTAACCACTTGTTTAAATGCCATAATCCCAATTGAATCAAAAATATTGTCACTGGCCCTGCCAATTCTTCCGAAAACAATTTCATTGTCTTTAATACCTAATTTTTTTCTTAAAATTTCTCCATTTTCAAATGAATCTTTTGTCGGACTTTCTGATGGAACATACATCACTTTAATTTTCTCTTTTTTTACAATCGGTCTAATTTTATCTGCCACTTCTTCTGAAATACAAACATTATAAATAATATTTTTTTGAACATTCAGTAAACCGAAAATATTCAATAAAATAATTGGTATATTCTTAATTATATTAAACGGAAATTCTGCATATCCTGCTCCAGATGTAATCAACAAATCAATATTATTATTTTTGATTACTTCAAAGATACTTGGCGACATTTTATTAACAAAATATGGATGTTTATCATCTAATTTTTCGTAATTAAATGAGATTAATTTAACAGGAGTATTTTTAAAATAATTTAACCGTCCATCTAACACCATACTACCAAAACAAGAACGAGGTTTAGGTGAGTACATAAAATAAATATCATAGCGATTGTAATTTAGGTGTTTGGCTAATATCTGTAAGAATTTTTCAGTACCACCAAAACTTAATCCAGAAATATTATAGAAAAGTATTTGTGGTTTTATATTTTTTTTATTTTTTTTAATTAATGAATAATCTGGATATTCTCTTTTTAAAAATCTTCTGATTTTGAGGGCATAGTAATCAGAATAAATTCGTACAACAAAACGCCGAATAAATCTTGGCATTATTTTAAATATTTTTTTAAGTAAATCTCTCATATTTAAACTTCTCGATGTAAACCTGTTATCTTTAATAATTTTCCGCCAAGCGACCTTATTCTCCTGCTGGGTAAATAAAGAAGGAAGTGAAAAAAGCCATCTATCATCCATAAGATATCTTCTAAAACATTTGTTTTGTAATTATTAACCACATTTTCTTTCCCGATAAAAACTCCAGATATTCCATATTTATAACCATTACCAGTATATTTACAAAAACTCAAATTCCAATTTGAAAGGTTTTCTGCCCACCATTTTTTTCTCCGAATATGCCATAGGGGAATTTGGATATTTTTATCATATGGCTCCCTAAAAAATAATACAGATCCTAAGGGAGCGTTGTTAATCAATTTCAGACATTCAATAACATAATAATCTCTAATGTGACTGGAAACCATAGAGGTGGTAAAAAATACCGGTTCATTCAAATTCAAAGACCGAATTGCATCTATAGCGTCGGCATTAATAAATTCAATATTCTTAGTTCGTTTAGTGAATATTCTCGCCATTTTCACGGCTGTCTTTGATGGTTCAATCCCTATTACTTTTTCAAAATATGGAGCTGTTTTTAATAATAACCAACCTGCCCCTGAACCAATATCAACGTGAAGCTTTCTAACTTTTGGATTTTCATCAATTACCTTTTTAAATCCTAAATTCTCAAAATAGTTTAACTCATCATATTCTTTATATCTTTTTTGATGCCATTTAAAATCAGATGTGGTCTCGTAATATTTATTATGTTCTACATAACTATTAAGGTCTTTTTTCATAAAAGTTTTCTTAAAATTTTTAAAACCCTATACACCTTATACAAAAAACTGCTGTAACCTAACAAAGATTGTAAATGTATATGATAAAGCCTAATATAAAAGAGTCGTGGATCCTCTATTTTATTTTCGGGAATATCTTTTATCCCCCTTTTTATAGCTATCTGTCTTTTTTCCTCCCAGTCAATGTCCCAAATATCTAACCATCTAAAATATTCATCTCCATATTTTTTTAAGAAAATTTCTTATTTTATTTATGTTTAGTATCTAAAATATTATTTTTATTCTTAGAATAGTTGACAATTTTTTTATTTATTATTCTTTCTAAAAACTTAATGAGAAAATTAAACAATTTTAATTTGAACATAAATAATTATTCAAAATACCAAAGTGTCTACAAAAATTATTTATCTTCTTATTAAGTAACGAAGAAGTCTTTGGAACCAAATTTTCCTTTTAAGTAATTTGTATAATCTATACATCAAGGGAGGATAATTGAATAAACGAGCATAAAAATTATCAATATCCTTAGGTTGGATTATTCTTTTCAAATAAAACAAAATTTCTTTCCCGCTTAAAATGTTTTCTTTGTATCGAAAATTATCTTTCCAAATTAATCTGAGAAATCTCTTTTCTCCTTTGGGTGGTTTTTTATTAGCGATCCAAGGAAGATGAACCCAAGAAGTCTTAAAGGTAAATCTTAGAACACTGTTATCTAAGTCAATAATCCAGCGATGATGGTGTGCCCCAGCCAACCTTTTTCCTTCTATGCCATAGCTTGTCTCATATAATCTACTTGGCACCTCAATTAAACCTTTCTTACTTATCCTAATTAGTTCTGAACAAACCCAAATCGGATCTCTTATATCTTCTAAGGTTTGAGTACAGATAGAAAAATCAAAATATTTATCAGGGAAGGGCCAAGGCTCTTTGTCACAAGCATCTCGAACAATCCAAGTTTCTTTAGAAAATCGTGGAATAATACCTCCCCACATTTGTTTTTTATTTCTTTGCTCATAAGGTAAAATATCAATTATATGGTTCGCTCTAGTACAGGGGGCGACACCTCCCCCTACATCAATTACTAAATCGTTATCATCAATTGATTTTATGATTTCATCCTTAGAACACTTTGTAATACTTATACTCATAATTTCTTTAAAAATCGGTAAATTTTATACAAAAAACTGTTATAACTTAGTAGGGGCTGCAAATATCTGTGATAAAATTTGATATAAAAAGATCTTGGGTCTTTTATTTTATCTTTCGGTAAATCCTTTGTACCTCTTTCAATAACCACTTGTCTTTTTTCCTCCCAGTCAATATCCCAAATATCTAACCACTTGAAATAACTAGCACCATATTGTTCAAACCATTTTAAAATTTCAACATCATACCAATAAAGTTCTTCTTCAGGAAAATTAAGTAAATCAATGCCTTTTTCTACATAAAATTTAATCCAATTTAATGGAAGATCCTTTAATATAATATTATATTCGTCTTTTGTGGAAAAATAGGTTAAATTTATTTTTAGAAAATTTAAAAATGTGTTTTTCCTTTGAAGAATCTCTGTAAATCTATAATATGCTTGTTTTGATAACATTCTGTCATAGTCAACAAAGTTATAATGTAAAACTTTCGGAAAATCAAATTTATAAATATTCGTAAGAGTTGAAGCAGGAACTCTTGGAGCATGATCGATTACATTTAAAAAATTATAATCAGACTTTCTGTCATCAACAAAACCAAAGGGTTTCCAACTATTCGCCCAAATCGAATTATCTTGACGATACTTCAAGGGGGACTTCCAGAGATTGATCCATTGAAACAATAAGGAAGAACCTGGGGGTAGTTTTTTTAATTTATTTAAAAAATTATTATCTATAATATGAGCAGTAGGAATTTCATCTGCATCAAAACTTAAGATAATATTATTGCCTTCGAAATTTCTCGCAGCATCTAGAAGTTGTTTGCGAACACTACTTATATGAAATCTATTTTTGTTTTGAATAACAATTACCTTTTTAAACTTTCTGCAAATTTCTAGAGTTCTGTCAGTTGAATTTTGGTCAGCAACAATAATATGATCAACAAAAAGAGAAATTGCTTTTAAGGTTTTTTCTAAAATCCATTCTTCATTTCTAACTGGCATTACTACTATGATTTTCATAAAAGTTTTCTTAAAATAAAAGAAATTATTTTCTGAACAAATCTAAATGGATAAGTAATTAAACTTAAAAATATCTTGAGATTTTTATCTTTGATTAAGTCAGCATACTTATTATAAAAATCATTTATCGGAAACCATTGATTATTAAAAAAAACTTTATAAATTTTATATTTTAAAGCTTTTTTATAATATAGAAAATCAATTTTGTCATATATTCCATATCTTAATTCAATAACTGTTCTTTCAATCGGCTGTAAGCTTCCTTTTCTTGTACTCAAGCCAGCTTTTTCATTCAAATAATAACCTAAAATTACTTGATTCTTTTTCATTTTACAATGCAAAGCAATTCTAACCATTAAATCAAAATCAGCTCCTTGAATTAATTGTTCATCAAAATAACCAATTTTTCTATTAATTTCTTTTCTCCACATTGGAAAAGGTCCACAATACATTCCCCTAATAAATTTTGTTTTTTCAAATTCAGATAAATTAATTAATTTGCCAGTAGTTTGACCAATTTTATCAACCATTATAAAATCTCCGTAAGTTAAACCAATTTCTGGATTTTCATCAAGAATTTTTATTTGAGCCTCTAGAGAATTTGGAGTACGTAGATCATCAACATTCCAAATAGCCACATATTCCCCTTTGGCTTCTTTTATACATGTATTCATTGACTTTCCTATCGGCTCTACTGGTTTAATAATAATATGATTTATAACACTTGGATATTTTGATTGAAAGTTTTTCACTAATCTAATTTCTTTTTCTGTTGGTTCATTATGGACTAAAACAATTTCTATCTTGTCCAGTATTGTTTGCTCAGAAACATTTCTCAAAAAACTTTCTAAATATTTTTCTCCTTTAAAACAAGAAGTTATTGTGCTAATTTTAATCTGCATAAAATTTCTTATTTAAGATTTTGCTGGTAATATGCGACCCTCCTCTTTAATCCTTCCTCCATACTAATTCTCGGTTCCCAGCCAAGTTCTTTTTTTGCCTTAGAATAATCAAGAGAATAACGGTATTGCTCACCTGGTCTATCTGATAAATATATTGGTTCTACTTTTTTACCTAAAATTTCAGCAATTTTTTTATATAAATTATTTAAACTTGTTTCTATACCAGTTCCAATGTTAAAAACTGGATCTAAAAAATCAGAAGAAACATCTAATGCCAAAAGATTTGCTGTTACTACATCTTCAATATAGATATAATCTCTTGTTTTTTCCCCATCGCCATACATTTCTGCTTGTTCATCATTTGCTAATTTCCTAATATAATCAGCCATTGCTCCTGTAGATTGCCTTGGTCCATAGACAGTTGAATATCTTAAAACTACATAAGGTAAATTAAAAGATCTCTTATAAAACTCTAAATAATTTTCAACAGCTCGCTTAGAAACTATATAAGGAGAAATTGGCATAATCGGTTCAGTTTCTTTAACTGGTAAATTTCTAGTATTTCCATAGAGAAATGCCGAAGAAGAAAAAATAATTTTTTTTACATTATACTTTTTAGCATTTTGAAAAATATTAATTGCTCCAGCAATACTATCCATATCCATCAATGGATTTTTAACTGATTCTGGTACTAAAACATTAGAAGCAAAATGATAAATAAATTCTGGTTTTTCTTCTCGAAAAACTTTTTCTATTTTAGGATCAGTAATATTCAAATTATAAAATTTGGCTTTGGGATTAAGATTTTCCTTTTTCCCTGTCACTAAATTATCAATAATAATCACATTAGCTCCTTCTTCTATCAAAGCATCAACAGTATAAGAACCAATAAAACCGGCTCCACCAGTAATTAAAAATTTTTTGCGTACATCTATCTCCATATCTTTATATTTACTTTCCTTTTACTGTCCAAACATCGCCAAAAGTATCAGGCGAAATTCTGGTTTCGTCAGGATTTTCTTTATTATAAACTTCACTCGCAACAGAAATCATGTTTGTATTGTCTTCCAAAGACATCCATCCATGATAAATCTCTGGCGGAATAATAATTACTTTCGGTGACTTTTCAGACAAAATAATTGTCTCTTTCTCTTTATAAGTTTTACTTTCTTTTCTGTCATCAATAAACACAAACTTAGCTGAGCCCTTTACGATACAAAAATAATCCCAAAGTTCCTGATGTTTGTGGAAAGCTCGAATTGTTCCTCTTACCGGATCACCAATTATATAAACTTGACCAAACTTTGGTATATCATAATGGTGAATTATCTCAAAGAGATATCCTCTATCATCAAAATTAACTTTTAGTGGAATGATTTCTAAACCATCTATTTTTGTTTTTTGTTTTTCCATAATTTTTGAATTTTAATTTTTTATATATGACCTTTCTCTCTTAAATATTTCTTAAGTGCGTCTTTCCAATGACTTATTTTATCCAGCCCTATTTCTCTTAGATGTTTATTATCTAAAACCGAATAACATGGTCTTTTGGCAATAGTTGGAAATTCATCAGAAGAAACTGGTTGGCAATTAACTTTAGTGTCAGTTAATTCAAATATTTTCTGGGCAAATTCGTACCAGGAACATTCTCCTTGAGATGTAATATGATAAACCCCATATTTATTTGTTTTAATTAATTGAGCAATGCTTTCTGCTAATTCTTTCGTATAAGTAGGAGAAGTAAACTCGTCGTTTTTTACTTTTACTTCTCCTCTGTCTTTAGCTAATTTTAACATTGTCTCAATAAAATTGCCGCCCTTTCCTTTAGCTCCTGCTACTCCAAAAAGACCAGCTGGTCTAATGATAAAATATTTTTTTAATGCATAATTGATACAATATTCTCCAGCTAATTTAGAAATACCATAAATATTAACAGGAGCAGGCAAATCTTGTTCAGTATAAGGAGTCCTCCTTTCTTTAGCTAAGCCAAAAACATAATCAGTGCTAATATGAACTAACAGAATATCTAATTCTTTACAAACATCTGCTAAATTTTTAACGGCAGAAGTATTAACCAAAAAACTTGTTTGTGGATCTTTCTCACATTCATCAACTTGATGAAAAGCAGCAGTATTAATGATTAAATCCGGATGGTTTTGATGGATATATTCTTTAGTCTTACTAAATTGGACAATATCTAATTCTTCTATTGATGGACAAAGTAATTCATAATTTTTATCGATTACTTTTCTTAAATCAGTACCTAATTGACCATCAGTTCCAATTAAAAGAATTTTTTTTATTTGTTTTGTCATAATTTATAATAACCCTGCTTCTAACAAATGAATTTCCCATTTGTCGTTATAAAAAATTGGGTTTAAAACATCTTCAGGATATTTCTCTAGGTGATCCCATATCTCTAAAATAGCCTCTTCTGATGTTCTAGATGGAATAAACTGAAATATCTCTTTAAATAAAGCGTTATCTGCTTTGTAGTTTCTAGTAATACCAATCTGTTGGATATCAATTGTAACATCGATATTCTTTTTTTCTTTAATAATTTTTTGAACTTTCTTCGCCAAATCACCTATATTCCAGTTTTCGCTAGAAATATTAAATATCTTACCACCAATTTCATCCAATGGTAATTCTAACGCTTTAACATAGGAACGAACAACATCTTGAATATCAGCCAATGGTCTACATACCTGACCGCCACAATTGACAGTTAATATTTGCTTTGAAAAAGCGTCTTTTGTAAAAGAATTCAAAACTAAATCATAGCGCATTCTAGGAGATAAACCAAAAATAGTTCCTTTTCTAAAAATAATTGGTTGAAACTTTTCGTCAGTTAATTCTAGAATAGCCTGCTCAGCTGCTCTCTTTGAAAGAGAATAAGGAGAAATAGGATTTACTTTATCTATTTCTTTGCTAGGAACAGGATTAAGCGGGGTATCATAAGTAAAATAAACAGAACAAGAAGAAGCAAAAATAAATCTTTCTACTCCTTTTTTTTTCGCCATTTTGGCTAATCTTTCAGTCGCAATATGATTAACCAAATCAGTATACCTTGGGTTATATTGAGAAGTAGGTTCAGTAGCAAATCCAGCCAAATGAATAACAGCATCTACTCCGTCCATAATTTCGACCCCGATATCTCTAATATCGCCATTTATCAGCTCAACTTTATCTTTTATATTACTAAGAGAATTCTCTGTAAAAATTAATTTATCTAAAATTCTAACCTTATAATCTTTTTCTAATAAAGCACGCACTAAAACATTACCTACATAGCCGGCTCCACCTGTAACTAAAATTCTTTTTTTATTATCATTCATAATTTCAAAAAAGTTAATTTGTAGAAGAGATTTTAATTTTCTTCTTTACAAAACGATATAAATTACCACCAAACTTTCTAAAAAAGCTATATATAACATTTAATGGTATCAAAAATTTTAAATACGACTTAGGATTTAACTGATTATATTTATTAACAATCAATGGGAATATATTTTTAGCATCTAAGCAAGAAAAATCATAAAAAATTGGTGTCTCCATTCCTTTAGTCAAAACCGCTCCCTTTTCTTTAAAATAATCTGGAGACCATTTTTTACTCATAAGTTCCTTATTAATCTCTGAGTATTTACCATGCCCAACACCGGAAATATTTTTCCAGCCAGCATTTTTTTGTTCAGCCACATAATTAATAATGCCTCCACATAATCTATTGGTTACTTTCATATCTTTTATAGCCATTCTAGTTATATAATCACCATCTTCATCGCCAGACCCAAGTAGTCTTTCCTCAAACCATCCAATTTCTTTAATTATTTTTTTAGAAATCAGAAAATGACTCCAACTGTTATTAATAATAAAAAAATCTTGGTTTTCTGTAAAACTTTTTTCAAAATCTTTTCTAAAGAGTAAATTCACTTTAATATCATCATTCAAAATTAAAACAGCAGAAGAAAAAGACATTAATACAAGCCAATTCCAACATCTAGCAATGGGTTGATGTTTTTCATAAGTAATATACTTAATATTCGAAAATTGACTTAAAAAAGCTGTAACATTTTTTAAATACTCTATTTGTAAAGAAGTATCAGGATGACCATTAATTGTACAAATTATTTCTTTATCTGGAAAAACACTAGTTAATTGTTTAATAAGTGGGATAAAATATTTATCATATCTGGCCACATATGTTACTACACCAATAGAATAATTGTTCTTTATTTTATTTTCCATATAAATACCAATCTATTGTTCTTTTTAGACCTTGTTCAAAATTTATTTTAGCGACAAAACCAAATTCTTTTTCGGCTCTAGAAACATCAAGACAGCGTCGTGGTTGACCATCTGGTTTTATTTTATCCCAGCGAATTTCACCCTTGAAGTCCATTAACTTGCAAATCAATTCTGCTAAGTCTTTAATTGAAATTTCCATGTCTGAGCCTAGATTTACTGGTTCTGGTTTATTATATTTTTCTGTGGCTGACAAGATTCCCTCAACAGCATCTTCAACATATAAAAATCCCCTTGTAGCCCTGCCCGTTCCCCAAGCTTCAATATAATTCTTATTCTGTTTCTTTGCCTCAGCTACTTTTTTAATCAAGGCAGGAATAACATGAGAAGATTTTTCTTCAAAATTGTCTTCAGGACCATAAAGATTAATAGGCATTAAAAATATTGAATTAAAGCCATATTGCTGACGATATGCTTGTGCTTGAACCAAAAGCATTTTCTTAGCCAAGCCATAAGGAGCATTTGTTTCTTCTGGATAGCCATTCCATATATCGCCCTCTTCAAAAGGAACAGACGTAAACTTTGGATAACAACATATTGTCCCTAAAGCAACAAATTTTTCCACCCCTGCTTTACGAGCTGATTCCATTAATTGGATACCCATTATCGCATTGTCATAAAACATTTCTCCTGGTATTTCTTTGTTTAACCCTATCCCTCCAACTTTAGCAGCTAAATGAATCACAATATCTTGATTCTTAACTGCTTTTTGACAATTCTCCAGTTTTTTTAAATCTAATTCTTCAAAACTTGGTAAAAACAAGTTCTTTTTAGGAACTTTTCTTTTTTCTAATAAATTCTTTATTAAATGTTTCCCTAAAAAACCATTAGCACCAGTAATTAAAATTTTCTTTTCTGATAAATTTATCATAAAGATTATTCAAAATTATTCTTTATCTCAAACCCTCCATTTTTCAAATGAACTTCTTTTTTAGCTTCTTCTAAATCAGATTGAACCATTTCTTTTATTAATTCTTCAAAACTTATTTTGGGACTCCATCCTAATTTCTCTCTTGCTTTGGTTGAATCACCCAATAATGATTCCACTTCTGCTGGCCTAAAATATTTTGGATCAATTTCAATAATTACTTTATTTGTTTTTTTATCTATTCCTTTTTCTTCTAACCCTTGGCCTTGCCATTTTAATTCAATTCCTAATTCTTTAAACGCAAGCTCACAAAATTCTCTGACCGAATGTTGTTTTCCTGTAGCAATTACATAATCATCTGGCTCTGCTTGCTGAAGCATTAACCACATTGCCTCAATACTATCTTTACTATGTCCCCAATCTCTTTTAGCATTTAAATTCCCTAAATATAATTCATCCTGTAATTCTAATTTTATTCTTGCGCCTGCTCGAGTAATCTTTCTAGTCACAAAAGTTTCCCCTCTTCTTTTTGATTCATGGTTCATCAATATTCCGTTACACGCAAACATATTATATGCCTCTCTATAATTTACAGTAATCCAATAAGCATATAACTTAGCAACTCCATAAGGGCTTCTTGGATAAAAAGGACTATTTTCATTTTGGGGAGATTCTCCTGGCTTTCCTGAAAATAATTCACTAGTTGATGCCTGATAGAATTTTGTTTTATTTTCTAGCCCCAGAGTCCTAATTGCTTCTAGTAATCTTAAACATCCTAATCCATCAGTATCTGCTGTATATTCCGGCATTTCATAAGAAACTTTAACATGAGACATAGCAGCTAAATTATAAATCTCGTCTGGCTGTATTTTCTGAACAATTCTTATTAAATTACTTGCATCTGTCATATCTCCATAATGGAGAATAAACTTTCCATCTTTTTCATGAGGGTCATGATAAAGATGATCAATTCTGGACGTATTAAAAGAAGAAGCGCGTCTTTTAATTCCATGAACTTCATATCCTTTATCCAATAAAAATTCAGCCAAATAGGATCCGTCTTGGCCCGTAATTCCAGTAATAAGTGCTTTTTTCATATAATTTATTTAATAAAATAGTTTAACACCTTTTTAAAGATAAAAAAAGTTAAAAAATAAGATAAAATGCCAATTAAAATAATATAAACAATATATAAATTATAAATATCAGGGAAAGAAATCACTAAATACATCGTTATGCTAGAAATAAAGGCAATAAGAAAAGTTGAAATTAGTTTTAAATTAATTGGTTGAATAAAAGTGAATTTTAAAGTAAATATGAAAGATAAAGAAAACATTAAAAGTCCGGCTATTAAACTAGCCATAGCAGCACCATAAAGAGAATATTCAGGAATTAGAATTAGATTTAAAATTACATTAAGAATTGCTCCAAAAAGAACAATCCAAAAAGTTTTCTTCTGCTGATTAGAAACAACTAATATTTGTGTAAAAGGAATACCCAAGATAACAATCCCACCTATTATTATTAAAATTTGGAAAGCTAAAATAGACGGGGAATAACTTGGGTCATAGACAAGATCAATAATTTTAGAAGCCAAAGCAATACCACCAATTACTAAAGGTACAGATAGAAAAATCATTATCTCCATAAAATAATCCCAATTTTTTTGAAGTTTTTCTTTTGATTCTCCTAAAAATTTACTTAAAGCCGGAAAGAAACTAGCCGCTATTAAACCAGTAGGGATTAGAGCAACAGCCACAATTCTTTGAGCAGCATTATACCATCCTGTCTCAGTAATCTGCCCCCAATAACCCATCATTATAGAATCTGTATTAGCGCAAATTGAACCCATTGCGCCCCCTAAGGCTAACGGCCAAGATAATGTCAAAATATTTTGCCAAATATTTTTATTAAAACTTAATCTTAATTGATAAACCTTAAAATGAAATAATAACAAGATAAATATTAAAGCAACTAAACTGGAGAATAAATAAATTAAACTCAAGCTTTGAACTGATGGAAAATTATAAAGAACAAAAAATCCTGTACCTGTTACAGCTATGGCCTGTAAAATTTTAGCCCAAGCCTCATACTCCATTTTTTGACGAGCATGAAAAAAAGCATAGATAATACTTGAAAAACTGCTTACTATAATATAAATTCCTAAAATCCAAATTATTCCTTGAATTACCGGATCAGGAGTAATAAAAAAAGAACCAATGCAAATTAAAAGTAATGTCCCTATGCTTAAAACAAGTTTTAAAGAAAGAAGGGCTGGAAATTCCTTTTCTTTTTCTTTCTCTCTGGCAATTTCCCGAGTAGTAATCGTAGAAATGCCAAAATCAGAAAAAATAGCGAATAAAGAAACAAAAGCCAAAGCAAAAGTAAATTTTCCGTATTCAGTCGCTCCTAAAATTCGAGCAACATAAATAATTAAAAAGAGTTTTAAAAACCGGGTTATTCCTTCTGCCACTCCAAGCCAAAAAGTATTTTTAACAATAGTTTGTTTAGCTCCTAAATTATGTAATAAAAAACCAGCTGGGTTTGAAATAACATTTTTAATTGTATTTTTAATATTCATTTTCCTTAAACCATTTTATTGTATTCTCTAGCCCTTTTTTTAGATTATACTTTGGTTCCCAATTAAGTTCTTTTTTTGCCTTAGAATAATTAAGGCAACTCCTTCTTTGTTCGCCAAGTTTCGCCGGAGTATGGATTTCTTCACAATTAGAATTAGTTAATTCTTTTATTTTCCTAAAAATCTCATTTATATTTGTTTCTTTACCGGTCCCAATATTATAAATATCGCTTTTTTCTTGTTCTATAGATAAAAGAGCTGAATTCACAACATCATCAACAAAAACAAAGTCGCGGGATTGTTTTCCTTCTCCGTTAATTACAACTTTTTCGTTTTTCAGCATTTTATCGCAAAAAACAGCTATTACTCCTCCTTCCCCTTTTGAGTTCTGACGAGGACCATATATATTGGCTAATCTTAAAGCAGTATAATTTAATCCAAATGTTTCTTTATAAAAATGAAGATATTTCTCAATAGTTAGTTTGCAGATTCCATAAGGAGATTCTGGGTTTTCCGCATGGGTTTCTGGAGTAGGGATAACATCTGTATCTCCGTATATAGCACCGCCAGAGGAGGCAAAGATAAATTTCTTTACTCCTCCATTCTTTTGACAATTTTGCAAAAGATTTAAAGAACCGAGAATATTAACCTTAGCATCTTGGATTGGATCTTTTACTGATTTCCGAACATCAATCTGGGCTGCAAAGTGAAATACAATTTCAGGCTTTTCTTCCTCAAAAATTTGAGAGATTTCAGAATTGCAAATGTCTGCCTCATAAAATTTGGCTTGGGGATTCAAATTCTCTCTCCTTCCAGTAGATAGATTATCAATTACTACTACATTATGGCCTTTGTCTATTAATTTGTCTGTGAGATGGCTTGCTATGAAGCCAGCCCCTCCACTTACTAATATTTTAGACATATATATAATTAGTTATTTCCACGTTTTAATAGAATTTTCATAACGTAACCAAGTTCCACAATCTGTCCATTTGCCATTAAACTTAAACCCTGCTAACTCCCCTTTTTCAGCTAACTTGGGAAATAAATCTTTTTCTATCATTGAAAACTTAGGACCAGGATGATATTTAAATATCTCTGGAGAAAAAATATATAATCCAGAATTAATATATTTTGAAGGAGGATTCTTTGGTTTTTCCAAAAACTTATCAACTATTCCATTTTTACAAATTACTACTCCATAATCTTGAGGATTTTTAACCTTGACTAAAGCAATAGTTGCTATTTTCCCTGTTTTTTTATGAAAGGTCTCCATCTTTTTTAAACCAATCTTTTTTAATTCATCTCCATTCGTTAAAAAGAAATCATGTTTTGCTGCCCATTTTTTTAAATAATAAAGACCTCCTAATGTACCTAAGGGTTTCTTTTCTTTAAAAAACTTAATTCTTTTTTTAGGGTAATATCTTTTCTTCCACCAAATAAATTCTTGTTCAAACTCTTGGCTTATTAAAACCCCTATTTCTTTAACTCCTGCTTTCAGAAAAAGGTCAACCAAATAATTTATAATTGGTTTCTTTTTTATTGGTAAAAGGGGTTTGGGAATTTCATAAGTTATTGGATAAAGTCGTGTTCCCCTACCTCCGGCTAAAATTACTGCTTTCATAATGGTTAGTTAGTTAAATACTTTTATAAATGAAAACCCTGCACCTATAAAATAAGCACAGGGGGAGTTAACTGTTTTAATTTTAGCAAAATTAGGTATCTTGTCAATTATCGTAAACATATTAATTATTACCAATTAATTGGTTAATTTTATTTCTTGTGGATAAACCAACAAATCCAGTTCCGGAAGTTAAGTCCAAGGGATATAAAATCTCATTAGCATATTTATTCTGAAAACGAATAACAGCATTTTTGGTTAAAGTACCAAAATATCCAGTTATTAACCCTTCCGGGTAGATACTCTCTCCCTGGTTTTTTAAAAATTCTTGTAAATAAGAGACTTGTTGATTTTGCATTCCAAAATAAAGATTCTGGGTGATTTTTTGTTCTGGATTGTTTTGTTGTAAGATAGCGTTAATCTTGGCTGTAATTTCAATAATTTGTTTTTGCAATTCAATAATCGTAGCTTCAAGTTGCTTTATTAGTTCTTCGTCTTCTTTATTCTCAATTTCAACTGAAATAGAAAGAGAAAAATCATAAGAATATTCTGAATCAGTAAATCCAGAAATCTTTGATTGGATTGAAGGAATTAAAGTAAGGTTAGTCCAATTATCTTCAAAATCTTCTAATAAGATTTCTCCATCTTGCTGGCTATCTAATTCTAAAAAATCAATTGAACATTGATTGCCATTTTTACAAAGGACATAAGGAACTACAAATTCAACCTTACCTGTTCCATCAAATTCTAATTTTAACTGTCCTTGACCCCCAATAATTCTATACCAGTTTCCAGACCATTGTTTAATAGAATAATTCAAAGAAACATCTGTTTTTTGAGTGGAAGGTAAAAATATTAAAGAAGGAGTGATCTTAAGATTCTGTAAATTCTCATTTTTATAACAATATTCTTCTTTTAGAGAACAATCATTAACAAAAACAGTTATTACCCAGTCAGTAAAAACATCAAAAAAGGTTTTATCAATGTCATTTTTCTTAAAAGCTTCATTTATAGAAGTAATTCCTGTTTTAGATGATTTCAAAGAATCAGATAAAATCTCAATTCCATAATGGTCAACAAGGTATTGAGTAAAGATATTCACAATACCATAATCACTATCTTCGTTCTTCCACTCAGTCACAGAATCAGAGGGAGATGAAATAAATTGTCTCATTCTCTGTTGAAGATTACTTCCTTGATAATCCTCATCATACCCAAGTAAAGTTGGAGCATAATCAGCTCTAGCTTCATTTAACCAGATATCTTCTGACACTCCTCTAAGCCGATCTTTTTGGTTAAAGGTTATTAGATGAACAAATTCATGAGCCAGACAACTTTTAATAATTTCATAGTTTAGATTGTCAGTATTAATATAAATCATTTCCCTTTCATTTGATAAAACATTCTGAATCTTTTGATATTCATTACCATTATTAAAATATCCTCCAGCGTTTTCTTTCATTTGATGAAACAGAATAGTAATATGTTCGTCGCTATCAATTCCTGGTTTCCATTCCTGTCCATAAGCTAAAGTTAATTCTGAATATATTTTTTCATCAAACTCTTTTACAAGAGATTCCAAACTTTGATCAATCTCTTCTTTCTCCTTTTCTAATAAATTCTCATACCAATCTTTTTCTAAATAAAAATATGCATTTTCAGAAACTTTTTCTAAAATAGCTTTAATTTGTTCTCTCTGTTCTAAGTCAAAAGAAGATTCAATAAAAAAAGTCTTTGTTTGTCCCTCACTATCAGCCAAAGCAAAAACAGGAAATAAAAAAACAGTTAAAATTGTAATAAAGATTAATCTTTTAATAAAAACTTTCTGCATAGGATTAATAGATGCAGTTAAATATAACAATATTTTTTAATATTAACATAAAAACTTTGAAAAATAAAATGGCTGAATAATTATGTAATTTCATTTTTATTAGAATATTCTAATAAAAGTGAAACGTTTTTTTAAAAGGAAATTTTGCGTACAACCAGTTTATATAAACAAAAACCGCCAGAAGGGCGGTCTTTGATTCTCCTGCTCAATCTCCACGCAAGGAGAGACGCAGGTCCAAATTAAGAAAACGTTATTTGCCTAAAAGTTCGTTTAACTTATCTCTAGTTGTTGAACCAACAAATCCAGTTCCGGAAGTCAATCCCCAAGAAGCTAAAACTTCATCAGCATATTTATTCTGGAACTTAATCACTGCTGATTTAGTTAACGGACCAAAGTAGTTTGTTTCACTTCCCGGAGAACCTACGCCAGAAGCAGCTAAACGGGTGTCAGAAGCAGAATTTAACACAATCTGAAGATATTTAACATCAATCATAACATCTCCAATTTCTAAGTTCTTCTCAAAAGAAAAACTTGCTGGCACATCTGCGATTGCTGATCCACCTGTCATTTGGGCTAAAAGCGTTTGAAGAATACCAATTGCTTCTAATATCTCTTTAACTTTATCTTGAAGTTCTTGAATAGTCATTTCAGAGATTGGTTTATCAAAGGTAATTTGGGGAATTGTAAGGTCTTCTGTTCCATCTTCCTCTTCTTCCTCCTCTTCTTCAGCTGGTTCTTCGCCAGCAGCTAAGGTAGTAAATGTCTTATCTGTATATGTACCTATATTACCAGTACTATCTTTGGACTTCACTTGATAATGATAGGTTGTTTCAGCAGTAAGGCCAGTCAATGTTACAGAGTGAGAAGTAACATAAGAAGTAGTTTTCTTCTCTGAACCATAACTAGTGCTTGTGCCATAAACTACCCAAGAGATAGAGGATTCATTTGTGGTCCAAGAGACTACAGATGTTGTGTCAGCAGGAACTGCTGCAATTCCACTAATAGAAGGAGCAGTTGTGTCTGCTGCTGGTGCGGATCCACCACCAGAAGGAGCACTACTACCTCCGATAGGTCCGCAAACGCTTCCCGGCGTTACGGTTATGGTCTCCTTTGAACCTGCAGTAGAAATCAAATTTATTTGAGAATAAGTTGACTCACATCCATATAGGTTATTAAGAGTATTGGCTAAAGTATATCTGTCATTAGAAGTAATAATCACGTTGGAACCGCTCAACATATCAAACTGGACCGAAGCATTATAAACTCTCATTGCCTCCACATCTCCTCCTGCAGTTATAACCAGAGTGATTCCATTTCCAAGTACAACATTAGTATTCTCAGCAAAAACAACTGTATTCCAAACAGCTAAAGCACTTAAAGGCATTAATAACACGCCAAACAGAATAAACGTTATTGTAGCTAAATAATATTTTGCCATAAATTACGGGATTAATCAGCTGTATTGGTCAACAGGATATAATAAGGTGTTGTACCAATCATAATTCTCAATTTATGTGTTGTTTCTTTATTGTTGGTGGCTGCCTGAAAAATATGTCCTGCAGCTGCATCGCCTAATCCTTGCAAATTTATAATCATTCCATTGTCCGCGAAATCATCAACATTTGTATTTACCTTAGCATAAATAAATCCTACATTGTTTCCAGAGCCTGATCCTTGGGTTACTGTACTCGATCCTGGGGTAAGTTCAATTTCTAGTGGATAATAAACTCCACCCATCATTGTTGTATTAGGCAAATCCATTTCAGCTACAATAGCTGAAGCCAATCCAGTAATTGCACCATCCCCTGTAAATGTTGTATAACCTTTCAAAGCATTAGCCCAACCACCTAAGACACCTGTAGCTGTCATTTGGAATTCTGCTCTGCCGCCAACACCACCAGTACCAGTCATCGTGGTTATCATGTGAAGTGGTCGTACACTATTACTTGTATCTGTTGAAGCACTAGTTACGTTAATGTCAATTGCATGGTCATCATGTGCTGCTAATGTCATCTTAGAACCTGAAGTTCCTAACTGAATTGCAGTCGTAGTATATCCTCCAGTGAAAGTAAGCCCTGTTGCCGCAGTTCCAATATCAATACCAGTTGCAGAAACAGTTCCAAGCTTAATACCTGTTGCCGCTGCATCGGCCTGAATCTCAAGCCCATAGTCAAGATCTTGTGGGGTCCCAACATCGGTTTCCATTACCAATAACCCAACTGCTTTTCCAGAACCAGCTAAGGCAACGGTGTTGTTGTTGAAGGCAGTTACAGCAGCAATACGGTCAGAAGCACCAGTCAAAGTAAGCGTGGCTGATGTTCCAAATCGTCCTAAAACACCAGTTGTGAGGTTAGACAAGGTAACTGTGCCAGATGTCTCAGCAGCTCCAATCACACCAGCGCCCCATCGGCTCTTGGTCACTCCTGTTGTATATTTAACTAAACCATGAAGAGCATAATCTTCTGCAACAGAGCTAGCGTATCTTACTAATCTGAAACGACCAGCGGATAGAGTTATAGCTGTGTTTGCTGAAGCAACGTCGTTATCCTCAGCATGGACATCCACTACTCTTAGATTGCTATCATTAAGAATCACACCACTGCCTGGGGTATCTGAACTAAGAACTCCGATCTTAATAGGTTGAGTTGCTGCTCCACCAAGAAAGTTAATTCCTGTTGCGGTTGTAGAGGCAATGCTGATTCCAGTTGTCTTGGTTCCTGTTAAAGCAATGCCCGTTGTAACTGCTCCGGAAAGGGTCATTGGACCAGCAACAGTAACTGTATCTCCCGCAGCATTGCCTAAGACAGCATTGCCATTAAGAGTTGTAACCCCTGTTACTGTTAGAGCGTCTTCCACCGTGATGTTATCTCCAACCGAAGTTGTTGCGTAAACAACAGCGCTTACTAAAAAAGCTGGTAAAAGAACGCTTAATAAAATCGTTAAAAGTTTTTTATTCATTTTTTTATTTTATTGTTTTTCATTATTACTTGCTATGCATCGGCAAATAATAATGCTCATTATTTTTTCGACTTTTATTATTCTTTTGGGCGAGTTCGACCTTTAAATAAAAATTATTTTTTATCGCCCTATCTAAATTTTGTTTATAGAATAATTATAACACAAAAAATATTATCAACAACTTTTATTCTGTCAACTCCTTTATCTTATTTTTAATTTCCTGATTATCTGGTTCTAATAATAAAACGATCTTGTAATTTTCTAAAGCCATTTCTTTTTCTCCTTTCAGTTCATAAATCTGAGCTGCTAAATAATAAGCCAGACTAAAATCAATTTTTAACTGAGCTGATCTTTCAAGTTTCTCAATTGCCATGTCAAAAATCTTATCTCTATTTTCTTCAAGCATCTTTATTGTTTCTTCATCTTCTCCTAAAGAAGCAATCTGAGACTGGATTTTCTCGGCTTCTGACTTATAAATTCGAGCCAATATAAATGGAATTTCCGGATTCTGGGGAGCAAGTTCTTCTGTTTTCTGGAAGCTAGAAAAAGCTAAATCTCCTGCACCTCCAACTCCTAATGCCATAAAGTTTTCATAGACTCTCCCTAGTTGAAGCCAATTCTGACTATCTTTAGGATTTAATAAAACAGCATTGTTAGCAAAACTTTCAGTGTTTGAAATAAGTGATTGGAAAACTTGTTTTTTATTTTCTTCTGATAATTCTTGGTTATTTAATACTTCATTAATTTTAAATAAGAATGCTTGAGAAAGATTTCTGGAATAACTATCTTTTTTATCAAGATTTACTGCTCTGTTTAATTTTATCATGCCTTCATCTAGATTTGGTTCTTCGGCATTAATTAATTCCAACCCCTGACTAAAAGCTAAAGCGGCCTGGTATTTTTGACTAAGATTATAAAGAACAAATACTGAACCAACAATTAAGAAAACACCAATAAGCATTATGAAAAATGCTGTCTGGGGTGATTGAGTAAATATTATTTGTTTTGATTCTTGTTTATTATTCCAAACAGTAAACAAACCAAGCATTAAGAAAGCAGAAAACATTAGAGTAAGATTTGTTGGATAGAAAAACCAGGAAAACAAAAAATAAACAGTTCCAATAAAAACACTAATTCCTACTGGTGATAATTGATCCCCTTTAATAAATTTCAATCCCTGTTGAAGAAAGAAAAATATCATTAAAAGAAAAGCCAAGATACCTAATATTCCTGTGGTAGCTAAAAATGTTAGAAAAGCAGATGTGGCTTGATTAAATCTTGTTTGCCAAAACACAGTGAGATTTGGACCAGCTGAACGATGAAGATCATAATCATAAGCAAAAGTTGCTGGGCCAGAACCAAACACAAGATTCTTTGTCCCCTCTCCTAGGGTTTTCTGGGCAATGTTAAAACTTGCTTTATTAGTAAGATTTACTTCAGACGGTAAATTCACAATATTGCCTGTGGGTATTTTAATAAAAATAAAGATTAAGGAAAGAGCTAAAATAACTAAAGGTAAAATTATCTTGGCTGATGTTATTTCATTTCCTTTAATACTTTTTAACCGCATCCAAATGATTAATCCCATGGCCAAAGAAATACCAAGCCAAGCAACCCAATAATTAATTATAAATATACTAACAAAGAGTAAACATCCAAAGATAATAGCTAAAATAGATTTCTTAAAGTTTGATTCCAACAAACTTATTAAAATAATAAACCCAGCTCCTAAGAATATGGCTAAGGTTTGGACCGTGCCGACAGGATTAAAACCAACACCCTGGGCAAAGTCCCAAGAAAATACAGGACGCCACAAAGATTGAACTAAAAAGAGAATAGATAAAATACCTGAACTAGCTAAAAAACTAATTAATACTGATTTTATTTGTTCCTTGTTTATAAGATTAGCAAATAATAAAAACACCAGGCCATATAAAATAAAACTGAAAAGAGTATCTGATTCAAAAGACATTCCCCAGAAACTTTGAATCTTAGCCCCAGAGAATAATGTTGAAATTCCTAAAATTGAGATTAGTAAAAGAACAGAACCTGTAATTTTATTCCATGTGAAATTTAATTTCCCAGAACTAATAATTTTTATTAGCCAGAGAATTAACAATAAAAAAACAAATACCGATAAAAGCATTTGCTTATTAAAAACGATGGGGAAACTTGTGAGAGGTAAAAGAAATAAAGGTAAAAGAAAAACTAATAAATACAAACTATACTTAATTATTTTATCTAGCATATTCTTAATATTATTAC
>Ga0268277_1000721_pt1 | contig 25425 bp, 31 predicted proteins | sample saktaG_5_FD_190132 | JGI IMG/M metagenome (GOLD analysis project Ga0268277, IMG submission 190132) | Saline water microbial communities from Sakinaw Lake, British Columbia, Canada - sak_2010_1_5_50m | ecosystem: Environmental > Aquatic > Non-marine Saline and Alkaline > Saline ...
ATAAATGTTTGTGGTTTAGCCAAAATAATTTTTTTGTTATTAAAATCTCCTCGAGTAATATTCGCGTTAAATTGCATCTTTATTTTCCAGTCATTAATATTTATTTTTTCAGCTAATTCATCAATAACTAAAAATCCAAGATTATGTCTTGCATTTTCATATTTTTTTCCTGGATTACCTAAACCGATTATTAATTTCATAAAAGATCCGAAGAACGTCCTTCATTTTAAGGACGTTCTTCTATATTATTTATTCTTTGTTTAATATATTCTTTTATTTCTTCATAATTTCCTTGGCCTGCTTTAGGATAAACTACAGAAGCCATTTGTTCTCCAAATAAAACTTGTCCGCCCGTTAATAATTCAGTTCCTTTCTTATCTATAACTATATTTACTATATTGTCAATTTTTATATCCTTGGTTGTCTGCCATAAAGATTTTATTTCTATTATTCCTAAATCAGTTTCAATATGTTTATTTAATGTATTAAATATTTTTAAATAAGTCGGAAATTCCCATAAAGGATTTAATGCAAGAACTTTTTGTTTAAGAAGATTAATAATTTGTTGCTGTCGTGCCATTCTATCGAAGTCGCCATTAGGCGAAGTATATCTTGTTCTAATATATTTAAGAGCTGTTGTCCCGTCTAAATAACGCCAACCAGATTTAAGATTAAATGATTCATATGAGTGATTTGGGCCTGGAAAGAAAGGATCATTAATATCTTGCGGAACAAATACATTAAGACCGTCGATTGAATTTATTATTTCTTTAACTACAACCAAGTCAATCAAAATATGTTTATCAATTGGTAATCCTGTGATCTCAGTTACTTTTTCTTTCAAAGCTTCTATCCCGCTTGAATTATAAATAGAATTTATTTTTGTTAAATATCCGTATTCTTCATTTTTAACCAATAAATCGCGGGGTAAAGAAATTAATATAGCTTTATTATTAATCGGATTTAAATTAATTAAAATTATAGTATCGGTTAAATCTCCACCAGAATATCCTTGTCCAGGTCTGCCCAGAGCTAAAATATTTATTTCTTGTTTATCTTTATTATTAACTAGATTATTATCATTATTTCCAGAAAATATTGATGCAAGATTATCTAATTTTTTATTATTTGTTAATGGTGTTTCTGTTTGAGAAACTGGGATTAATTGATAAATAAAAATAGAAATAGATAAGATAATAAAAACAAAAACAATCAAAGATGCTATTTTTATATTTTTCTTTCTTTTATTTCTTTTCTTTTGTTCCTTAAGCTGATTGTTGAATAGCCCCTTTTTTATAAAATGATTAATTTGTTCATGACTGTCCATTGTTTTAATTATAACAGAGCATTTGATTTTTTTAAAGAAAAGAGTTAAGATTTATTTATCATTATGAAGAAAATATTTATTTTTATTTGGGAGATTGTAAAGATAGTTTCTATTTCTTTAGCTATTATTATTCCTATTAGATATTATTTAATCCAACCGTTTTTTGTCAGAGGAGCTTCAATGGAACCTAATTTTGATAATGGGCAGTATTTGGTTATTGATGAAATTAGTTATCGTTTTAATGATCCAGATCGCGGAGATGTTATTGTTTTTAAGTATCCTCTAGATCCTTCACAGTATTATATTAAAAGAGTCATCGGTTTGCCTGGAGAAAAAATTGAAATTAAAGATAATTCAATATTTATTTATAACTCAGAATTTCCCCAAGGTATAATTCTTAATGAATCTTATTATCTTCCTGAGGGCAGGATTACTAGGGGGAGTATTAATGTTAAGTTAAGCGATGATGAGTATTTTGTTTTGGGCGATAATCGTTCAGCTAGTTCAGATTCGCGCCAGTGGGGATCTTTGTCAAAGGATAATATTATTGGCCGTGTTTGGCTACGAGCTTGGCCTTTCGATTCAGCTAAAATTTTTTAATATATGTCTAATAAATCTAAATCAAAAAACAAATTTCAGGTGCCTAGGGGGATGCGTGATATTTTACCCGAAGAGCAATTATATTGGGAGAAAGTTAAACAAGTTGTAAGTCTTTCAGCAAAAGCTTTTGAATTTAAAAAAATAGATACGCCGATTCTTGAAGAAAAAGATTTGTTTGTAAAAGGAACAGGTATCTACACTGATATTGTTGAAAAAGAAATGTATAATTTAACAACTAAAGGAAGAGATAAACTTGTTTTGCGTCCAGAATTTACTCCATCTATTGTTAGAGCATATTTAGAAAACGGCTTCTCAAGTTTGCCACATCCAGTAAAATTATACAGTATTGGTCCTATCTTTCGCTATGAAAGGCCTCAAAAGGGGCGTTATCGCCAATCCTATCAGGCTAATTTTGAAGTTATTGGAGAACAAGATCCTGTCATTGATGCTCAATTAATACAATTATTTTTCTTTATTTGTAAAAAACTGGGCCTTAAAAAGTTGATTACGCAAATAAATAGTATTGGCTGTTCTGATTGCCGTCCTGGTTACAAAAAAAAGCTGATGAATTATTATAGAAATAATAAGAAAGATATTTGTTCTGATTGTCAAAAGCGACTCAAGCAAAATCCATTGAGATTATTGGATTGTAAAAACATTAAGTGTATCAATATAGCTAAAGAAGCTCCTCAAATTATTGATTGCTTATGTGATAATTGTAACAATCATTTTAAAAGCGTTTTAGAATATTTAGACGAACTTGAAATTCCTTATATCTTAAATTCTTGCTTGGTTAGAGGATTGGATTATTACACAAAAACAGTTTTTGAAATATGGCCCGAAGAGGAAAATGGTCGTCAGATTTCTTTATGCGGCGGAGGCCGTTATGATAAATTAATTAAGCTTTTAGGAAAAAAAGATGTTCCAGCAGTTGGTTTTGCAATAGGATTAGATAGAATTGTTAACCTGATTAAAGAGAGAAAAATAAAAATTATATCAAAAAGCGCGCCTTTGATTTTTTTGGTTCAACTAGGTGATTTAGGCAAAAAGAAATCACTGAAATTATTTGAAGAATTGCAGCGAGCTGGCTTTAAAACAGCTAGTTCATTTAGTAAGAATACGATAAAAGCTCAATTACAAATAGCTAACAAAATGAATGTTCGTTTTGCTTTAATTCTAGGTCAAAAAGAAGCTATTGACGGATCAATTGTTATTAGAGATATGATTTTAGGAAGCCAAGAGGTTGTTCCTTTAAATAAAATCATTAAAGAAATTAAAAAAAGAATCAAAAAATAAATAAAATCATGTGTTTATTTTGCAAAATAGCAAATCATGAACAAGATGCTGATACCATTTATGAAGATGAAAAAATAATAGTTCTTAAGGATATTAATCCAAAAGCGCCTATACATCTTTTAATAGTGCCTAAAAAACATATTAATTCAATTAATGAATTAGAAGAGACGGATAGAGAATTAACAAGTGATATGATTTTTTTAGCAAAAAAATTAGCTTTGAAACATGGAATATCTGAAAAGGGATATCGTTTAACTTTCAATGTTGGACGCGATGGCGGACAAATTATTGATCATATTCATTTGCACTTGATGGGTGGAGGCAAAATAAATGAGTAGTAAATTGTCAAAAAATAGTGACTTTTTTCAAGCATTAGCTATTTTAACAGGCACTATCATAGGAGTGGGCCTTTTTAGTTTACCGTATATTACAGCTAAAGTAGGCATTTTTACAATGCTTTTTTATTTTCTCGTATTGGGCATAGTAACTTCTTTAATAGGTCTTTTTTACGGAGAGATAGCTTTAAGAACAAAAGGTCTTCATCGATTGCCTGGCTATGCCGAAAAATATTTAGGTAAGCGCGCAAAAATAATTGCTTTTATTTCAAGTAGTTTAGGATTAACAGGAGCTATTTTGGCTTATTTAATTATCGGAGGAAGATTTTTAGAATCTATCCTTCAATCATGTTTTGGCGGTAGTGATTTTATTTATGTTTTAATATTTTTTTTAGCAGGAGCTATTTTGACCTATTTTGGGATTGGCAGCATTGCTAAGGTAGAATCTTTTTTATTAATTTTATTCTTTTTTATTCTAGGATTTATTTTTTATAAAAGCTTTTGGATAATTGATGTAGAAAATTTACTTAATTTCGATATAAAATACTTATTTTTGCCTTATGGCGCAATTCTTTTTTCTCTTTCAGGAACTACTTTAATCCCAGAAGTGAAAGAAATGCTCTCAAAGAATCCAAAAAAACTAAAAAAACTAATTTTATTGGCAATTTCAATTGCGGCCATAACATATCTCTTTTTCATATTTCTAATTTTAGGAATTACAGGACAAAATACTTCTGATGATGCAATTACTGGATTGAATATTTTTTTAGGAAACGGAATTATTGCGCTGGCGTTACTTTTTGGCATATTAACTGTTTTCACGTCTTTTTTGACTATTAGTTTGACTTTTAAAAAGATTCTTTGGTATGATTTGAGATTGAAGAAAAATTTAGCCTGGCTTATTACCTGTTTTGCTCCTTTAATTCTTTTTATTGTGGGATTTGATAATTTTATTACAGTGATTGTTTTAACCGGCGGAGTTATGCTTGGTATTGATGTTATTATCATTATTCTTATTTATCTAAAAGCAAAAACAAAAGGCGATTTGGAGCCGGCTTACAATTTATCTATTCCTAGCTTTTTTGTTTATTTTCTGATATTATTCTTTATCATTGGAATCATTTACGAGATTATTTATTTTCTCAAATAGATTATTATGAAATTAAAAAAAGACAAAGAAATATTTCAAAGCCCGACAATGGGAAAAATGAAGCTGGTAAAAGTAGCTAAGGAAGTTTCTGATTATATTAATGATGATTCTCATTCAAAGTACCGTTTGATTGTAGGAACTGATTCTAATGGTAATGGCGGGAAAAAAGCTGATTTTGTAACGGCTATTATTGTTTATCGCATTGGCAAGGGCGGACGCTATTTTTGGAGAAAAACTAATGGAGGTAAGGATTATAATACATTAAGAGATAGAATTTACGAAGAAGTAACTCTTTCTTTGAAAACAGCCCAAGATATTCTTGCCCAATTGCAGATATTACTAAAATCAGGTCATGAACTTAATTATGATTTTCAAATTCATATTGATGTTGGACAGAATGGTCCAACCAGAGAAATGATCAAGGAAGTAGTCGGCATGGTCCGCGGTAATGGCTTTCAGGCAAAAATCAAGCCAGATTCTTATGCCGCGTCCAGTGTTGCAGATAAATATGTTTAATATATTAATTTATAATTATATTTTTTAGTTAAGCCGCTGGGAGCGGCTTTTCTTTTTGGCAGGATTTTGGTAAGATTAAATTATGAAATTGCATTTTTACGGAGGGGCTGGGATGATAACTGGCGCTAATTATTTGTTAGAGACAAATAAGTCTAAAATTTTAATTGATTGCGGACTTTTTCAAGGTGGGCGAAAAATAGAAAAGAAAAATGAAGAACCGTTTCCTTACTCGCCTAAAGAAATTGATTTTGTTTTAATTACGCACGCGCACCTAGATCATATCGGACGATTGCCTAAATTAATTGAAAACGGTTTTAGGGGCGAGATTTTAAGCACAAAACCAACAAGAGATTTTGCCCGTTTAATACTTGAAGACAGTCAGAAATTATTGCGCGAAAAAGCAAAAAGAGCGGGAGTTATACCATTAGTTGAAAAAGAATATGTTAAAAATATAATAAAAATGTTTAGAGTAGCTGATTATGATGATGGAATAAAAATAACCGAAGAAATTTTAGTATGTTTTAAAGAAGCTGGACATGTTTTAGGATCAGCTTCAATTGAAGTAACAGTAAATAATAAAAAACTAGTTTTTTCAGGAGATTTAGGTTCTAGTAGAATGTCTATTCTACGAGAGCCTGCCGTAATCAAAAATGCTGATTATATTATTATAGAATCAACTTACGGTGATAGATTGCATGAAGAAAACCAAGAATGCAAAGATATGGTTGAAGATATTGTTGAAGAAACAATATTGCGAGGTGGAGTTTTAATGATTCCAAGTTTTGCGCTAGAGAGAACACAGCAATTACTTTATCATTTTAATGAATTGATTGAAAATAAAAGAATTCCGCAAATCCCTATTTTTGTTGATAGTCCTTTAGCTATTAAATTAACAGATATTTATAAACAGTATCCTGAATATTATAATAGAAAAACCAATTTGCTTATTAAATCAGGCGATGATATATTTAAATTTCCAGGACTAAAATTTACTTTATCAACAAAAGAATCAAAAGAAATTAATAATATTATTCCGCCTAAAATTATTATTGCTGGAGCAGGTATGTCTCAAGGCGGCAGAATTATACATCATGAAGCGCGTTATTTATCAGATCCTAAAAATACTCTTCTGATTGTTACTTACCAAGCAAAAGGCACGCTCGGTAGGAAAATTTTAGAAGGAGCTGATAAAGTTGAAATTTTAGACAAGATTATTCCTATTAAGGCAAAGATAGAACACATTAATGGTTATTCGTCTCATGCTGACCAAAAGGATTTAATAAATTGGCTTTCTAATACGATAGGGCCCAATTCTTCAAAACGTCCTAAAAAAACATTTGTTTGTCATGGAGAAAAAAAACCTGCTAATATACTAGCCCAATATATCAAGGATAATTTAGGATTATCTGTGCAAGTTCCTGAGATAGGTGAAATAGTTGAATTATAATTTTGACAAAAGTAAAAAAAAATAGTAGATTAAAGTAAATGAAACAGAAAACTTATTTGAAATATAAAATCTGCGTTTCCGGTGCGGCTGAAACAGGGCATTGTTCTGAAAATGCTTTGGAATTATCAAAAGAAGTAGGTAGAGAAATTGCTAAGCACAATGGCGTTCTTATTACAGGAGCGACTATTGGCATTCCTTATTGGGCAGCAATTGGAGCTAAGGAAGAAAAGGGTATTGTTATAGGTTTTTCACCTGCAGCTTCGGAAAAAGCTCATGTAAAAACATATCGCTTACCTACTGATTTTCACGATGTTATCGTTTATACTGGATTTAATTATTCTGGAAGAAATCTTATTCTAACTCGCTCTTCAGATGCTGTTGTTATTATTTGCGGAAGAATAGGCACATTAAATGAATTTAGCATTGCTTTTGAAGATAATAAACCAATAGGTGTTTTGACTGGTAGCGGAGGCACGGCTGATAAAATTAAAGAGATTGTTGAAACATCTTATCGTGGCTCGGGAAAAATTGTTTATAATTCAAATCCAAAAAATTTAATTGATGAATTAATTAAATTAATTGATAAAGAAAAAGAAATTAAGATTCAATAAAAGGAGGTGATTATGTGTCAATCGAAGTCAAAAAACAACAAGGAGAAACAACTAGAGGGTTGCTAAGGCGCTTTTCAAGAAGAATTCAACAAAGCGGTGTTTTAGTTCGTGCGCGCAAAGAAAGATTTCACGAAAAGGAAAAAACTAGAAGAGAGCGCAGAAACAGCGCTGTCTATCGGGTAAAAATTGGTAAAAAAAAGGAAAAATTAAGAAAAATGGGTCTTTTAGAAGAAGAGCCAAAATGGAAAAGAAGAAGATAGAAATTATAAAAATATGATTAAGGATAAAATTAAAGAAGACTTAAAAAGGGCTATGCAGGAAAAAGACAAATTAAAGCTTTCTGTTTTGCGGATGGTTTCTTCTGCTGTGTTTAATAAAGAGAAAGACAATAGAGCTAAATTAAGTAAAACAAGTGAAGAAGAAAGTAAATTAGACGAGCTGAGTAAATTAACAGATGAAGAAGTTATAGAAGTAATTTCAAGTGAAGTTAAAAAGCGAAAAGATTCTATTGAACAATATGAAAAAGGCGGTCGCCCGGATTTAGCTGGAAATGAAAAAAAAGAACTGAAAATTCTTATGGATTATATGCCGGAGCAGATAAGTGAAGATGAAATTAGAAAAATAGTTAAAGAAAAAATGGAAGAATTAGGAATTAGCAGTTTGCAGGAAACTGGCAAATTAATGGGCGCAATTATGCCTCAATTTAAAGGCAAGACAGATGGGAATATGGTCAATAAAATTGTTCAGGAAGAGTTGAAGAAATAATATTTAAATTTAAACAATGCTTGAAATTCGCAATTTTACCCAAAATGAAATAGATGAAAAGTTTTTCAAGAAAATAATAAAAACAGTTTTAAATGAAATTGGCATAAGAGATAAAACAGAGATTAGTTTAGCAATAGTTGGCGATGGAAGAATAAAAAAGCTGAATAAAATGTATAGAGGTAAAAATCGCGTAACAGATGTTTTGTCGTTTGAAAATAAGGCTGTAATTCCCTATTTAGCCAAAGCATTTCCTCGTTTAAAAAAAAGCAAAGACATTGAATTTATTGATCCGCCTGATAATGTTAAAAGATTGGGAGAAATTATTCTTTGTTATCCGCAAGCAAAAAAACAGGCAAGACAATTAAATCATTCTTTAGAAAAAGAGCTAACTATTCTATTAGTTCATGGCATGCTTCATTTGTTAGGGCATAGTCATGAGAATATGAAAGATATAGAAAATATAATTTTGAATAAATTATGTCAAAAGAACAGATAATAACTGGATTAGATATAGGGACCTGTTTTGTTAGGACGATAGTGGCTAAAATAAGAGCTAACCAAGCTAAACCGCAGATTATTGGTATTGGCCAAGCTCCTTCTTTTGGTTTGCGTCATGGGATAGTAGTCGATGTTGATGATGTGGTTAAGAGCATTACTAAATCTGTTCACGAAGCTGAAAGAAGTAGCGGTGTTTCTATTGATCGTGTTGTATTTAGTATAAGCGGTAATCATATTATTTCTAAGCCAACAAAAGGTGTTATTGCTGTTTCAAGGGCTGATGGTGAAATTTCTAAAGAAGATGTTGATAGGGTCATTAGCGCTGCTTCAACTATTCCTGTTTCCCAAAATAGAGAAATTTTTCACACTATTCCTCGCAGTTTTTCAGTTGATAATCAAAATGATATAAAAGATCCTGTAGGCATGAACGGTGTTAGATTAGAAATTGATGCTTTGGTTGTAGAGGGAATAACTCCTTATATTAAAAATTTAACTAAGTGCATTTCTGAAGCTGGCTTAGAAAAAGATGGGATGGTTGCAGTTTCATTAGCAGCAAGTCAATCAGCTTTAAATAAACGTCAAAAAGAATTAGGAGTATTAGCTTTAGATTTAGGTGGAGGAACAGTCAATATGGCTGTTTTTGAAGAAGGCAATATTATTTATAGCTGTGTTTTGCCGATTGGCTCTTCCCATATTACAAATGATATTGCTATTGGATTAAGAGGAAGTATTGATTTAGCTGAAAAAGTAAAATTAGAATACGGTTCAGCGATCTCTTCAGAAGTTGGTAAAAAAGAAATGATTGATTTATCTAAATTAGGATTAGAAGAATCTGGAACTGTTTTTCGCTCAGATGTCGTCAAAATAATTGAAGCTCGTTTAGTTGAAACATTGGAATTAGTTAATAAAGAGTTAAAAATTATTAATCGCCAAGGTTTGTTGCCTGCAGGAGTTGTTCTTTTAGGAGGCGGAGCTAAAATGCCTGGTTTAGTAGATCTAACTAAGAGTGTGCTGAAGCTTCCTGCGCAGATTGGCTTTCCTTTAGAAATAGAAAGTGTTATTGACGAGGTTGATGATCCTGCTTTTACAACAGCGGTTGGATTAATTCTTTGGAATGCAGATAAACGCAGGAATGACAAAAATTGGACAGAAATATCTGTTAAACCAACTGTTGAGAGAATAAAAAAATGGTTTAGGGATTTTTCACCATAGGGGTTGCATTATTTTTTTATTTGTGTTAGTTTTTAAAATAATAAGGAGGGTCTAAGGATCCTCATTATTAGTTATAATAATAATATATTTTAAATATTATGGCTCAAATAAAACCAGAAGTAGAATCATTTGCTAAAATTAAGGTTATTGGAGTTGGAGGAAGCGGAGGTAATACTATCAGTAGGATGATTTCATGTAAAATTCATGGAGTAGATTTTGTCGCTATCAATACTGATGCGCAAGATTTGCATCATGTTAATGCGCCTGAAAGAGTTCATATTGGGAAGAATCTTACTAAAGGATTAGGAGCTGGAATGAATCCAGAAATAGGCAGACAAGCAGCTGAAGAGAATCGCGATGAAATTCACGAAGTAGTTAAAGGTTCTGATATGGTTTTTATCGTTTATGGATTAGGAGGTGGAACAGGTACTGGAGCGGGTCCAATTATTGCCGAAGCTGCGAGAGATTCAGGAGCTTTGACAGTTGCTGTTGTTACTAAGCCTTTTGCTTTTGAAGGAAAGCAAAGAGCTCAAATTGCTGAAGAAGGATTAGCTAGTCTCAGGGACAATGTTGATACTTTAATTTTAATCCCTAACGATAAACTGCTTTCAGTTATTGATAAAAAGACATCTTTATTAAATGCTTTTTCCGTAGTTGATGATGTTTCAAGACAAGCAGTTCAAGGAATTTCAGATTTAATAGTTACTCCAGGGATAGTTAATGTTGATTTTGCTGATGTTAAGGCGATTATGCAAAATACCGGTTCTGCTTTAATGGGTATTGGAAAAGCGACTGGAGAAGATCGCGCTGTTGAAGCTGCTAAAATAGCTATTAACTCTCCTCTTTTGGAAATTTCTATTGACGGAGCAAAGGGCGTGTTATTTAATGTTAGCGGCGGTTCTGATTTAGCTATGAGTGAAATTAATGAAGCAGCTAAAGTTATAACTGAGTCAATAGATTCAGACGCGAAAGTTATTTTTGGAGCTGTTATGGATGATAAATTAAAGAAAGGAGAAATTAAAATTACTGTTATTGCTACTGGATTTGATGAAAACTTATTGAAGAAATCAAGCGAAACAAAAATACAGGATATTTCTCCTATTAATGTAAATAATAGAGAAAATAAAAAAGCTCCTGTTAAATTTAAAACTGATTCAGTTGAAGAGGTTGAAAATGAATGGGACATTCCCGCTTTTATTAGAAGAAAGATGAAATAGTAAAATAAAAAATAAAAAGAAGACAGCGAACAAAAGTTGTTCGCTGTTTTCATTTGACTCATTTTTTTGATTAGAGTAAAATAAAGGTGTTCTTTGTTTTTGTGCTGATATTGTTAATATAAATAATTTTAAAAAAAGATTAGCATAGAGTCAAATAATGTCGATAAAAACAAAGAAATTTTTTTATGTCTAAAAAGAATGTAAAATATATACAGAGTGTTAAAAAAAGAGATGGTAGAATCGTTAATTTTAATCAAGTTAAAATTACAGAAGCTATTTTAAAAGCTCTTCAGGCGGGAGGAAAAGAGGATAAAAAATTAGCCCAAAAAATTTCTAATAGTGTAGTTGAAATTCTAAATAAGCGTTTTAAAGAAGAAATCCCAAAAGTAGAACAACTTCAGGATGTAGTTATTGAAACATTAGCTAAAGAAGGCCAAAAAGATATTGCGGAGTTATACGGTCTTTATCGTCAAAAAAGAAAAGAGCTTAGAGATGCTAAGTGGTGGCTTTTAAGCCGTAATGTAAAAACAAAGCTCATGCCTAATGCCTTAAAAGTTCTTGAATCAAGATATTTAAAAAAAGATGAACAAGGAAAAATAATTGAAACGCCTCAGCAATTATTTCAGCGGGTAGCCGCTAATATTGCTTCAGCTGAGTCGTTTTTTAATCCTTCAATTTCAGATGATGAACTTTTTGATATTGGCGAAAAATTCTATAAAATGATGGCATCTTTGGAATTTTTACCTAATTCTCCAACATTAATGAATGCTGGAGGCGTACTCCAGCAACTTAGTGGTTGTTTTGTTCTCCCAGTAGGTGATTCAATGGAGGAAATTTTTGAAGCAATTAAAAATACCGCTTTGGTTCACAAAAGTGGTGGCGGTACAGGTTTTAATTTCTCTCATTTGCGCCCAAGGGGAGATAATATTAAATCAACTCAAGGAGCTTCTTCTGGTCCATTGTCTTTTATGAGTGTTTTTAATGCGGCTACTGATGTAATAAAACAGGGCGGCAAAAGACGTGGAGCTAATATGGGAATTTTAAATGTTGATCATCCCGATATATTGGAATTTATTACAGCTAAATCAGAAGAAGGGGTTTTAAATAATTTTAATATTTCCGTTGCTTTGACTGATGAATTTATGGAGGCGGTTAAAAAGAAGAAGAAATATAATTTAATAAATCCTCGAGACGGTCAAATTTCAGGCCAATTAGACGCTAATATGGTTTTTGATTTAATTGTTGATTATGCGTGGAAAAATGGAGAGCCAGGAGTTATTTTCATTGACAGAATTAATAGAGACAATCCAACTCCAAAATTAGGTAAGATAGAAAGCACTAATCCATGCGTAGTTGGAGATACCTTGGTAGGTGTGGCTGATGGTAGAAATTGTGTTTCAATAAAACAATTGGTTAAAGAAAAAAAAGATATTCCAGTATATTGTTATGGTAATGGAAAAGTGCAAATTCGAATGGGACGAAATCCAAGGAAAACAAGAACTAATGTTCCTGTTTGGAAAGTTGTCTTTGATGATAATAGTTATCTGATTGCTACTGAAGATCATAAATTTAAAGATAGAAAAAATAATGATGTTAAATTGAAAGATTTAAAACCAGGTGTAAGCTTGATGCCTTTTAATAAGTTTCAATATACAGCGACTAGGAAAAATTGTGTTTATTGGGGGATAACACAAAATAATGGTAAAAGAGCTAAATCCGAGCATAGAATGATTGCGGAGCTTTTACTTGGCAGAAAGATTAAGAAATATCCAAACGAAGTAGTTCATCATAAAAATTTTAATGGGCTGGATAATGATATTAAGAATTTAGAAGTTATGAGCCAAAGCGCTCATGATAGTTTACATCAAACTGGAGAACAAAATATAATGAAAGGAAAATGGTGGCAAAAATTATCAGATCAAGAAAAAGATATTTATAGAGAAAAGATGAGTAAATTAAAATCTGGCAAGGGGAATGGCATGTTTGGTCGAAAGCATAGAGAGACAACAAAAAAATTAATTGGCGATTTAACTAGTTTGTATTTTAAAAATCCTAAAAATAGAAAAGATCAAAGTTTAAGAATTATTGAACTATATAAGAAACATCCTGAAATTAAAGAAAAAATAAGTAAATCAAAAACTATCTATTCTTATATTAAGTCGGCGTGCTTAAAATGTAGTAAGGAAATAATATATAAAGAAAATATAAATAAGAGTTTTTGTTCAAGATCCTGTAGAGCTAGCTATGTTAATAGTATTAGAAATACAGATAGTGTTATTGATGCAAAAAAGAAAAACAGAGATAAATTGAGGAGAGAACTTTATAAATTAGGGATCAAATTTATCAAAGAAAAAAGAAATATGCCTAATTATTTAGAGTTTAAGAAATATGTAAATAATTTTGGTTATTCTGGAGATTTAAGGAGTACTTTTGGTGGCTATAATGCTTTCAGAGAAGAGTTGATAATGCATAATCATAAAGTTAAATCTATAAAATTTTATGGCAATGAAGATGTTTATAATATCACCGTAGATGAATTTCATACTGTTGCTTATATCACTAAACCTAATGGCAAAACTAAATTATCTAAAAAACCTTTAATGAGTGGAATCATCAGTCGACAATGCGGGGAGCAGCCATTGCTTCCTTTCGAGAGCTGTAACTTAGGTAGTATCAATTTAAGCAAAATAATTAAGAAAAAAACTGCTCGGTCAAAAATCTGGGAAATTGATTGGGACAAGCTTAAGCAAACAACTATTAACGCAGTTCATTTTTTAGATAATGTTATTGAAGTTAATCGTTATCCTCTGCCTGAAATAGAAAAATTAACTAGAGGGAATAGGAAAATAGGTTTAGGCGTAATGGGTTTTACAGATATGCTTATCAGGTTAAGGATTCCGTATAATTCCAGAAAAGCGCTAATGGTTGGTAAAAGTGTGATGAAATTTATTCAAGAAGAAGGCAGAAAAGCATCAGTTGGATTAGCTGAGCAAAGAGAAGTTTTTCCTAATTTAAAAGATAGTATTTATAATGAAAAAAATATGCCTAAAGTTAGGAATGCGACTATAACTACAATTGCTCCAACAGGAACAATAGGTATTATTGCTGGCGCCTCATCAGCTATTGAACCGCTTTTTGCTGTCGCTTATACTAGAAAACATGTTTTAGGCGATCAAGAATTAGTTGAAGTTAATTCTATTTTTGAAGAAATAGCCAAAGAACGAGGTTTTTGGTCTAAAAAACTTATTGAAGAAATTTCAAGAAAAGGAAGTATTCAGGATATTAAAGAAATTCCAACTGATATAAAAAAGATTTTTGTTACTGCTTTAGATATTAAGCCGGAGGATCATATAAAAATGCAGGCAGCTTTTCAAAAATATGTTGATAATGCCACAAGTAAGACAATTAATTTTCCTTATTCCGCTTCAGAAGACGATATTAGAAAAGCATATATTATGTCTTATGATTTAGGATGCAAGGGTGTAACTTTTTACAGAAACGAAAGCAGAAAACAGCAAGTTTTAAATATTAAAGGTAAAGAGCAAGGATCTTTGCCAAAAGCAGATAAGAAAATGGTTAAAGAAAAAGATGTTTCTCCTGAATTGCGTGATCCTTCGCCTGATATTCCAGATTTGCCTCCTGGAAGCTGTCCGACTTGTAATGTATAATTTATAATTAACATGCTTCAAATTTATACAGGTAATGCAAAAGGCAAAACAACTGCGGCTTTGGGTCTTGGTTTACGATCTGTAGGCGCTGGTAAAAAAGTTTTATTAATTCAGTTTTTGAAAGACGGTAAGAGTTCAGAAATAGAGGCGATTAAAAAAATAAAGAATTTTGAAGTAAAAATCTTTGGCAGAAAAGGATTTGTCAGTAAAGGTAAATTATTAAAAAAAGATTTTAACCTTGCAAGTCAAGGTTTTAATTTTGCCCAAAAAGCAATTAAAAGTAAAAAATACGACTTAATAATTTTGGATGAAATGAATATGGTAAATTACTTTGACTTAATTAAAGTAAAAGATATTCTGGAATTAATAAAAGAAACTTCGTCAAAAACAGAGCTCGTCCTAACTGGCCGTAACGCTTCTAAAAAACTTATTCAAGCAGCAGATTTAGTTACAGAAATGAAAGAAATTAAACATTATTACACTAAAGCAATAAAACCAAGAAAAGGAATCGAGTTCTAATGCCTGGTTTTGAGCAAGAGGACGCACTATCACGCCTGTTCATCTTTCTAAGGCATGGTTTTGGAATGGTTTTAAAAGAAAAATTAAATATTACTGGAACAAGGCATATCACTGCCGTCTCGGGAATGCACATACCTATAACTCTATAGCTACAATTTGGGAAATAAAAAGAGGCCAACTGCGTTGAGTCGGCCTCTTCGTTGACTCGGCAAAAAGATTTAACGCTGGATTTGCCAGCCTTGTTTTGATAGTACCCTCTCAAATTCTTCCAGACACGCTTTGGTTAAATCATCACTCTCCGGCTTAAGAAAAACCTCTATCGGAGGCTTATCTTCCTGAGTTAGGTCACGTGTTACCGAAAAAGCAGTTGCATAACCCAACATAACGGCGTCTTTTCTTTTTTCTTCCCAAAATTTAACCCCATCGTCCTTTCTAGGAACTAATTCCTTGGGCACATCAAAAATTTTCTTCATTGTCAGTCCCGGTAAGTCTAAAACAACTCTAATCTCCATTTTTATAACCCTCCTTTTTGTCTAATAGTTAGAAAAGATATTTCGTGTCAAGCTATATGCTCTTAAAAGAACATTGTATATAAGCAGCAACTATAACAGTAAGTACCAAAAGAAAAGAAGCAAACATTCCAAAGAGCATAATTCTCCAAAAGTAATACCATGACGAAACAAGATATTTTCCTTTTCCAATAGGAAATAAGAGTGTCCATGCAGAAGTAGTTATAAGGATTGTAGTGCCAAATAAAATCAGCATTTCTGGTAATATTTGAGAATTTTTTATAATTTCAAAAATTTCTTGTTCCATTGCATCCTCCTCCTTTATATATTAAGAACTACTTTTAATAATAGCATGTAGTAAAAAATAATTAATGTCAATGGATTTAGACATATTTCTACCATTCACATGATTATTATGACGCAAATATTGCTCTTTTTAGCTTTAGGGATTGGGCTTTGGCGGCAACAGGCCTTTTATTTTGTCATTTCTCTTTTAATTCTTTATATCCTCATGATTGGCGCTCCAGCTTCGGCTGACTGTTCTGTGGGATAGTATGGAATTTGAGGAGGTAATTAGATTTTGAGAATAGAAAAAAGGCCAACTCTTGTTGAGTCAGCCTCTTGTAGTTTGCCTTCTAATCCCTAATCTTCGAGGACTTTGATAATATCTGAGACGTCGCCACTGATGTTTGTGACGTCGCCACTGATTCTTGAGACGTAGCCACTGATATCTGAGACGTCGCCCCAGATGTTTGTGACGTCGCCACTGATTCTTGAGAAGTAGCCACTGATATCTGAGATGTCGCCCCTGATGTTTGAGACGTCGCCCCAGATGTTTGTGACGTCGCCACTGATTCTTGAGACGTTGCCCCTGATGTTTGAGACGTCGCCCCTAATGTTTGAGATGTTGTCCCAGATGTTTAAGATGTTGCCCCTAATGTTATCAGCATGTCCCCAAACATTATCGTGGACATTGATGAGTTTGCTCCAATTTCCAGTTTTTTCTCTTTTGCCGATCAAACTAAGATTCTCCTTAATCCTTTCTTTCATTTCCTTATCCATTTCTTATCTCCTTATTCAATTGTTAATGTTGTCTCTACCATACAACACAAAATATTAAAAGTCAATGATTAAGCCCATATTCCTCATCCACATACCACTATGTCTATAGCATGGTTTTGGGAGGAAAAGAAAAAAGCAGGTTATTTATTATAGACTAATACATAGGAATAAAAAAAAGGTCAAAGCTTTGCCTTGACCCTTTATATTATTGTATGGATGTTGTAAGTGCTCCGTGCCTTATACGTTCTTTGACCGGTGGCACAAATTTACATCCAATTATTATAATATTATTATATGTGAATAGATTTGTCAAGAGTTTAATTCATATTCCTTATCCATATACCTATATGTCTATAGCTACAATTTAGGGAATAGAAAAGAGCCAGAACGTTTACCGAACTGACCCTTTAATTAATTAGATAGGCAGTTGAAGAAAATCAGATTATTCTACTTCAAGCCATCCTCCGTCAAACCCGTTTCCTCTGGCGATAATCGATAATTTCTTTCCGCCTTTTGTAAGGATATAAATATCCCTTTTATGTTCCGGGACAAATTCTATCCTTTCGGCTCCCACGAATTCTCCCAGCTTAATGAGACCAGCTCTTCTACGTTCAACCAGCTTTTCTGGGGTATTCCTAGGATCATCTGGATCACCCCAAGACACTGCTTCTTCTTCGTTAAATATGATTTCCATTTTTACCCTCCTTTTTTCAGATTTGAATTCTATTTAATTATACCATCATTATACACATATACACACATTCCGTCAAGGATATAACCCATATCCCTCATCCACATGCCTATAACTCTATAGCTACAATTTAGAAAAGAAAAAAGCCACCAAGTCCGAAGACTGGTGGCTTAATATTAAGAGTTAGACTCTTGTGTCTCATTCTTTCAAAAGCTCATAGAGGATATTTTCATCAGAATCGAGAAGTGAAGATTCAAAAAATGAATCACTGAGTTCTTCATCAGGTACGCTTTTCAGAATAGATGCTCTTCTATTCGATATTTTTTGCATCTTTTCTTGTAATTCCTCAATAGGCAATTGAGACAGCTCGTTTTTTCTCGCCCAATACCTTTGGACTTCCTTCATCATTTCTGGAAACCGATGATAGACATAGTATACGACATCTTGAAGCTCTTTTTCCGCTTCAAGTAAACGTGTGATTTGCTCATTACTTAAGCTTTGTGGTTCTTCAAATAACAATATCCACAATTCCTTAAGTTTGGCCTTCTCCTCGTTAGCTTTTTTAGTCATTTTTACCCTCCTTTAGTAAGATTTGAAGTTTTTAAATATCTGGACTATCAGATAACTGGTAGATCGTAAACCGTTTTACGATATCATGGTTATACCACACCAATCTATAATCTGTCAATCTTTAAATCATACTCCTCATCCACATGCCTATAACTCTATAGCTACAATTTAACAAAAGAAAAGAGGCCAGTATATTTATTTGACCTCTTCTTTTTGCGAGAGAGGTTAACTGGCCTCTGATTAATTGGCTTCGAACGTAAGAGTCATTGAACGTGTGCCCAATCCTGCCGTGTATGGCTCCATCGAAACGGATCCACAACTGCCAAGAACAGAATTGCAGAATCTCATCATTTCTATTTGCACCCCATCAAAACTGCCAGACATCATCTCTTCCGTCTCGCTTCTGCCCTCGGGCAATGGAGATACGATATCAGATTGCGCATTCTTCTTGCCGAATTCACTTTCCTCAATGAGCTTGAGAACTCCTTGCCAAATTGGCTTGTCGTAACGATTTTTTTCTGGAATTGCTTTACTGATTGCTTCGGCTGTCTTTGGAATGTCCTCTTTTGGTATTGATGCCATTGTCTTCTCCTCTTATTTAATTGTTAATATTGTTTACATTATAACATACTGATATAATTTGTCAAGGATTTAGACATATCTTTCATCCACATGCCACTATGTCTATAGCACGGTTTTAGGGAAAGAAAAAAAGCCAGAACGATTGTTTATTCCGGCTCTTTTAGTTGAGATTATAGAACTTAATTGAGTTGATCCATCAAACCTTTCCAGTCTTTGACTCCTTCTGAAGTAACGCCACGGTTAGAAATCTGTATCTTGGCATTGCCTATGACGAATGGGCTTCCGAAAATGTCGACAGCAGCAGAAGCTGGATGATCATGATGGTTTGCGTCGGTAAGAATGCCAATCTTCTTAATTCCCTGTTTAAGAGCCAGGAAAGCAAGTAGCGGCGTGAGAGGCATTTCTTGTCCGACATACTTTTTTCCTTTTGACCCCAGAGTTTTATCGCTGGCCGGAACCAGGAGATCGAGTAGGACGTAATCGAATCTTTTTTTGGCGATAAGTGTTTCAGCTTTATCGTAGGTTCTAGCGATAACGAGATTGTAGGCGGAAAGCTGTTCGTCTGCTGCGTCCTGATGTTTCTCGGTGTCGTCAAAGACTAAAACCGTAGGCTGACCTTTTTTGAATACGCTTCGTTTAATCGCCCCAACGATTTTTTTATCTGTCCATGTTTTGATTGGTTCCGCAATTTCGTGAACAGCGACTTTGTTAAAGCTTTCCATAAGATCGGCGAAAATTTGCGCTGAGGGGTTTATCCTTGATATTTGTCTAGCGATTCTAGCCATACTCTCATGAGGATCGTTCCATTCTCGGCTACCATAATCTTTGTTTAACGGATGGTTCCAGGCATCAAGAACGATAACCTGAGCATCTTCGCATTCTCTTAGGAAACGTTCAAGGTCGTTGCCGTGAAGATACGTTCCGGAGAAAGACACGAAATCGATTTCGACCCCCGCTTTTTCCTGTAGTTCTAGATGTACATAACCATTAGCGCCATAATGAGAATCATTTGAGCCACCTCCAAACATTACATGTAATATAACCCTTACCTTTTCCATTTTTCCCTCCTGATTTAGTTGTTAAAAGATTAAGAACTATTTAATTTGTATCCTTATCATACCATATACATATATTTTGTCAATGTTTAACTCATATCTCTAACACACATACCTATAACTCTATAGCTACAATTTGGGAAAAGAAAATCCCCGAGCTACTCTAAGTTCACTCGGGGAAGTAGTGTCCTAACGTTCTCCTTAAGCAGTGGACACTTTTCCCGCTTAGGAAAATCCCTGTTATACCCTCCGAAGACCGGGAAACGTCTTTCGGAAGGCCCAGCTGTCCGCTTGATAATATGGAAGTTCGCTAGGTAACTTTCCAAGTATTTATATATTATCATATCTAGTTTAATTTGTCAATGATTTAGACATATTTCTAATACATATACCACTTACTCCATAGCTATAATTTTGGAATAGAAAAAGCCGTTAAGTCCGAAGACCCAGCGGCTTAAGTATGATTGAATAGAATGTCAGTCAGCCAGCTCTGGCTCTTAAAGAATTTACTTAATCTTCCTTAATAAAGAAAAAGAGATTTTTCGCTTTTTCCCTTATGGACCCTTCAAGCTCCATTTTGCGAGCCAAAGAGAGAATCTGAATGCAAGCTTTCGCTTGTTTAGGATGTCCCCAATCCGGCTGAACCTTCCTCCAGCGAATCACACTTGATACAACCGCTATAATATCATAAGGTTTATTCTTTAGCACAACATACCCATTAGGATTCTCGGGATCTTCTGGTTCAGACGTATAGTCAACGTTGATTCCCGGAATCTCTTGAGCCCTCAAGCCATCTACTACCTCAGAAACCGATTCACTAACATAAATATTCATTTCATTTCCTCCTATTTAATTGTTAATGTTTATATTATATCATACCCAGTTTAATTTGTCAATGATTTAGTCCATATCTTCCATCCACATGATTATTATGACGCAAATATTGCTCTTTTTAGCTTTAGGGATTGGGCTTTGGCGGCAACAGGCCTTTTATTTTGTCATTTCTCTTTTAATTCTTTATATTCTCATGATTGGCGCTCCAGCTTCGGCTGACTGTTCTGTTAGATAGTATGGAATTTACAGAGGTAATTAGATTTTAGGAAAAGAAAAGAGCCAGAACAACATTGCGTTGAACCAGCTCTTTGGATTTTTCAGGAGAGATTTTAAGTTTTGTTATAGCCGGTATAGACCTTGCTCGTACATAAAATTAGATGGAGTTAGAATCTCTTTTAGTCTTCTCAAGATTTTATGTGAAATGCGAAATACATGGTAATCATTTTCCAAGGAACATCCGAAGTATAAAAAAGCTATTACACCACTACTGGAAATATTTATTGCGTATTTTCCATCTTTTTCTAATGTAAATAAATGACGATGCCCATTTTTAAACACTATAGCATCATCTAGTTTTTCAATTTCGGTGATTTTCTTCATTCTACATTTGCTGAAAAATTTGAATACTTTTTCAAAAACGATCCAGATGCTAAGGATAGTTAACGCAATAGCCGATACGCTAATATCCATAATGCTTAATTTTTTCATACCCCCTCCAATCATATGTTTATTATAAAATGAACTACTTTTTAGGATATTCACAATATAGAATTTTTATCAGTATTTGTCAAGTATGCAGGGCTTGAATTTAATAAGTAAATGTAACGCTAAATATTTTTTATGCTATCATATAATTAATGACTCCTTCTAAAATCTTTCTTTATCTCTGTCTCTTGTTTATCGGCGGGGTTTTTATTTACTCTTTTTTTATTTCTTCCTCAAATCAAGAAAATAGCCAGTATTATGATCAAGAAGTTAATCTTAAGGGAATTATTATTGAAGAACCAGAACAAAGGATCAATCAACAGAAGTTTCAATTTAAAACAAAAGAAATTTCCAGTAAAATATTAATTACTACAGAGTTATATCCTCAATATTATTACGGCGATCAATTAGAGATATCTGGCAAATTACAAGAACCAGCTGTATTTGAAGATTTTGATTACCAAGAATATCTAGCTAAAGATAAAATTTATTTAGTTAGCTATTATCCACAAATTGAATTAATTAATCAAAATCAAGGAAATTGGTTTTTTCAAAGAATTTTTAATTTTAAAGATAAATTAAGAAATATTATTGAACAGACATTATTACCTCCGCAATCATCTGTTTTAAAAGCAATATTTTTAGGTGACAGATTTGGACTCTCTGATGAATTAAAAGAAAAATTAAATATTACTGGAACAAGGCATATCACTGCCGTCTCGGGAATGCATATGATTATTATGACGCAAATATTGCTCTTTTTAGCTTTAGGGATTGGACTTTGGCGGCAACAGGCCTTTTATTTTGTTATTTTTCTTTTAATTCTTTATATCCTCATGATTGGCGCTCCAGCTTCAGCTGTAAGGGCTGGAATTATGGCTGGTTTGTTGTTGTTAGCTCAGAAATTGGGCCGTTTACGAGGCGCTGGACGAGCGGTTATTTTTGCTGCTGTAATTATGCTTTTAATTAATCCTTTACTAATAAGGTCTGATGTTGGATTTCAACTTTCTTTTATGGCTTGTTTAAGTATTATTTATCTGAAGCCGATTTTAGATGATAAAACAATTAAACTGCCTAATCCATTTCGCGTTAAAGATATTTTAACAATGACTTTAGCTGCTCAATTAGGCGTTCTGCCTCTTCTTATTCTTCATTTTGGTCAGCTTTCTTTAATTTCTCCTTTAGCAAATTTGCTTATTGTTCCATTATTGCCTGTTATAATGATATCAGGGATATTTTTATGTTTTATTGGTTTAATTTGGATTTATTTGGCTAAAATTGTTGCTTTGTTAAATTGGCTTTTACTGACTTATGTTATTATGGTAGTTGATTATTTATCAGCTGTTCCATTAGCGTTTTATGAATTCAAAAGCTTCTCATTAATATTTTTAATATTATATTATTTATTCTTAATCTGGTATGTTTTTTATAAAACGAAAAATTAAATATTTTATTTTAATTATTCTTTTTAGCGGAGCTGTTTTTATTTGGTTTGCTATTTTTACTTTTGCGGACAATGAATTTTTAGAAGTTTGTTTTTTTGATGTAGGGCAAGGGGATAGTATTTTTATTGAAACGCCTAATAGAAAACAAATTTTAATTGACGGTGGTCCAGATAAAACTATTTTAGAAAAATTAAACAAAGCAATGCCTTTTTACGACAGAACTATTGATTTATTAATCTTAACCCATCCTGATGCAGATCACATCACAGGATTAGTGAGCGCGCTTGAATATTATGATGTTAAATATATTTTGACTAGTGGTATTGAAAATGATACAGCTGTTTATAAGAAGTGGCGTGATTTAATCAAGGAAAAAAATATTCCTTTAATATTAGCTCAATCAGGCCAGAAAATCTTTTTGGATCAGGATATATTTTTAGAAATTATATGGCCAGAACAATCTTTAATTGAATCTTTTTCAAAACCAACTAATAACGCTTCGGTGGTTGGCAGATTAGTTTATGGAGATATTGAATTTCTTTTAACTGGCGATATTGAAAAAAAAGTTGAGCAGCACTTAATTAGCCAAAATCTAAATTTAGAGTCAGATATATTTAAGGTGCCTCATCATGGAAGCAAAACTTCAAGTAGTTATAATTTTATTAAAATGATTAATCCTCAAATATCAGTTATTTCTGTTGGCGAAGATAATAGATATAAGCATCCAAATGATGAAGTTTTAGAGCGTTTAAAGGATTCTGTTATTTATAGGACAGATAAAGATGGAGATATAAAGATTTTGACGGATGGAATTTTGTTTGATATACTAACCATATATGAATAGAAATTTAAGACAAAAAGAAAGAAGTTTGGTTTTAATTAAGCCAGATGGCGTTCAGCGCTCATTGATTGGAGAAATAACAAAAAGATATGAGCGAACAGGATTAAAGTTAATAGCTTTAAAATTCTTTGTTCCGAATAAAGAGCAAGTGAAAAGTCATTATTTGGTGTTTGACGGATGGTTAGAAGATGTAGGAAGAAAATCAATTAAAGCGTATAAAAAGAAAGGGATAAAACCGCCTTATAATGAGCCGAAAAAAGTAGGAATGACTGTTTTAAAAAGATTGCAGGATTTTATGACGGCAGGTCCTATTATTGCTATGATTTGGCAAGGCAATGAATCAATAGGCGTTATTAGAAAAATTACTGGCGGAACAGAACCATTGTCTTCTGATGTTGGAACAATAAGGGGTGATTTTACAATTGATTCTTATTCTCTGGCTGATATTGACGATCGGGCAATTAGAAATTTAGTTCATGCTTCAGCAAGCATTGAAGAAGCGGAAAAAGAGATTAAAATTTGGTTTAATCCGAAAGAAATAGTTAAATATAGGTTAATCCCAGAAGCGATATTATATGATGTTAATTTGGATAGTATTAAAGAATGACCTTGACAATGTTTTTATAAATGAGTTATGATGATAATAGCTTTGCTGTTTATTTTCTTAAATTCGGTTTAAAGTATAGACAGGAAGCTCAATATTAATTAATGCCGTGGCATTAATTTGCGGGCATCCACTTAGCAGAAAAGCGAATTATTAAGATCTTTTTAACGGCGAAGCTTTTATTTTGTTCTTTTAATTTTTTATCAACAGAAAGGAGAGAATAATGAAATGCAAAAGTTGCGGGAGTAAAGTTGAAATCGGCAAGAAAAATATTATTAAAAAAAAAGGAGGAAACCCGAGTTACAGCATGCAATGTCCAAATTGCGGCGCATGGAATACTGTTAAATGCCGGCATAAGACTGGTAGGAAAAAGACAGTAAGAATTTCTCAACTTTCTTTTGTTTAATTAGTGCCTTGCTAAGTGAATAGAAAAATGCTTAGCAAGGCGTTTTTTTATTTAGTTTTCCCCATGGTCTTGATGCATTTAGCGCAGGCCTTAATTCGTTTTCCACTTTCAAGACGAACCCATTGCAGATTAGGGTATTTTCTTTTTTTGCCGGTTGGGTTATACTGACCGCGTAATTTCTTACGCATAACTGCAACCATTGGTTTTTTACCGCAAACAGTACATCTTCTAGACATAATGGAACTATCTTAACATTTAAAATATATTTTTTCAAGACCTTATGGATTCATTTATTATTTTAATTTTTCAATTAGCTGTTCTTTTAATGTCAATTGTTATTCATGAATTTGCTCATGGATGGATAGCGTTTCGCTTAGGTGATGTAACCGCTAAAAATTACGGCCGATTAACATTAAATCCCATAAAGCATTTAGATGTTTGGGGTTCTTTAGTGGTGCCTTTTATGATTTTTGTTTTTTCTGGAGGACAGGCAATCTTTGGATGGGCAAAACCTGTTCCTTTCAATCCTAATAATCTCCGCGACCAAAAATACGGAATAGCTAAAGTGGCAGTTGCAGGCCCATCAGCAAATCTTTTAATTGCTTTAATTTTTGGATTGATTTTGCGCTTTGCTCCATCTGGATTATTTATTTCAAGCGAAATAGTTCAGATTTTTAGCTTGATTGTTTTTTTAAATATTCTTTTAGCTATTTTTAATTTAGTGCCAATTCCTCCGCTTGATGGTTCTAAAATTTTGTTTACTTTTTTGCCTGATTCTTTTGAAAATACAAGGATATTTTTAGAACAATATGGAATGTTTATTCTGTTGTTTTTTATATTTTTTGCCTTTCAATGGATTCTACCCATTGTTTTTTTTATTTATCAGCTTATTGTCGGTTAATTTTGAAAACTTAATCTTAGTAAACAAAAACCCTCTAAATTAATCAGAGGGCTTTTGTT
>Ga0268277_1000728_pt1 | contig 25323 bp, 26 predicted proteins | sample saktaG_5_FD_190132 | JGI IMG/M metagenome (GOLD analysis project Ga0268277, IMG submission 190132) | Saline water microbial communities from Sakinaw Lake, British Columbia, Canada - sak_2010_1_5_50m | ecosystem: Environmental > Aquatic > Non-marine Saline and Alkaline > Saline ...
TGATCCCCTTATGGGCCGCGCCCTTTATGCGACCCTTCTGGATCTTCCTGTATTTTACCCTTTTGGGTGCTAACATAGTGATCCTATTCCTGACTGCTTTTCTTGTCCGGCAAAACTTCGCCATTAAATATCAAAACCTTGACGCCTATGATTCCATAAGTCGTCTTGGCCTCTGCAAAACCATAATCGATATCCGCTCTCAATGTATGAAGGGGGACTCTGCCCTCTCGGTACCATTCCCTTCTTGCCATTTCCGCTCCGCCCAATCTCCCCGCACAAGCCACTCTGATACCCTTAACACCAAACTTCATGGCCGTGGTCACACTTCGTTTCATGGCCCTCCTGAAAGCTACTCGTCTGATAAGCTGCAGCGCAATATTCTCGGCCACAAGCTGGGCATCTGTTTCCGGTCTGCGCACCTCCAGTATATTTATGATGACATCCCCTGTCATGAGCTTTTCGATGTCTTTCTTGACCTTCTCTATTTCCGTTCCCTTCCTCCCGATGATGATGCCGGGACGCGCCGTATAGATGTTAATCTTGCCCTTATCGGAAGCTCTTTCAATCTCTATCTTGGATATACCTGCATGAAAGAATTTATCCTTTATATGCTTTCTAACCCGCAGATCCTCATGAAGCAGATCACTATAGTTTCGCTCCGCGAACCACTTTGAACTCCAAGTTTTATTAATACCCAGCCTGAACCCGATGGGATTTACTTTTTGTCCCAAACTTCCACCTCCTTAGAGATTACCTTTCACCAAGCACGACCGTTATGTGACTCGATCTTTTCTTTATGGAAGCAGCTCTCCCCTGTGCCCTTGCCCTCCACCTCTTCAGCGAAGGACCCTGATCCACAAATACCGCTTTTACATAAAGGACATTCTCATCTATGTTGGGATTCTGGGCTGCGTTAGCTATCGCTGACTTCAAAACTTTCCTGACAATATACGCGGCCTTTTTATGTGTAAAACCGAGCATAGTATCAGCATCTTCAGCCTTTTTTCCTCTTATCAGATCAACCACCAGCCTTGCCTTCTGCGGTGATATCCGAACATGTTTAACAACAGCTTTCGTTTCCATTCGTCACAAAACTCCACACACTGATTCTGACTATCTCTTTTTCAGTTTTGTCTTCCTGTCTCCAGCATGACTGTAAAAGGTCCTCGTTGGCGCAAATTCACCCAGCTTGTGTCCAACCATATCTTCAGTCACATATACAGGAATAAACTTCTTTCCATTGTGTACCGCAAACGTATTACCTACAAGATCGGGAACAATCATGGAACGGCGAGACCACGTCTTTATTACCGCCCTGCTTCTTGCAACCTCTGCCAACCGCACCTTCTTAAGAAGCTTCTCATTAATATAAGGACCTTTTTTTATTGAACGCGCCACACCCTAACCCCTTTTCTTCACAATATATTTATCAGAATTCCTGTTCTTCCTCGTCTTGTAACCTTTGGTGGGCACTCCCCACGGAGTGCATGGATGCCTGCCGCCGGACGACTTGCCCTCACCACCGCCCATTGGATGGTCAACGGGATTCATAGCTACTCCACGAACCTTGGGTCTCCTGCCCAGCCACCTTGCCCGTCCCGCCTTTCCAATACTCATATTTTCGTGATCAATGTTACCGATTTGTCCTATTGTTGCCTTGCATCCCATCAGGATTTTCCGGACTTCTCCCGAAGGCAGGCGAACCTGGGCATAGGAGCCCTCTTTCGCCATAAGCTGGCCATAGGAACCTGCGCTGCGAATCAACTGCCCGCCCTTGCCCATTTTAAGTTCAAGGTTATGAATCTGAGAACCCAAGGGTATATTCCTCAGTGGAATCGTGTTGCCCGTTTTTATATCCTCTTTCTCGCCACTAATAACAGTATCGCCCACTTCAAGACCCAGAGGAGCAAGTATATATTTTTTTTCTCCATCCCTGTAATGGAGAAGCGCTATTCTCGAAGAACGATTCGGATCATATTCAATAGCCGCTACCCTGGCAGGAATATCCAGCTTGTCACGCCTGAAGTCTATGACCCTGAACTTTCTCTTATGACCCCCACCGATATGCCTGCTCGTCATCCGCCCCAGATTGTTCCGCCCACCGGTCTTTTTCAGCGGCCTTGCAAGGCGCTTCTCAGGCTTTGCTTTCGTTATTTCCTCAAAGGTAGATCCTGTCTGGAATCTCCTTCCCGGCGATGTTGGTTTATATGCCTTCAGTGCCATGTTTCGCTAAAACCCCTTCTTTTTATACTCCCTCATAAACCTCTATAGAACTGCCGGGAGCGAGGGTGATTACAGCCTTTTTCCAGCTACGTTTCCTGCCGACAATTTTCCCCACCCTCTTCTTTTTACCAGCTACATTTACAGTATTAATATCCACTACTCTGACTTTGAATATCTTTTCAACGGCACTACGTATGTCTATCTTTGTCGCCCTTCGATCCACCTCGAAGAAATATTTATTCTCTTCATCCCTGGCAATCGTACTCTTTTCCGTAACAAGCGGTTTTTTTATGATGGAATATATATTCATTATAACAACAATGCCCCTTCTATCTTTTCCACAGAGGACTCCAGAAGAACGAGATCATCATAATTGAGCAGATCATACACATTGATGCCCTCTGATCGCATCATCTTCACATTTTTGATATTCTTAGACGATTTTTCCAGAATGGTATTCCTCTCATCCAGCACAAAAAGAGTCTTTCCAAGCTCAAACCTGTCAAGAACCTCTTTAAATCTCTTTGTCTTTATCTCGTCCATGGGAAAGTCCCTGAGTATTATCACCCTGCCTTCTTTAACCTTCATACTCAAAGCGGACTTCAGAGCGGCCTTCCTTACCTTTTTCGGAGCCTTGTAGGAATAGTCTCTAGGCACGGGACCAAACACAACCCCCCCACCTCTCCAGATGGGAGACCTTGTAGTACCGGCCCTTGCCCTCCCTGTTCCCTTCTGTCGCCACGGCTTTCTTCCGCCACCGCGAACATCACTCCTGGTCTTGGTGGAAGCGGTCCCCTGTCTTCTACACGCAAGCTGCATCTTCACAACTTCATAGAGTATGTGTTCATTAACCTCAACGCCGAAGACAAGATCGCTCAGCTCCAACTCGGCTATCTTGGTTTTCTCTATATCATATACATTCAGAACCGGCATTTTCTACCACTCAATATCCTTATATTTTAATAGAATCCTTAATTAAGACAATACCATTCTTGCTGCTGGGAACAGATCCCTTTACCAGAATAAGGTTTTGCTTCGGCCTTATGCCCACCACCATCAAGTTTTGCACTGTCTGTCTGCGATCGCCCATATGCCCTGGCATTCTCTTTCCCTTAAAAACCCTGGAAGGCCACGCACTCGCTCCTATAGAGCCTGGCGCCCTGTGAAACATTGAGCCATGGCTGCCAGGCCCGCCACGAAACCCGTACCTCTTCACTACACCGGCAAACCCCCTGCCTCTGGTCGTTCCAACCACATCTATATAGTCACCCACTTTGAAGATATCGGCCCTCAGTTCCGAGCCCACTTCATAATCATTGGCAAACCCAAGCCTAAACTCTTTGAGAACTCTGAAATACCCTTTATCGGCTTCCTTAAAATGCCCCCTGAGGGGTTTACTAACCCCTTTTTCTTTTACCCGATCAAACCCGAGCTGCAGGGCATCATATCCGTCCACTTCGCCGGTCTTCTTCTGTATGACAACACAGGGTCCCGCTTCAATGGCAGTGACTGGAATAACAGAGCCGTCATTCCAGAATATCTGCGTCATACCTAATTTTTTGCCTATCAATCCCTTTTTCATGACATCTACGATTTCCCATGCACCTTTTTGACAAAAAATGAGGAGATGCGACTTAAAAGATCATCTCCTCACTATTCGCTAAGTCTATAACTTTATTTCCACATCAACGCCAGCCGAAAGATCAAGCTTCATCAACGTATCTACAGTTGCCTGCGTTGGTTCCATGATATCGATAAGCCTTTTATGCGTTCTGATTTCAAATTGCTCTCTGGACTTCTTATCAACATTGGCAGACCTGTTAACACAATATTTATTTATCACTGTCGGAAGGGGAATAGGACCCGCAACACGCGCTCCTGTCCTCTTAGCAGATTCCACAATATCCTGTGCCGACTTGTCAAGCAGCTTATAATCATAAGCCTTGAGACGAATTCTTATCTTTTGATTTTCCATCTAACCCTCTATCAATTATCATCTGTCAGCTTCTTATTCTATGATTTCGCTGACGACACCGGCTCCAACAGTTCTGCCACCTTCACGGATAGCAAACCTCAGCTGCACCTCCATGGCAATAGGGGTTATCAGCTCAGCCACTATTTCCACATTATCACCGGGCATTACCATTTCAATCCCTTCCGGAAGAGTGGCAATTCCCGTCACATCAGTCGTCCTGAAATAAAACTGAGGCCGATAACCATTGAAAAACGGGGTGTGCCTTCCACCCTCTTCTTTCGTAAGGACATAGACCTGGGCCTTGAACCTGGTATGGGGGGTGATGGATCCGGGTTTCGCGACAACCTGTCCCCTTTCAACATCTTCCCGCTTTGTACCCCTCAAGAGAAGACCAACATCGTCACCGGCTCTTCCCTCATCAAGGGTCTTGCGGAACATTTCCACGCCGGTACATACAGTTTTAAAGGTGGGTCTGATCCCCACTATTTCAACTTCTTCGCCCGTCTTGATAATCCCCCTGTCAACACGACCGGTGACAACCGTCCCACGTCCGGAGATGGTAAACACATCACCGACAGGCATAAGAAAAGACTTCTCAAGGTCTCGAACAGGTTGAGGGATATAAGAATCAACGGCATCCAGCAGTTCCCGGATGCTTTTCACATCTTCGGAATTCGGATCATCGCTCTCCAGGGCCTTCAAGGCCGATCCTCTTATAATCGGAATATCATCACCCGGGAAATTATAATTTGTCAAGAGCTCTCTCAGCTCAAGCTCAACAAGATCGAGAAGCTCTGGATCATCCACCAGATCAACCTTATTCATGTAAACAATCATATATGGCACCTGAACCTGCCTGGCCAGAAGTATGTGCTCTCTCGTCTGCGGCATGGGACCATCTGAGGCCGCCACTACCAGTATGGCGCCATCCATGTGAGCGGCGCCCGATATCATGTTCTTTATGTAGTCGGCATGCCCCGGGCAATCGACATGTGCATAATGTCTCGCTTCGGTTTGATACTCGACATGCGCAATATTTATGGTAACCCCTCGTTCCTTCTCTTCCGGGGCGTTATCAATCGAATCAAAGGGCATATATTCGGCAAGGCCCTTGGAGGCCAGGTATTTTGTCATAGCTGCAGTCAATGTAGTTTTCCCATGATCCACATGTCCAATGGTTCCAATATTCAGATGCGGTTTTGTCCTTTCAAATTTCTTCTTTGCCATAACCATTACCTCCTTTAATTAAAAATGGTTAACTAACTCTCACCAATAACTATAACTTTATTATCTGCTCCCGTAAGTTATCCCGCTACAGTTTACCCGCAACCACAGAAATCAGTCAGAACCCCAAGTCGAAAGCCACATCCTAAAATCTGTAATGGGCAAATGCCTTGTTCGCCTCAGCCATCTTGTGCGTGTCTTCTCTCTTCTTGACAGACGCGCCCCTGCCTGCGGCCGCATCCATGAATTCAGCTGCCAATTTTTCCTTCATGCTTTTACCAACACGTGATTTAGCATTCCCTATCAACCACCTGATCGCAAGAGCTATCCGCCTGTCCGGCAAAACCTCCGTAGGCACCTGATATGTCGCACCACCTATTCGTCTCGATTTTACCTCAAGAACAGGCCTTACATTATCCACAGCCTTTTCAAAGACCTCAAGGGGTGATCCGTTTACCTTATTTTCTATACTATCAAAGGCACCATAGAGTATGGACTCGGCAACACTCTTCTTCCCTTTCTTCAGCAGGTTATTAATAAACCTCGACACCAGGGCACTATTGTACTTGGGATCTGCCAGTATCTTTCTTTTTGTTACTACTCTTCTCCTCGGCATATAACTGTTCCTGTCTACTTAGGCTTTTTGGAGCCGTATTTTGACCTGCTCTGTCTTCTGTCCTGAACCCCCACGGCATCCAGCGAACCCCTTACGATATGATATCTGACTCCGGGAAGGTCCTTAACCCTGCCGCCTCTTACGAGAACAACGGAATGTTCCTGAAGGTTGTGTCCTATACCCGGTATATACGAGGTTACCTCGTAACCACTTGTAAGACGAACCCTGGCCACCTTTCTAAGGGCGGAATTCGGCTTCTTGGGAGTAGTGGTATACACCCTCACACAAACCCCCCTTCTCTGGGGACAACTGGCAAGAGCCGGCACTGAAGCCTTCTTCTTTATTTTTGATCTACCCTTGCGTATCAACTGGTTTATCGTAGGCATTACCCCTCCTCAAATCCTTCCCGCTATATCTTCAGAAACCACCGTACAGCGAAGTGGGGACTTGTATCAATTCACAACTTGACTGTCAAGGCTTTTCTCAATACTTTCTTCGTTTATTTGCCGATCTTCAGAAACCGGGATTTCGTTCTTAACATCTATTCCAAGCTTCTTATATATGGGAAGTCCCGTGCCGGCAGGAATAAGCCTGCCCATAATCACATTTTCCTTAAGACCTCTCAAATAATCTACTTTTCCAGACAGGGCGGCCTCCGTGAGCACTCGGGTTGTTTCCTGGAAAGACGCCGCGGAGATAAAGCTGTCGGTATGAAGCGATGCCTTGGTGATACCAAGGAGCACGGGTACGGCAGTGGCCGGCTCTTCTCCCCGCTGAATTAATTCCTCGTTCTCCTCTCCAAACCTGTTCTTATCCACATGCTCATCCACGAGAAAAGAGGTGTCGCCGGAGTTTGTAACTCTTACTTTTTTGAGCATCTGTCGCACGATAATCTCTATGTGCTTGTCATTAATCTTGACGCCCTGCAACCTGTAAACCTCCTGCACCTCGTCGACCAGATAACGCGCCAGTTCTTTTTCACCCTTGATATTAAGAATGTCATGAGGATTAATAGATCCATCCATCAGGGCCTGGCCCGCTATCACCCTGTCACCCTCCTGTACACTTATATGCTTCCCCCTTACAATCAGATACTCCTTAGGGTCACCAATGGCAGGCGTTACAATTATTCTCCTCTTCCCCTTGACATCCTCACCGTATGATACCTCCCCGTCTATTTCGGCTATAACGGCACACTCTTTCGGCTTTCTCGCCTCAAAGAGTTCCGCGACACGCGGGAGACCTCCCGTGATATCCTTTGTCTTGGTGGTCTCCCGTGGGATCCTGGCGATAATATCACCTGCCTTTATCTCGTCACCTTCTGAGACACCTATATTCGCCCCTACAGGCAACAGATGCCGCGCGATTGTATGCGACCCGGGAACTCTGACTGTTTTCCCATCCTTGTCTTTTATCGAAACTCTGGGGCGCAGGTCGGCAACCCTGTATTCCACAATTACCTTCCTTGAAAGACCGGTAACCTCGTCAACCTGCTCCTGCATGGTTTTCCCCTCAACAATATCCCCAAACCTTATGATTCCACCAATTTCGGAAAGTATTGGAATCGCATAGGGATCCCACTGAGCAATCAGGGTTCCTGCCTTTATGCCATGCCCTTCAGCAACCTTTAAATGAGCCCCATAGGGAACAGGATATTTGCCACGGTTTCTTCCTTTTTCATCCAAGACGTGAACCTCTCCATTCCTGCTCATAACAACGGTTTCATTATTCTTGTTTACAGCCACATTGACATCAACGAACTTAAGCATACCATCATGTCTCGCTTCCAGAGTGGAGTGCTCTTCAAACTTCGCTGTACCACCTATGTGGAATGTTCTCATGGTCAACTGGGTTCCTGGTTCGCCTATGGACTGAGCCGCAATAATACCAACAGCCTCGCCTATATTGACCAGATGACCATGCGCAAGATCTCTTCCATAGCACAATGCGCAGATTCCATATTTTGACTTGCAAGTCAGTGCAGATCTTATAAGTACTCTTTCCAGCCCCGCTTTGTCGATATTTTCCGCAAGAGTTTCATCAATCTCCTGATTCGCTTCCACCAGGATTTCTCCGGTAAAGGGATCTTCTATATCCTCCAGAGCAACTCTCCCGAGAATACGATCGCCCACCGTTTCCATTATTTCTCCACCCTCAACCAGGGCTGAAACGTAAATTCCATCGAGAGTGCCGCAATCCTTCTCCATAACAATACCATCCTGCGCCGAATCAACAAGCCTTCTCGTGAGATAGCCTGAGTTCGCTGTCTTCAGGGCAGTGTCGGCAAGGCCCTTCCTGGCGCCATGCGTGGAAATAAAGTACTGCAGAACCGTAAGACCCTCCCTGAAGTTAGCGGTAATTGGTGTTTCTATAATCTCTCCTGACGGCTTTGCCATCAGCCCCCTCATGCCGGCAAGTTGTCTCGTCTGAGCCGCACTTCCACGGGCGCCTGAATCGGCCATCATATAAATCGAATTGAAACTCTCAACCTGCTTCTTCGTCCCGTCGGGGGCCGTTATCTCCTCGGTACCGATACCCCTCAGCATGTCAGCGGCAACCTTTTCAGTGGCATGAGCCCAGATATCGATAACCTTATTGTAACGTTCACCATCGGTTATCAGACCGTCCATATACTGTTTCTGCATTTCCAGAACATCTTTCTGTGCCCTGTCAACAATATCACCCTTACTGCCGGGAATGGCAAGATCACCTATGGCGATCGACAGACCGGAAATCGTGGCATATTTATATCCAAGATCCTTCAATCGGTCCGCCAGTATAACCGTCGTTTTTGCACCGGAGTGTCTGTAGGCATAATCAACCAAGTTGGCTATTTCTTTCTTGTTCATAACCTTATTAATAAAATCAAAGGGGACCCCGTCGGGGATAATCTCGTAGAGCAATATTCTACCCACCGTCGTGTCGATCATCCCTTCTTTCATACGGACCTTTATACTGGCATGAAGGTCAACCGCTTCCGCATCATACGCGCTTCTCACCTCATCGGGATCGGAGAAGGTCATTCCTTCCCCTTTTACATACTCCCTTGGCCTGGTCATGTAATATATGCCGAGGACCATGTCCTGACTGGGAAGGATTATAGGCTTGCCATTGGCCGGAGAAAGTATGTTATTGGTGGACATCATAAGGCACCTTGCCTCAACCTGGGCCTCTACCGACAGAGGCACATGCACTGCCATCTGATCGCCATCAAAATCCGCATTAAATGCCGCGCAAACGAGAGGGTGAAGCTGCAGGGCTTTCCCTTCAATGAGGACGGGCTCAAACGCCTGGATGCCGAGTCTGTGCAGGGTTGGGGCCCTGTTGAGTAACACGGGATATTCACGCACAACTTCATCCAGAGCATCCCATACTTCCGGAACTTCTTTCTCGACCATCTTCTTCGCGCTCTTTACTGTTGTTACATATCCCTTTTCCTCAAGCCTGTTATAGATAAAGGGCTTAAATAATTCCAGCGCCATCTTTTTGGGAAGCCCGCACTGATGCAACCTTAGATCCGGCCCCACCGTGATCACAGACCTTCCTGAATAATCAACCCTCTTTCCGAGCAGATTTTGTCTGAATCTTCCCTGCTTACCCTTGAGCATATCCGACAGAGATCTCAAAGGCCTCTTCTTGTTGGCACCCGTGACAGCACGACCACGCCTCCCGTTGTCAAACAGGCAATCAACGGCCTCCTGGAGCATCCTTTTTTCATTTCTTGTAATAATATCCGGGGCATTTAATTCCAGCAGGCGTTTCAAACGGTTGTTTCTGTTTATAACTCTCCTGTAGAGATCATTTAGATCGGAAGTGGCAAAACGACCCCCATCCAGAGGAACCAGAGGCCTCAGGTCGGGAGGGATTACCGGAAGTACTGTAAGGGTCATCCATTCAGGTCTGTTCCCCGATTTCTTCAATGCCTCGACAACCTTCAACCTTTTTGTAAGTTTTGCCTTTTTGGTGACTGAGGTGGCTTCCTTAAGCTCGACACGGAGCTCGTCGTCCAATTTTTCCAGATTGATCTCCTCCAGAAGTTTTCTGATAGCTTCTGCTCCTATGCCCGCCTCAAAAGCATCGTTGCCATATTCCTCCAGCACTTCCAGATATCGATCTTCCGAAAGAAGTTCTCTCTTTTCCAGGGGGGTATCCTTCGGATCAAGGACTATCCATGACTCAAAATATAAGACTCGCTCCAATTCCTTCAGTGTAAGATCTAGAACATTTCCTATTCTGCTGGGCAGACTCTTGAGAAACCAGATATGCGCCACAGGTGCGGCCAGAACTATATGCCCCATCCTTTCCCTGCGAACTTTCGACTGGATGACTTCAACCCCGCATTTCTCGCACACCATGCCGCGGTGTTTCATCCTCTTATATCGACCGCAGAGACACTCGTAGTCCTTGACCGGCCCGAAGATCTTCGCGCAGAACAGACCGTCTCTTTCGGGCTTGAATGTCCTGTAATTTATGGTCTCAGGCTTCTTAACCTCGCCATGTGACCACGAGATTATATCTTCCGGCGAGGCCAGCGACACTTTGATAGCATTAAATCTTACGGGATCCTTAGGCTTCTCGAAAAGACCATAGATATCTTCCACTGGATAAAACTCCCTTTATTTCAAAAATGTTCTACAATAAACCCTTACTAACTTTCTATTAATTCAACATTAATGGCCAGCCCCTGTAATTCTTTGACAAGCACATTAAAGGACTCCGGCAATCCGGGCTCCAGGGTATGTTCCCCCTTTACTATAGCCTCATACATCCTAGTTCTTCCCACCACATCATCCGACTTGACAGTAAGAAACTCCTGCAACATGTAGGCAGCGCCGTAGGCCTCAATTGCCCATACCTCCATTTCACCAAGTCTCTGACCACCGAACTGCGCCTTTCCTCCAAGCGGTTGCTGTGTAACCAGGGAATACGGACCTATGGATCTCGCATGGATCTTATCATCGACAAGGTGGTGGAGTTTCAACATGTAGATCATTCCTACGGTTACCTTCTGATCAAAAGGCTCCCCTGTCCGACCGTCAAAAAGCGTTGTCTGACCTGTTTCCGGCAGATCTGCTGCCTTCAGCATATCCCTTATTTCACTTTCACAAGCTCCGTCAAAAACCGGTGTGGCCAGGGGAACTCCCCCTTCCAATCTGCGAACGAATCTCTTAACTTCATCGTCAGTAGCTCCATCCACGAAATCATCAAATTCGGAAGATGAATATAACCCCTTCAGTTCTTTTTTTACCACACCCATGTCAACCCCATCCGCAAGGGCCTGAAGCTTCTCACCCAAACCCTTCGCCGCCCACCCGAGGTGAGTTTCGAGAATCTGGCCTACATTCATACGCGAAGGTACACCAAGGGGATTTAAGACGATATCAACAGGTGTTCCATCCTTAAAGAAGGGCATATCCTCCTCCGGAAGTATTCGTCCCAACACCCCCTTGTTTCCGTGCCTGCCCGACATCTTGTCGCCAACGGAGAGTTTTCTCTTTATGGCAATATACACCTTTACCAGTTTGATCACACCGGGCGGCAATTCATCGCTTGTTTTCACCGTTTCTATCTTCTCCGCAAAGAATGTCTCGATAGATTCTATTCTCTTCGCAAGACCATCCAACACGGATCTCACCTTTTCTTCAGCCTTGTAATCATCAATCGTTATATCTTTCCAGAACCTGAAGGGGATAAGATCAAGAGCATCTTTGGTAATTGTTTCCGACTTTTTCAGAAAGGTTTTCCTGCCATCCGGATTAACCAGTCTAGAGGCGGAGATTTTTCCTGCAAATAATTCAGAGATCTTTTTCTTCACGTTATGGGTAATAATCCTGATTTCATCATCCCTGTCTTTGAGGAGGCTGCCTACCTCTTCGTCTTCTACCTCCTGAGATCTGCTGTCTTTCTCAGTGCCCTTGCGGGTAAATATCTTGGCATCTATAACCACTCCTTCTACGCCGGGTGGAATTCTGAGAGATGTATCCCTGACATCGCCAGCCTTTTCTCCGAATATGGCACGTAGAAGCTTCTCCTCTGGCGACAACTGGGTTTCACTCTTTGGCGTAACCTTTCCCACAAGAACATCGCCCGCTTGTACCGCGACACCTATCCTGACAATACCGCTTCCATCCAGATTTCTCAGGGCATCTTCTCCCACGTTGGGGATATCTCTTGTAATCTCTTCCTTGCCCAGTTTCGTGTCTCTGGCCACAGTCTCAAATTCTTCTATATGCACGGAAGTATAGATATCATCCTTTACGATTCTCTCACTGATCAATATGGAATCTTCGTAGTTGTATCCACTCCATGGCATGAAAGCCACCATAATGTTCCTGCCCAATGCCAGCTCACCGTTATCGGTAGCCGGACCGTCGGCTATGATGTCTCCTTTTTTTACCCTGCGTCCCTTGTCTACAATTGGCTTGTGATTGAAACAGGTATTCTGGTTTGAACGCTGATATTTTATAAGGTTGTATATATCGACACCAATATCTGATTCATCCCCATCTTCTGTATCGCGTTTGATAACGATCCTCGCCGCATCAACATCCTCCACGATACCGGATTCTCTTGCCACAACAACAGCGCCGGAATCCCGAGCGACAACTGCCCCCATACCGGTTCCCACAAGGGGGGCCTCCGGTTTTAACAGCGGGACGGCCTGGCGTTGCATATTAGACCCCATCAGGGCCCGGTTGGCATCGTCGTGTTCCAGAAACGGAATAAGCCCGGCAGCAACCGAGACAAGCTGATCGGGAGATACATCCATCAGGTTTATCTCCCCGGGGCCTACGATTACGTAATTTCCACTTTTTCTTGCTGTGATGAGCTCCTGAGTAAATCTACCAGTTGAGTCAAAGGGTACATTCGCCTGGGCTATGATATAATCTTCTTCCTCTGTTGCGGTAAGATACTGTATCCTGTCAAGGACCTTACCACCTTCCACAACCCTGTAAGGCGTCTCTATAAAACCGAAGTCATTCACCCGGGCATAGGCGCTGAGGGATACGATCAGACCGATATTAGGACCTTCAGGCGTTTCAACAGGGCAAACACGCCCGTAGTGGGTATTGTGAACATCTCTTACCTCAAAACCCGCCCTCTCACGGGTAAGGCCTCCGGGGCCGAGAGCCGATAGCCTTCTTTTGTGCGTAATCTCAGAAAGAGGATTGGTCTGATCCATAAACTGAGACAGCTGGCTGCTCCCGAAAAACTCATTAACTACTGCGGTAACGGGCTTGGCGTTTATAAGATCGTGGGGCATCATGGTTTCTATATCAAGAAGACTCATCTTCTCCTTGATGGCACGTTCCATCCTCACCAGTCCAATCCTGTACTGATTTTCTATAAGTTCTCCAACGGACCGGACCCTTCTGTTTCCGAGGTGATCTATATCATCAACATTGTAATCAGCCTCACCATTCTTCAGATTGATAAGATATTTCACGGCTTCCATGATATCCTCCCGGCGAAGAACCGTCACATCAGAAGGCACATCCATGCGAAGCTTATAATTCATCTTAACGCGTCCTACATCAGACAGATCATAGCTGTCGCTATTAAAGAAGAGACTGTTGAAAAATCTACGGGCGGTTTCAAACGAGGGGGGATTACTTGGTCTTAATCTCCTGTACACGTCTACGATACCATCCTCTTCTGTCTCGATTTTATCTATGAGCATGGTGTTCCTAATATAGGAATTCGTCCCCTCCTCATCAAGTTGAATAAATCTGACCTCCGTAATGTTTTTTTCGCGCAGTAATTCCATACCATTTGCGTCCAGTTCATCGGCACATTTCAGAAGAACATCGCCGGTCTCAGGATCCACCACGTCTGAAGCAAGTACCTTACCCAGGATGTAATCCTCGCTTACATTCATAAGCTCCACACCCGCATCAGTCATTTTTTTCAAAAAAGCCTTTGAAATCTTTCTTCCCTTCTTCAGTGACACCTCACCGGTTTGATTATCTTTAATGTCTTCCGGCACCCTCTCACCAATGAGACTGTCTTCTACCACCAAAGACACTCCACTGTCATTCAGGACAACCTTTTCAACATTATAGAAGTACGCCATCAACTCTTCGGCGGAGTATCCCATGGCTCTGAGGAGTACCGTAACCGGCATTTTTCTTCTTCTGTCTATTCTGGCATAGAGAAGATCCTTCGGATCAAACTCAAGATCAAGCCAGGAACCCCTTATGGGTATAATTCTCGCCGAATATATAAGCTTCCCACTCACATGGGTCTTTCCCTTGTCGTGGTCAAAAAATATGCCCGGCGACCGATGTAATTGACTTACGATTACCCGCTCGGTACCATTGACATTAAAGGTGCCCTTCTCGGTCATCAACGGGATCTCGCCAAAATATATCTCCTGCTCTTTTATATCCCTTACAGTTACAGCCTTCTGTTCGCCACCCCGTCCATTGTCGAACACAACAAGCCTGATTACAACCCTCAGAGGAGCATTATAGGTCATCCCCCTCTGCGTACATTCCCTGACGTCATACCTGGCATTTCCTATTTTATAACTGACAAATTCCAGGGAACATTTTCCCCCAAAGTCCACAATGGGAAAAACGCTTTTAAAGGCCCCCTGCAGCCCGGAGTTTCTCCTGTCTTCAGGTCTTACATCGGCCTGGAGAAATTTTTCATAAGACCTTGTCTGAATTTCTACGAGATCAGGTATCTCAATTACCTTCTTTATACGGCCGAATTTCTTTCTGTAAGTAACCATGTTGATCCTTATGATAGTTTATCTTTCATAAATAGAGAAGCCAGAATAGAAAAAAATCTCTTTAATTTCTTTCTGACCTCTGGCTTCCGGACCCATAATCTTGAATCCCTTTTTAGCTTTTAGTAACCGCTTCCGATGTTTATTTAATTTCTACACTTGCGCCCACTGCTTCCAGCTTGGACTTTATCTCTTCAGCCTCGTTCTTTGATACACCCTCTTTAACCGCTTTGGGAGCAGCTTCAACCAGGTCTTTGGCCTCTTTAAGGCCCAACCCCGTTACAGCCCTGGCAACCTTGATGACCTGGATCTTCTGATCGCCAAATCCCGTGAGTATAACATCAAACTCAGTTTTTTCCTCCGCTGGAGCTGCTGCGGTCGGTCCGGCTGCTACCGCGGCCACCGGGGCTGCTGCGGAAACACCAAATTTTCCTTCCAGTTCCTTAACCATTTCCGACAGTTCGAGAACCGTCATATTTTCGATAAAACTTATAACATCGTCTTTCGTGATTTTTTTTGCTGTTGCCATTTTTTGCTACATCCTTTCCTGTATGTTTAATTTTCTTCTTTCTTCACTCTATGTGCCTCAAGCACCTGCACAAGCCCCCTGGGAATAGCGCTCAAAACCGTGACAAACTGAGTCTGTACTCCGACCAGGACAGAGAGGAATTTCCCTAGAAGTATATCCCTGCTCGGCAATTCGGCCAGGGCCCTTATCTGCTCCCTGCTTAAAAGCCTGCCATCCAGCACACCCGCTTCGATCTCAAGCCGGTCATTCTTTTTGGCAAATTCAACAAGTATCCTAGCCGGCTCAACCACATCTCCAAAGTTCATCATGAGCGCCCTGGGACCTTTGAGATGGTCCTTCAGCAGGGTAAACTCCGTGTCCTCCAAAGCGATACTTAAAAGATTATTCTTTACCACCTTAAGTTCACTGTTTGCCTTGCGCAACTCATTTCTCAGGTCGGTGATATCCCTAACCTTGATGCCGCTGTAACCCGTAAGAATTGCCAGATTTACATCCTTAAGCTTCTTATGAAGCTCGGTAACAACACGTTCCTTAGTACTCCTATTCAATACGTGGCCTCCTTTCAATGTTTGAATTTCAAAACACCCTGTCGTCCGGAAACGATCAAGATTCTCTGAAAGTCAGACCGCTATACAGGAAAAGATACTGATCAAACTTCCTCATAGTCTCGGCAGGCCGACTCAGTGCTCGCTTAAACATTCCGTACCTGCTGTCTCTGACTTCTTGTTTGTTTTTTATCCAGCCTTTAATATATTTCTTACATCCACGGGATCTATTTTAACTCCCGGGCCCATGGTAGTGGAGAGAGAGATGGCTTTCAGATACGTCCCTTTGCTGGATGCAGGCTTCAGCTTCATTATGGATTCCACCAACGCCAGGATGTTTTCCATCAACTTATTCGCCCCGAATGAGACCTTCCCCACAGGGCTGTGAATAATTCCCGCTTTTTCCACCCTGAACTCAACCTTGCCTGCCTTAAGTTCTTCGACCGCGTTTTTTACGTCAAACGTTACAGTCCCAACCTTGGGGTTGGGCATCAAACCACGCGGTCCCAGAATCTTGGCTATTTTTCCAACACTGCCCATCATATCCGGGGTGGCAACAACCCTGTCAAATTCCAGCCATCCGCCCTTAATCTTTTCAATAAGATCGTCCGAACCGACGAAGTCCGCTCCGGCGTCAAGGGCTTCTCTCTCCTTGTCTCCTTTTGCGAAAGCAAGCACCCTCACGGACTTGCCGAGGCCATTGGGGAGCACCACACTCCCCCTTATCATCTGGTCTGCGTGTTTGGGATTTACACCCAGTTTTATGGCAACATCGGCAGTCTCGTCGAATTTCGCTCTTGCGGTCTCTACCGCAATAGCTACGGCTTCTCCCAGCGAATAACGCTTCCCGGACTCTACCTTTTTTCCCTCTTCCAAGTATCCCTTACCTATATTAGACATCTCAATAAAACCCCGAAGTAGATTTATTTGGCAATTTCAATACCCATGGACCTTGCAGTCCCGGCCACAGTAGCCATAGCCCCGTCCATATCTATGGCATTCAAATCCTCATATTTTATCTCAGCTATTTCCCTTAATTGCCCAGGGGTTACTGTCCCCACCTTTTCTCTCTTGGGATCCCCTGCACCCTTCGCAATCTTTGCCGCCTGTTTTAACAAAACGGATGTTGGCGGCGTTTTGGTAATAAAGGTAAATGATTTATCGGCATACACGGTTATCACAACAGGTATTATCATACCTTCCTGATTCTGCGTAAGCGCATTATAGGCCTTACAGAATTCCATTATATTAACCCCGTGCTGACCCAGAGCAGGACCAATAGGCGGCGACGGCGTGGCTTTGCCGGCCATAACCTGAAGCTTGATACTCGCGATAACCTTCTTAGCCATTAGATTCCCCTTTACTTATTTCCTTTTTCGAAATTCTCTTACGGTTTTTCTAGCTTTGGACAACCTGTATAAAATCCAGTTCCACAGGTGTTGATCTGCCAAAGATACTCACTATAACTCTCAATTTACCCTTTTCCGGCTTGACCTCATCAACCACCCCGTCAAAATTTGCAAAAGGACCATCCACAATCCTCACATGATCTCCAAACTCAAACTTAAACCTCGGGCTGGGTTTTAATGTACCCTCATCTATCCTGGTCTTAAGTAGTTGGACAGACTCATCAGATACAGGCGATGGTCTGTCCCTCATTCCTATAAAACCAGTAACCTTGGGAGTGTCTTTCACTATGTGCCACGTATCATCGTTCAACTCCATATTTACAAGTATATACCCGGGAAAAAACTTTCTCTTCGAGGTCTTCTTCTCGCCTTTTTTGAGTTCAACCACATCTTCCTCCGGTATCAGTATGTCGGCAAAACAATCCTGCATACCAGAAATGGCCACTCTCTCCTCCAGAGAATGCTTCACCCTGTTTTCAAAACCCGAGTACGTATGAACAACATACCAGTTGAAAGCCATACTTTTAACCCAAAACCAATCTTATTATTCTGGTAAGACCGAGATCTACTATACCTAAGAATAGAGACACTATCATAACCACAACTATCACGACAGAGGTTGCGGCAAGTGCCTCCTTCGGGGTTGGCCATGTCACCTTCTTCAGCTCAGCCTTTGCCTCCCTCAAGAAGTGTCTTGTCCTGCTTATAATTAATTTAATCTTTTCCATCATACGACAATCCCGATCAAAACATAATGGCAGGCCAGGAGGGACTCGAACCCCCAACACCCGGATTTGGAGTCCGGTGCTCTAGCCATTAGAGCTACTGGCCTGTTCCAAACAATACACCCTTATTTTGAGATCCCGGTAAGTCCACAAAGGGGCATTCCCGAATCACCACAGCACCAACACCACTGAAAAACTCCGCCACCCGGCATATCATGAGACACAAACGGACATTTTATTTCGTCTCTTTGTGCACTGTATGACACCGGCAGAATTTGCAATATTTCTTCATCTCAAGACGACTTTTCGTAATTCGCTTGTTCTTTGTCGTGGTGTAATTTCTCTGTTTGCACTCACCACATGCAAGAATAACAATATCTCTCATTTCAATAAGCCTGCTTTCACCAAAATGGAGCCCACGACCAGGATTGAACTGGTGACCTCATCCTTACCAAGGATGTGCTCTACCGACTGAGCTACGTGGGCCAACAAAACTCTTCTTCCACACCCTGATAAACCAAAAAAATGGAGCGGGAAACGGGATTCGAACCCGCGACCCTCAGCTTGGAAGGCTGACGCTCTAGCCACTGAGCTACTCCCGCCTCCTGTAACCTCAAATTCACAAAAATATGGTGGAGGGGGGAGGACTTGAACCTCCGTAGGCTTCGCCGGCAGATTTACAGTCTGCTCCCTTTGACCACTCGGGAACCCCTCCACACTAATCAACAGTAACTGGAGCTGGCGATGGGACTCGAACCCGCGACCTGCTGATTACAAATCAGCTGCTCTACCAATTGAGCTACGCCAGCAAGTGTTAACTTATCTATATTACAGGGAATTATATAGCACACCCCACCCGCATTCCTGTCTCTCTGAATGCAAGAGTGGGAGACTAAATCTAAAAAATGTATTTGTCAAGAGTTTTTTATCAGAGTGTTACTGCAATATGATTATGTCACCCCTAAGTTACAATATGATTATCGCACCTACTGCCTGAATAAGACAAAAGGAAGGCAGTTACCAATAAATGGCGGGGCAATTTCAGCAAGTCCTTTCCCGTAGCGGGTCGATCAGGTGAATTCGCGGACGGGGATACCTTCTTTCGAGAGATATTCCTTTATCTGAGCCACCGTGTAGCGCTGGTAATGGACCATTGAAGCGATAAGTGCCGCGCCGGCGTCCGATGTCCTGAACAGATCTCTCAGGTGTTCAGGCGTGCCCGCCCCTCCGGATGCGATTACCGGTATGGAAACAACGCTGGATATAAGGGATGTCAGAACAAGCTCGTATCCAGCGTTCGTGCCATCCGTGTCAATTGAATTGAGACATATCTCGCCGGCGCCCAGATCAACAGCTCTTTTTGCCCACGTTACGGCATCGATACCCACCGGTGTCCTTCCGCCATTTATGTATATCTCATACCCGGAAGGTATGTCCTTAGTTTTATTCACCTTCTTTACATCCATTCCCAGTACTATGCACTGGTTGCCGAATGTCCTGGCACCACTGTAAATGAGATCGGGATTCTGTACTGCGGCGGTATTGATACTGATTTTTTCAGCCCCGGCATTCAGCACCCTGTGCATGTCATCCAGACAGCGGATGCCGCCTCCCACCGAAAAGGGTATAAATATGTTTTTCGCCACATTTTCGACCACATCTATAATAATATTCCTTTTATCGGATGAGGCTGTAATGTCATAGAAAACAAGCTCATCCACACCCTGCCTGTAATATTCCCCAGCCATGGCAACCGGGTCGCCTATGTCTATATTCCCTTTGAATCTGATGCCCTTGGTGGTTTTCCCTTCTCTTACATCCAGGCAGATGATGATTCTTTTGCTCAGCATATCTATACCCTGCCGTCCCAGTTACAAAAATTTTCCAGCATCTTCAGACCGTACCGGCCGCTCTTTTCGAGGTGGAATTGTGTGGCGACGACATTGTCAAGGCCTATTATGCACGCAAAAGAGCTCCCATAGTCTGTCGTTGCTATGATATCCTCTTCTTGCTCGGGCGCTGGATAGTATGAATGGACAAAATAGAATTGAGCCCTCTCGTTCACCCCTTTGAGCAGGGGATGACTGCGAACAACGGATATGTTGTTCCACCCCATATGCGGGACCTTGATCCCTTTGTCCTGAAATCTTCTGGTTGTACCGGGGATTATGTTCAGGCATGAGGTGTTATCCTCTTCACTTCTTCCCAATATAACCTGCGCACCCAGACATATTCCGAGGAACGGCTTTTTCTGCGCGATGACCTCGTGTATCACACTGTCAAGGTTCTCGCGTCTAATAACTTCCATTGCCTTCCCTGCGGCGCCGACACCCGGAAATATAACCCTTTCGGATGAAAGGATCTCTTCATGCTGATTAGTAATCCTGCAGGTCACACCGATATGTTCCAACGCCCTTGCAACCGATGTAAGATTTCCGGCCCCGTAGTCGATAATGGAAACCATCCGGTTCCTTGCTGTTTCGTCTGAGTGAGCTGCGCTTGTCATTTCCCAAGTCCCTGCCGTCCGGCAAAAGCATGTCCCATGCCATCCCCCGCCTGTGTCGCCACAAGTAATCACGGAGGCTGCATGATGTCAACATACTTTTTCTCCATGAGTAATATCTCTTGACAAGATATCATAATGGAGTTAGTGACTTAATATATTTTTGATCGTGAACGCATTATGCGTGCTTTTGAACAGCTGTACCCGAGGGGGATTATGGTCTGATCATCTAAAGCCCTGTTTCTCAAAATGAGAGAGGGCTTTTGTTTTTTGTGAGAAGGACCTTAACGACAGACAATACAAGGCAGGAGGAATCACCATGGCAGATCAACACATGTACCTGAGTCCGGCATGGCGCGATGAAGCGCTCAAAAGGCTCCAGACCGAGCTTACACCGGAGAAGATGAATCATGTCACGACATCGATGTCCAACATCTATAAGAACTGTCCCGACGGGGAGGAGCACTTTCTTTTTGTCGAATGCGAGGATGGAAAAGTAACCCGTGTGGAAACGGGGACCGGCGAGCCCCCCCAGGGGGTATTCAGGATCATCGGTAATTATGAAACCTTTGCCAGAATTTCCCGCGCGGAACTTGGCGCCCAGAAGGCCCTGATGACCGGGAAGCTGAAACTCAAAGGCAATCTGGCCAAGGCGCTCAAACTCGCGGCCGTCTCCGACCGTCTCAATAAGGTTCTGGCTCAGATACCAACACAGTACTGAAGGGAGATACACAATGCCCAGAATATCAGACCCCAATGACAAGTATTACATAGACAATCCGGGACGTGTTGCCGCGATACAGGCCGAAATGCACAGGCAAGGCATCGACGTCTATCTCGGTTCGCGCATCCGTACCATGAGTTTCGTGATGGATACCTTCTGCCCGTGGCGCAGTTATCTGATCATTCCGCCGGAGGGACAGCCCACCTATTTTACCTTTGTGGTTGACTCAATGCGTGTCGCCGACGAGACATGGCTCGACGAGGACAATGTCCGCGCCTACGGTCCGATGGGCGGCATGGATCAGACCTCCGCGATAACCGATTTCATCAAGGAAGAACTCGGGATCACAAAGGGACGCATCGGCTATGAGGACGGGGTTTCTACGTGGACGGCCGAAGGAAATCTTTCCCATTGGGAATACACCCATTTTAAAGACGCACTCCCCGGTTTTGAATGGGTGAACGCTCACGACATTATCGATGCCCTTTCGATCATCAAAGACAGCGGTACCATTGAGCGGTTCCGCACCGCATCGCTGATAGTCGACGAAGGACACAAGGCGGCGCGGGCGGCGCTCGAAAACGGCGGCTACAAAGGAATGACGGAGACCGTGATTGCCGGTATCGCCGCGCTGGCGATGCGCAAAGCGGGGAGCGTGTCGGAGTGGAATTTCGCGGGACTGAATGAAATATCCAGCGGCTACCGCACGGGGCTTGGCGCCTGTACGCCTCCGACAACCAAAGAAATACAGGCAGGCGACCCGCTGATGCTCGATTTTCACGCGATGTTTAAACTGGCCCTGGGCGACCATTCGCATAATTATCTGATCGGGCCGGCAACAAAGCGACAGCGCTGGCACGCGGATAATTTTGTCGCGATTATTCAGACCGTGCTTGACAACTATCGTGCCGGCACAACGCCCGGAACCCTTGCCGCCATCATGATGGATTTCGCCGAATCGCGAGGCTGCGGCGATTTTATCCAGCCGGCCTGTGAACACGGGATAGGCCTTTTCGGCGACGAGTGGCGGATAGGGGCCGTCGTCAATCCCGACCTGCCGTACTGGACTGACCAGGATCATGCCTATGCGGAAAATGAAATGGTCGTCTGTGCCATGCAGTATGCCGCGCCGGAAGAGAATATCGGATTCCGCTATGAAAATGACATTGTGATCGTCAAAGGCGGCTGTGAGGTATTATCCAAATATCCGCTCGGCATTGAAGAGATTTCCTAGGCAAAGAGGGAAGTGTCCCTAATTAACTTGACAAGATATCATAATGGAGTTAGTGGTTTACCCGTTTTTGATCTTTAACGTATCATATGTGCTTTTGAACAGCTGTAACCTGGGGGGATTATGGTCTGATCATCTAAAGCTATGTTTCTCAAAATGAGAGGCGGGGTTTGTGTTTTGTGAACAGATTAGATTGATATTGCAGTCACCAGGATGAAAAGATAGGATGGCCAAGAAATAAATAGGGAACTGTTGTACTAGCTCAATAATTAATGTCGATTAATTCCGCAAGACGAGTCATGGCTTTCCTGTCGTCATCTTTCGCATCCCATCGCTTGATACATTGATCAAATCACGGTATAGCATTCGCCATGAAAGACCTTCACGTGCGCGATGTCAGGGCCGATGAGCTGGAGGAACTGTTCGAGCTCAATCAGGCTAATACCCCCCATCTCGGATCGGTTTCGCTCGACGGCCTCACGGGCCTCCATGAGCGGGCCGTCTATTTCCGTGTGGCGGAGTCCGCCCGCCGGGTCGTGGGATTCCTGATTGCCTTTGATCCGTCTGCCGACTATGACAGCGTTAACTTCCTCTGGTTCAGAGAGCGGTTCGATTCTTTCGTGTATATCGACCGGATCGCCGTTTTCCCCGATGGGCGCCGCCGCGGGGTCGCGTCACTCCTGTACGGGGATCTCGAGGCCTTCGCCCGGGAGCGGAAAATTCCGATCATGACATGCGAGTACAATCTCCGGCCCCCGAACGAGGTGTCCCGGTCCTTTCATCGAACCTACGGGTTCAAGGAGGTCGGGCGCCAAGAGACGGAAGGGGGGAAGAAGTGTGTCTCCCTTCAGGTCAAACGACTGGAAGGTATCAGGGAATAACTCAATAGAATAAACAGAGCCGCCGCCCTTAGTATTCAACCCTCCTTATCTTCTGTCGGGGACTATCTCAAGCCAGTAGCCATTTAGATCCGCAATGAAATATATCCCCACTCTCTTGTTTTCATAAAGATCATAGACATTAATATCGGTATGCGCCAGCTTGCATTCCATTGTTTATCCCGTTACTGTTTTTGCGCTTTCAGTCTCTCCGTCATTCACCGATTCTACGATTTGCTCCCTTCAGCGCCCTGGGTATCTGCTCCGCCTCTTCGCCTGAACAGCTTGAGTACCTCAAAGGCCGACAGGTAGAGCGCTGCCGCTCCTAATACATAGAGCCAGTCGATCCAGGCCAGGGGGGCGAACCGCAGGAAGTCTTGCACACCCGGTGTGTGCACTACCACTAACATAAGCAGGATGGAACCGCCGATGGATCCGAGAAGAATCCGGTTTGAAAAGAAATTGCTGTTGAATATGGACAGGCGTTCAAAGCGGTGGGAGAGGATATTGACAAGCTGGCAAAAGGCGATCGTCAGATAGGTGATCGTGGTGGCCCTCGCGTACAGGAGCGGATCGGCGCTGGTAAGGGTAAAGATCGTCCCCTGGCGGCTCATGAACAGGGCGTAATTGACAAAGGCAAGCGCTCCCATGATCAGACCCAGGCCTATCACCTCAAGGGAGGTGATTTTGTTCAGGATATGTTCTTTGAGATCTCGCGGCGGACGCTTCATGATCCCTTCGAAGGCCGGATCAAAGGTCAGACAGGTCAGGGGCATGATCTCGGCAAGCAGATCGATCGCGAGGATCTGAATGGCAAAGATGGGTATGGCCCAGTCCTTCCATGACACGGCGGCCAGCCCCAGAAGGACGACGACAAGCTCGGCGGCATTGGTCGTCATCGACGCGAGAACGGTTTTTCTCAGATTGGCGTAGATCGTGCGCCCCTCCTTTATCGCCTGCACAAGGGTGGGGAAGGAGTCGTCGAGCAGGACGAGTTCGGAGGCCTCCTTGGCCACATCGGTTCCGATCTTTCCCATGGCGACACCGATATCCGCTCTGCGCAGGGCGGGGGCGTCGTTGACACCGTCCCCCGTCACGGCCACGACCTCGCCGTTCTTTTCGAGAATCTCCACGATCCGCAGCTTATCTTCGGGGTCCACCCGCGAAAAGATGAGGGATTCCTCCTTTGCCATGACGGCGGCCAGCTGTGCATCATCCATGGCCTTTAGCTCTTTCCCGGTAATAACGGGTGAGGGATGGTCCGATCCGGATAGACCGATCTCCATGCCGACAGCCTGGGCGGTGATCTGGTGGTCTCCGGTCATTATGAATGTCCGGATACCGGCGCCGTGGCACACGGCGATTGCCTCCCTAACGCCCTCCTTGGGCGGGTCTGTCATACCCACAAGACCCAGAAAGGTTACGTCCTTTTCGGCCTCTTCCAGCTCATAATCCTTCCCGCTCTTATCGAGGGGCCGGTACGCGATGGCGAGCACGCGCAGGGCCTTTTTTGAGAACTCCTCAGTAACTGCGATGATGGCCTCTTTATCCTTTTCCGTGATCGGCTCCACCTTGCCGTCACGGTAGATATGTTTGCTTATGGCAAGAACGCTTCCGGTCGCCCCCTTCATGGCGAGCTGGTGTCCGTCGCCGAACTGCCGAATCGAGCTCATCAGCTTCCGCTCCGAGTCAAAGGGGAACTCCTTCAGCTCGGGATTTTCTTCGTCCTCCTTTGGGGAGCGGGTGCCGATCTTTGTGGACATGGTCACCAGGGCCGCTTCCGTGGGATCTCCAACAGGGTACCAGGCGTCATGCTCTTCGTCGGGGGCGTGTATCTCCGCGTTGGAAGCCATGGTGGCGGCGTCCATCATGATCTCGATCTCATCGATACCTTTCTGATCGAGGGGCTGGCCCCCTTCTCCGAGTATCTCGCCCTCGGGCTCGTACCCCACGCCGGTCATGGAGTAACGCCTGTCGCTGAACCAGATCGCGGTCACCGTCATCTCG
>Ga0268277_1000729_pt1 | contig 25275 bp, 14 predicted proteins | sample saktaG_5_FD_190132 | JGI IMG/M metagenome (GOLD analysis project Ga0268277, IMG submission 190132) | Saline water microbial communities from Sakinaw Lake, British Columbia, Canada - sak_2010_1_5_50m | ecosystem: Environmental > Aquatic > Non-marine Saline and Alkaline > Saline ...
CAGGTCGGTTCAAATAACCACGCGCTAAACCAACACCACCTATACATATCTCACCAACCGCTCCGGAAGGTACTAACTGATACTGGCTGTCTAACACCAATATTGAAGTGTTGTCTATTGGTTTGCCTATTGGAATAATTCCATTCTTGATTTCTTTTTTGCAATCGAAGTAACTTACATCTATACTCGCTTCGGTTGGACCATACAGGTTCGTTAGTTTGACTCTTGGCAATAAAGTCTTAAACATTTTAACCTGTTCTGGAAGCAAGGGTTCTCCACTGGTAAATACTTGTTGTAAGCACTCTAATCGTTTTATTGATTGCTTGTCTGTTTCTATGTATTCTAAAAATACACGTAACATCGAAGGAACAAAATGCATTACACTTATACCATTTTGCTCTATAATTATTGAAATCTGTTCAGGAATTTTTTCGCTGCCCTGCTTTAATATGCAGACAGATGCGCCCTGTAATGACCACCATATTAATTCCCACACAGATACGTCAAATGTATAAGTCGTTTTTTGAAGTATGACATCTTTATTTGTTAATCTATACGCCTTTTGCATCCACGCCAATCGATTCACCAATGACCCGTGTTCCAACATGCATCCCTTAGGTATTCCTGTTGAGCCAGAAGTATAAATACAGTATACCAGGTCATTAGGTTTCAGGCCGATTGCCTGATTCTTTTTGCTGTATTTCTCTTGTTCCTTTCTGAACCTTCTTAATTCGCTTTCATCAATCAGCACTTTGCAGGCGCTGTCCTTTACCATAAAGTCGATGCGTTCCTGTGGATAATCAGGGTCTATAGGGACATAGGCGCCTCCTGATTTTAATGCCCCCAGGATTACCACTATCATCCACTCGCTTCGTTCCAACTTGATCCCTATTAAATCATCCGGCTTTATCCCGTAGTTTTTCCTTAAATAATCACCCAGCTGGTTGCTCAGATTGTTCAACGCTTCGTAAGTCAGCTCCCTGTCTTCAAATATAACAGCAATGTTTTCAGGAGTTTTTTCTACCTGTTGCTCAAATAAATCTACGATTGTCTTACAAACAGGATAATCCGCCATGGTGTCGTTTAAAGCCTCTAAAAGATACTTTTTCTCTTCTTGGGACAAAATATTTTTCAAGTTTCTTTTTTTTAATTATTCTCCTGTCAATTCGAAGCGTTGCGCGGAACCTGACAATCTGTCCATAAGTGCATCAGCTAGGGAGGGCATTGATATATTGATGCCATTTACTAGCCGGAAGCTGTGAAGTGATGATAGTAGATCGCTTACCATTCAGATCCTCTAGTAGTTGTAGCAATGAATAGTCCTTAAATTCAAGAAATTAACCTCTCCTTACACATTTCCTTGATAACATTGCCCCCAATACCTTTAATGAATGTAACGGGCGGTTCTTCTAAGAAAATAGATATGCTATCATTGTATTCCTTTAGTTTTTTCGAATTATTCATAACTCGGTCCTTTATAATTGTGTGGCTTTGTCCATCACTAAGAAAATCAACTAGATACTCATATTTGAGATGTAAAAACGTTATAGATTATAATCACAATATTCTTTGTACCTCTTTATTATATCGTTCACAATTAATTTCTTATATGTTTGATCTGCTGAATCACTCAAATGAATTTGTCTTACAATGAGTTTAAATACTTGAATGTTTTCTGGTTGATATTTTTTATAAAATCTGTAATCTTCAGGTTGATGTTCTGCAAGCGCCGACATAGTCATTGTCAAATTAGTATTTTCTTTCAGACAAAAATATGCAAACATCTGTGCGATCCACTCATCTACCTTTTTGTCCTTAATAGGCTCTATATCTGCACCTGAAAATCTAAGATCTTTGCTAATCTTAACATTATAGAACCAATAATGCCCAATTTCGTGAAGAAGAACTATATGAAGAAGATCGGCATATAAACTCGAAACATTAATCCTACTTTTGAGCTGTTTAGCGGCTAAATGGATTCCCAGCAAATAAATAACGATTGATTTTGTTTCATGGGAATAAGCTCCCATTAACTGATCAATGGGATATTCTGTCAACTCTTCGTCATAATTTTCAGATTTAAAATCAATTAGAGATTGCAAGATCGGGGGTATCTCCGCTGAAAAAGTGATATTCAATAAATAATCATTAAATTCAGGGAAAGATCTTTCTACATATGATTTGATCTCTTTATTATTTTCGTATTTGTAAAGATTTTCCATATTTTTCAATTAAGTTATGCCATTAATCTAGCCCGAGTTTACGAGTTATCTAAAAACATGGATATAACAGGCTAATATACAGGCACAAACACACATCGTTTCATTCCCCTAAATCGCAATATAATCATTCATTCGAAATAGCCCGAACAACTTTTCCTGCGTTTCATCCATTTTAGTTAGCGTGTGTGTCTTTATCTGTTTTCGATTCCCTTTGCCCTTCTGTTTAGGATAAATATTAATCACTTGTTTTATCCCATTTAATTTTTCATGTAACCGCCTCATTGAAAGATTGATATTTTCCTGACTGGTTTTCATCTGCAATAAGGCCCTGATCAACAAAGTTATCGTACAGTACAAGCCGTGGACCTTTATCTTCTGATCAGTCCAATGATGTACCGGCCACCAGCAACCAGTTTTATTGTCCTTGGTTTCCTTGAAGATATTCTCAATTACATATTGGCCATGATATGCCAGGATAATGTCTTCTGTTTTCCAGTGATGATTATCTGTAAACAGTATTTTTTTGCCCAGGTAAGTATCGGTCAAGCTCGCAAATTCTTCACCGTTTAGTGAATAGCTTATTACAGGCACAGAATTCTTTTCCTGGTAATTAACTCTGAACAATTTTTTCATGTACTGGCGTTTCAGTATCTCTTTTACATTTTTCATGACAGATGCCCTTGTCGGCTTTCTACCCTTTGTGATTAATCCATCCGCCCGGTCTTTTAACTTCCGGCTTAATACAGAAAGTTTTTCCTGACATCTTTCTAAATCATTATACAATGTCTTAATTTGATCATTATACAGGGCTTGATTAAAAGTTAATATTACCGTTCTGTGTTTCCCGTAAACGATCTTTTCTAAACGTAAAGCTTTAATATCTTCTAATTGCGCATGCCCCGTTGTTTTAAACCTCTCATCCCTGTTCGAAATCATTGTGAGTTCTTTATGATCTTGTAATTTTAAGGAACCGATGAAATGAAAAGATGATTGATCAATCTCACTGATCGCCTCAAAGGAATTATTCCCTTTATCAAAAATAATGGTGATTGTTGATTCTGAATTGATCCTTCCATTGAAAGCAGCTTTAAATCCGGGCAAGATCTTTTTAAACTCATTTGAGTCATGAATATTCCCCTGGTAAACATCAAAATATAAAGGCAGGTGATTTTCCTTTGAACAAAACAAAGCATATTTTACCTGACGCAAATTTGACCTGCCCTGTTTATTCTTTCCTCGTTGGGATATGCTGCATCTTTTATTAAAGGTGCTGATAAAAGTATAAAAATTGGTTTCATCATAAGAGATGCTTGATAAATCAATCTGATTCGATGAAAGAACAGTATTTAATATCTTCATCCATACAGGTATTATCTTTTCTTCCGGAATCATGTTCATATGGTCCCAGAAACGCTGGGAGCTTAATTGTTCTTTTTTTATCCCTGAGAAATAATTTAACAGTACAGTGTCTTGAAACCAATTCCACATGTAATGTTTACTCACAGCTTCCAAACCTCTGTTTATGGCCGCTATTAAAATGTACTCCCCTATGCTGAGTCCCTGCTTTCTTTTAGGGAGCAGGGCGTCAATCTTTTTAACCAGTTGAATCTCTCTTGCTATTGTCAGGTAGGATGCCACACCCCCTAATTCAAATAATATCGCATGGTCAGGTACAAGATGTTTGCCTTCGACAGCATCTATTATTTTTTCAATGGTCCCCAGGTATTTCTGCCATTCCCTGCGTGACTTGCCATTTTTCCATACCCGTTGCTCAACATAGTAATAGATTTTCCCGCTTATTCTCTTTTGTGTAATATAGGCCATAGCATAACGTTAATTTATTTAGGGTGCATAATAATAAATAAATCGACGCAATGCAACGTAACAGTGGGTTTTATATCAACATTTTATTAACATTTATTTAGGGGGCAGGTTTTGAACTTCAGAAGCAGCTCATTGCCTTATAGTTAAGCTCCATGGGGAATCATAACTCGTAAACTCGGGCTAGAGTTCGCTAATTGTGCAATTGTTTTTTACCAAGAATGCTCGGTTTCTATCTGTCTGCACCTGGACATTGTCACCTGACCAGATGGCATATATCGGTTTCCCATACATGGATGGGAACGTGTAGATCGTTTGAGATAATGCTCTTTGCTTGTTTCTTGCAACTACTGATTGGCCTTCACAAAAAAGTGGGCTGCCTAAAATACCGCCTTGAAATCCCATGGTTTTGGTTTTAAAAATGGTTGACTTTATTTCTAATTCCTATCCTCATTTGCAAATCTAAGTGAAATTGGATTTTATTTGGCAACGGACTGACAGAATTAAAATGATTCTCTAAACCGATCTTCTATTCCCGAATACATCACATTGCCATCAGCCTGATCCCATCGCTCAAATGCCTTATCGATCCGTTCGCCGGTCCGCTTTGGTGATGCCGATGATTCACAGACATAAACGACATACTGGTCGTAAAACCAAAACCTGCGCCCGGTCCTGAACCACATGATAAACAGGTATTCCGACCCGCCACGGTTCTGGATCCCCAGGCAAAAAAAACCTTCCGGAACAGTTGCATCCTTGAAAACCTCAGATCCATAGGAGGTTATAAAATCGTCTTCAATCAGCCCGGGCTGTGTGCAAATACCGGTTCCTCTCCCGAAACCGTAATCAAACAGCTTTATTTCTCCCGGGATCCGGGGAGCGACCTGGGGCCACTGCTTGTTTATATACTTCATCACATGGGCTACCCTGGCTTCAATGTCCTGGTTCATGCTGGGCTTTTTTAAATCGACGGCTTACATAAAACCCGACAGGACAGAAAATGATCATGAGGATCAAGTATTCCCTGGCAGTTTCATAGAATATGTAATTTGAACAGAAAAATGCTACGATGTAAAACCCAATGCAATAAAGAAGAAAATCAAAAGCCTGGGACTTGAGAAAAGTATTCAGCTTGTTCATGATACCTGGTTATTGATCTTGTTTGTATGACTGTATGTACGTAATAATCACTGTTCAAAATGCCAAATTAGGAACAAAACGGCCATATTTGGAGACTAATTATTTAACGCAGGATTTTCTAAATGAACGCATTTTACCGGAAAATTGTGACGACTCATCAGGAAGTGGAAGGAAGTGGTAGATACTCATATGATGACGGTAATTTATAAAAAGAAGCGGTAAATAAATTGAGGGAATTTTAATCTCATTGAGATGTATTTTTGAATAAAATTTAAGATGAAAAGCTGCAATACATTTATTGAGTACCATACAACCGATTCTCTTCAAAAACATGCGCCAGTCTTTAAAAAGTTAACAAGTTATTCTGCAGTTGTAAATGCCATTGCGATCACACCAGATGGGAAAAAGGCCATAACAGGTTCAAATAACCACACGTGCGTTCTTTGGGATCTTGCGAGCAGGAAGCCCATAAAAACCCTGAAGGGCCACACTTTCTGGGTCGTTGCTGTTGCGGTTTCACCTGACGGGAAATTGGCTATGTCAGCTTCCTGGGATGAAACCTGTATTCTTTGGGACCTTGGAAACGGGAAATCCTTAAAAACCTTAAAAGGACACGCTGACGTTGTCAATGCAGTTGCTTTCACGCCAGACGGTAAAAAGGCTGTGTCAGTGTCAAATGATAGAACATGTATCCTCTGGGACCTTGAAAGTGGCAACCCCTTAATAACCTTTAAAGGGCATTCTGGCGGGATCAATGCCATGGTAATCTGCAATTATGGGAAAGGGATCCTGACGGCTTCAACTAACGATACCTGTATCCTGTGGGACCTTGGAAGCGGTAAACACCTGAAAACATTGAAAGGCCATACTGATAATGTCTATGCGGTTGCTGTCACTCTGGATGGGAAACAGGCACTGTCGGCCTCCTGGGATCAAACCTGTATCCTCTGGAACCTGCAAAGCGGGAAGCCCATAGAAACCCTTAGGCATGGTTCAGAAGTCCTTGCCGTTTCGATCACCCCTGACGGAAAACAAGCCCTGACAGGTTGCTGGGATGGGAAGTGTATCTTATGGGACCTTGGAAGCGGTAAAATACTGTCGTCCTTTAAAGGGCATACTGATAGCGTCAATGCAGTTATAGTCACCCCCGACGGGAAAACAGGCGCTATCGGCATCTGAAGATGGTACGTGTATTATTTGGTGCCTTGTGAACTATTAAATTTTACAATATGAGTCTTGATAAAACGAAAAAGCTCGTAGAGTGGCTGGAGGCCACCCAGCCGGAGATGCAGTATAGCCTGGAAGACATGAAAGAGTTACTCTCGATCGCCATGACCGAACTGTCTGATCAGAATGATAAAACATTCGATGCGCTTCCCGGAGCCTACTTCGATGCCATTATCGAAGGGATGAAAGCCTGCGGGGAGTATTACCTGCTTGATAACAAAATAGAAAATTTTAAATCGCGTTTTCAGGTGAAATCAGAGAGAACCTGAAGATTAAAGGAAAGCATTAAACACAAAGTGCACCCAGGGATGGGAATGGTTTTCCCATCTTGGCCCTGTATCGACAAAATAACAATCATCGCTCTGGTCAAGCCGTGCTTTATCCGGAACTTTTGAAAACGGCATTCCTGCTATTTTTCCCGGAAGCAAGTTGTTTCCTTGAAGAAAAGCAATCTCGTCGCCGTTTTTGAATCTGCATTGGTCCGCGCTTCGTCCGTAAAAGGGCGTTGTATCAGGCCCGTCATACCCGCCAATCAACTTGCCTGCACCGTCGTATACCCACTCCCCCTCAATTTCGCTCCCCAAATCAAGCCAATACTTCTTCACCTCGAAAATCCTGAAGGTGACATCTTCATTAAGGTACCATTTCTTTATGTCGGCAGATAAAGCATCCCGGATGAACTTCTCAAGGGAATCAATACAGGAAAAATAGCCAAGTGTTGATGATTCAAGCTCAGCAGGTAGCCGGAGCTTTCCTTCATGCCAGCGGACGATCAGTTTAAAGACAGGTATGTTTTCCATGAACCACGAGGTTAAAACGGCAGGTCGTTATCTGCCGGTTCCGGTTCGAACCTGGGTATTTCCAGGAATGTTATTGCACTCAATACCGATTCCGGCCCGGTAAGCATGGAGGTATCGTCTCTTTCATACATGATAATCTCATATGCATCATTTAATGGAAGCTTAAGCTTCCGGGGAATCGTTGAATGCTTGATCACCAGGGATCCGGTAAGGATTTTCGGCAGTTTGATCGACTGCAGGAAGCGTACCCCTTCAAATTCAAGGGTGCCGGTAAATTCTTGTGGTAGTTTTAACCGGGGTGGAATCTTCATGTCATTAAAACTCAGTTTCCTGCATGTGGCAAGTTCAGGAAACCTAAAATTTGCTGGTAATTTGCATTGGACGAACTCAATTTCTTCCAAATCTGACAAAGGAAGCTTGAAATCACCCGGGAACTCGCAGTCCATGGCTGCGAAAGATTTGCAGCTTAATGGCATAAAAATGCCAGGGGAAACCTTTGTATCAATGATGATAAGTTCCCGAGTCACTCTTTTTGACAAGTGAACGCTCTCATGCAAGGAAGATTCACTGATGACAAGAGCCTCCACCTCCTCGGGAAAAGTAAATTCCGGAGTAATATCGTCTTGCCCGATCTCAAACTTACCAGGAAAAACTTTGGGTATTGACAAACGTGAAGGATGCAAACACCCCTCAATCCAAAAAGCTGAAACGGAGATCTTTTTAAGATCAACATTGCTGTAGAATGAACTGTCGTGGAGGAAAAGCCGTGTCATCTTGCGGGGGAGTTTCCAGGTGGGAGGGATGTTGCAGGATGTAACCTCAAACCCTCCTTCGATCACCCCGGGAAGCTTGATCCGTGAAGGCAGGGTGGAATGGCTCAGAACGAGGTTACCTTTGATGACTTCGGGAAATACCAGATCGAGGGGAAGATACGGCTGCCCGTCAAGATTTATTGTCCCCGGAAAAATCCGTTCAAGCATTGGGAAGACGTCCCATACATTGACGGGTTTAAGCAGCTGAACCTTCTCAGTATACCAGGAATACTCATCAGCCTTCACAATGCGGTTTTTTTTATCTACCGTTACCGGGAAAATGAATGGATCGGAAAGTTCGCGGCAGACATTGGTAAGGTCAGCAATCCTGATGCGGGATGTCAGGCTTTTGTCTTTTCGTTTTCTGAAAGCTGATTTGTCATGGAGGACTTTCCCTTCATATAAGTGCCCGAAAAATTTCTCATCAGAAGGGTAATGCGGCAAAAGGTACCAGGTTCTGGTATAATCAAAATCTTTTTCGGGTTTTTGTTTCTTTTGTTTCTTACTGCTTGTTTTCATCATAACAATATTGTTATTGTTCCTGTTTATGATAATTCACGATTGCCCATTCCATCTTTCCTTTCACTGTTTTATTGCGTTCACGGCGGATGGCCTTTTCCAAAGCTTTAAGCGCTTTGGGATGCTGTAAGTCTAGTAGTTTCCAGGTCGCAATATAGCGGACTTTAGGGTGTTTGTCCCCCAGTGCCCTGATCAATGGCTCCAATACTGCATGACCACCTATATTGCCATGGGCTCTTACAATTTCTGCTTTTAATTCGAGCCATGCCGTGGTGAAAACTTTTTCCAGGACAGGAATCGACTTTTTATCGCGAAGTTTCCCCATGGCTTGAACCATCTCCTGCCGGTTATAAGTAGTTTTCTGAGGCAGGAAACGATTGAACGCATCAGTCGCTCTTTTGTCTCCTATCTTTCTAAGTGCCTTAATCGCTGCCAATTGCACCTCGGGATTGTAATCATACAGCAGAAGGCACAAATCCTTTGTGGCTTTCCGGTTTGCCCGTTCCCCAAGTTTTTCAGCTGCATCTGTCTTCCTTCCCGGATCTGGGTCCTGAAGTTGTTCGATAAGATCGTCTATCGGTTCCCTTACAGGATCCTCGGAAGGGATATCACAGGGAGCTTCTCCGCTAGTTAACGGTAGAGGGTGATCATCCGATTGCGCAGTGCCAGATTCAACTTCCTGGTATGAACTGCAATTCAAATAGTTTTCCTTTCCCAGAAAATACCTGGTTTTAAGTAACTTATTGATTTGTCGATTCAGGCATGCATCGTCATATTCTTCTGAAATCAAAGCAAGTGTTGCTCCGGCTTGTTCATGAAAATCTTTGTCATTCGGGTATCTGCGGATGGCCTTGATGAGTTCTCCGACTGAAGCGGGATTCCCTGCATTTCCAAGGGCTTCGGATGCGGCTACTCGCCTCAAAGGATCTTCACTCGAAAGGAATGAGCACAACGCGTTTGATCCTGCATCCCGGTCCTTATGATAAAATGACCATGCACCGAGTGCGTGACAAACATTATGGAACACATCAATATCGATGTCTTTCAGTGCTTTTATCAATTCCGGAAGCGCTGCGTCATCACTAAAATCTGCTAATAGTCTGGCCATATTTGCCCTGATCCCGGGGCTTCCTTGATGCAAGGCAGTATAAACCGGGCGATAATCCACCCATCCGCAGAGTTGTCCCACAGCCTCTGTGATTTCCCAGAAAAAAGCCTCATTTTCAGGGTCTCCGAACATTTGTATCAGTGGTTTTACGGCCCTGTTATCGCCAAGCTGTTGGAGGCAATTTACACAATGCATGCGCATTTCGGGTAGCCTGCCTGTAAGTCCCTTAACGAGAGGCTGCAATGCTTTTTCTGCGTATTGCAGCAGGAGGTATGACACAATCCAGGGGTCGCCTTTTCCTGTCTCAATATCATTAACGAGTTGATTGTACCTGATCTCATTTTGGCTAAGATTTAAGAGCATTATAGTATGGTCATAGGTCCTCCTGGCCCTGAACCGATTAAGCTCATTTTTTTTCAGGTGGTAAAAGTGAATGCTCTCCGGATAAACCCCTCGCCAGGTAGCGAGTTCATAGGGCAGGTTTGCAGCCATATTTTCATCCGAATCGAAAGGAATGGATGCAATCAGGCTATGTTTGTTCTCCAGAGCCCACTCGAGCATATTGTCCACGGCTTCGCTTTTCCTTAGGTATTTACTTGTGTTATAATCAGGCAGATAGTTCCTGATCACATTTGGAGGATAAGCGGGGATTACCCAGCCATCGGCTTTTTCCATGCAATCCCATATGGATGCATAATGAACATGAACATTTATATTTCCGATACAAAATAACATTGATTCGGAGGCCATTCGGCTTACTTTGAAAAGCATCAGCTTTGAAAGATCTGATTGGTAATTGGACAAACAGGCAGGATCAAAAGGAAACCTTTTCTGCTTCAGTAAAAGAAACTTAAAAGGGAGCCGATTCGCTACCGGTTTCCGAAAATAGAAAAGATGGTTCGTGATATACAAAAACTCGTTCGGTAGCAGGGGGCTTAACCTCGAGAAGAAGTTCTGGCTGTTGATGCACTCATGATTGCCCCCATCCACGCAGCCATCCTGGATCCCAACAAAACAATTGATTTTCAGTCCTGCATCAATCAGTAACCGGATAGCATACTCATTATCAAATGGCATCAGGATAACTTTGCTACCGACAAGCCTTATATACTCACCCTGCTCCTTTTTCCCGAAGAGTTTACTGTTCAGTATGATGAAATCATATGGAAGGTACAGGAACTCTTCCCTGGAATCGCAGGAGGAGAGATAAAGCAGGATTGATTTATCCCTGAGCTTTTTTAGGAATTCTATGTCTATTTTTATAGTTCTCAGTTCTGTGCAAATTTACAGGATGATTCATTAATCCAAATTACAGACTGATTCAGGAATCCTACAAATCCTCTCTGTGACTCGTTATCAAACAGCTTAAATGTGGTTTCTGTCTTCATTACTCCATATCCCACCTTTTTATCGGTTTCGCATTTGTAAAGAATAAATATCTTTGGCGCTTCTGATTTATATTTCGCTTCATAAATAATCTCCCCGGTTTCATCGTCTGCAACAAGTAACTCATTAATGGGTTCATCATTTTTTACAAGCCACCTTTCTGTTTCATGAAAATTGATACAAGACGTGTCAAATATATTACTTCCGGTTTGTCGACAAATAATATGGCATTTATACATTAATTCATCATATTGCCTGGAAGCTTTGTCACTGAACGTTCTTTTTTTTGTTTTCCCGTTTATAAAAACTTCAAATGACTCTTCCGGATGATACAAAACGCCAATATCAAGATGCAAATAACAAAAAAAGAGCTTAATGTCTTCAATGTCATTGATATCTGCTTTCCATAATAATTCCTCAATCATGTTTCGTATGTTCATTTGCCTTTGCACAAAATTAACCAACGAAAAAAGTGTTTGTGAGAGAATTTATTTAAAGCAGGGTTTCAGCAATTAACGTGAAACAATATGATGTAAACATGCGGTAGAACCGAGAGCCGTATCTATTTCATGCCAAAAATGTGGAGCGGGTTCCTCCAGTTTTTTTTATTCCATTGTTTGCTCTTTTGGATTTGCCAATATTTCGTTATTTAATATTCGTCATTCTTTTGTAAAAAACACCCTCCCTACCTTCCCTAAAATCTCCAACCATCAATAAAATCAACCATTCTATCAGGGAGGATAAATTTATAACACCTTCCCTCAACCCTCCCGTCCTTCCCTATCTTGAACTCGTAAATCGTCATTCGTAATTCGTAAATTAACTTCCACCCTCCCTGTTTGCACCCTCCCCAAACCTACCCTCCCTGTTGTAATACCAGTAAAATCAATAGTTTTAGCACTCAGGGAGGGTAGGGAGGAGGAAATCGTCAAAAGATTCAAAATACTTGATTTTTGGTAAAAAGTGAATTATTCAAAAAGTATATTACTAAACCATAGATATTATCCCCGCCCTCGTCCCAGTCCCGGTAATCTCAACCTTTTGAATCGCACGGGTAATGGCTACGTATATGAGCGCTCGCTCAGAAAGAAGATGCTCTTCCTGTTGTTTGGGGTCAAATTGTGTGAATGATCGGGGTAATAATGGCGCTGTGCGATAATTGACATCTGCGAGTACCACAACTTTAAATTCAAGCCCTTTCAGACTGTGAAATGTGGATAGGTGAATACCTTCAATGGTCCCGCTTTGGGAAGTCAAATCATAATAGGGCAGCTTGTTTTGGTGTAGGGCTGACTTTATTTCCCTGAGAGCGTCTTTTAATCGTGTTGCAACTGCTATTTCGCTGTAAGTAAAACCGGTATTGATATTTTCTTTTATGAAGTTAATAATATGGGCAAGTTCTTCCGATTTTGTGCTGAATAAATGATATTGTGGACTTTCGCCATGAAATAATGAAAGGTAGCCGTCCAGTTTCTCGGATTCTCCTTCAAAGTTATCATAGGAATAGCCTTTTACTGTGCTGATGGCCAACCGCTTTATCTCTTCCGTGGTCCGGTAATTTATCCTCAATCTTTTACTTCGGGTTCCTCGCACATTGATGCCGGCTGATGAAAAATTGATTTTTCGTCGGTAAATTCGTTGATAAGGATCACCTGTCAGGAAAAGGTCATCATTCTTTTCTTCAACAAGGGAACGGATGAAGCGCAGCTCAACATTGGAAAAGTCCTGGATTTCATCTACGATGATGTGGGAAAAGGGTTTCACTTCCTGCGTAGAATAGTATATCGAAAGATTATTGAAGAGTTCCGCCCTGTCCAGGAAATTCCCATCACGTTTTTTGAGAAGATAGGCTTCAACAACGGTCCAGACTTCCATTCGCTGTTTACGGGTAATTGCTTTACCTCGGCCGATACGGGATTGATTGAAATACTGTTCGGGTGTAAGGATGGCATGATAAAGAATGACTTCCTGGTATTCGGAATGCAAAAAAGCAGCATCAAACTGACAAAGCGTTTGTTCCAGCACTTCGTCCCATAATTCAAGACTCGATTTTGTATTTGGAAAATCAAGAAAACGAGATCCCTTTACTATAATACCCGCTTCTGCAGCTAATTCACGTGCAAGTGCATCAATATTTGCGAGGTGGAATTCGGATGAAGAAATCCCCATTCCTTCAATGAGTTTCCCTAGATTTGCGGTAAGAGCCGTAGTATATGTTACAAAAAGAACAGGCCGGGATGAAAGGATAGTTTTTTTAGTGGTAAGAAATTTTAGGCGGTGCAAGGCAGCGACAGTTTTCCCGGTGCCTCCTCCTCCCGTAACTTTTATAGGCCCTTTAAAACTACCTTCCACGAGTTTGCGTTGTGAAGGATGCAGGAATACCTGCCATTTCTTTAATTCACCATTGATCAGATCTGCTAATAAATCGTCCTCCACTACAACGAAACTGCGTTGGTTATTCATGCTTTGAACTTGATCTTCTATTGATTCAGATTTCACTTTGCCTTCCTCAATCTCGAAAATCAAATTATCGATATTCGCTCCGTCAGCAAGGTAAAATAGGTTCTCGAAAGCATCAACCGGGAGGTTCTTTTCAATTTCATCCAAATCATCCAGATTCCGGATGTTCTTAACCAAAGCCAGAGAAATTGAAGGTACTCCAATCTCTAACAATTGTTCGTCTGATAAATTACTATACAAAGTGGGCTCCTTCAACCCTGCAATAACAGTTGAAGGTACGGGTGCTACAGGAGGTGCTGAAAATATCTGTACCGCCTGTGTGTTTGGATTCCAGGTAATCAGTTTATTCTGGGCCCAGGCCATTGCCTCATCGTGGGTATCAACCCATAATAGGAAATAATCATCCCCCGTTTCCGGCACTTTAATGATTGCCCGGTATTTATCATCTATACGGGCGGTTCGCAACGATTGATCGATAAATGATTTTATGGGCTCCAGATGAATAGCGGCCGAACGTGAATTTTCCCGAAACTTTTTTTGGAAGTCCAGTACCTTATTTTGAATGGTCCGGGGAAGTTCTATGAATTTTTCGAAGAACTTATCATATAGAAACAATCTCATAAACCTAGCATTTTAAGTGTAAATTCTTCAGGTTCAACTACGGTGTAACCGGCATTCTTAAACGCTTCCTTGTCAAGATCAGAAAGAGGCCTGATCACAATTTTGGCATCAGAGAAACCTATAGCTGCTTCGGCAACAAGACCCTTTTCGTTTTCCAGGAAATAACTGCCTTCATGGTTGAAGGGAATGTTGTTGTTTATTAGCAGATTAACTACAGTATGTAATTCGGGATCAAAATAGTTGAATACGTCTTCCTCTTCATTCGTTTGATTTTCGGTTTGTGTACTATCCTCTTCAGAAATAAGAAACGTAATATCACAGTATTCCTGAACCAGGTTATAAAAGCGCCATATATGATGCCAATCATCTTTATCAAGGCTTACCTCTGGGTTTTCTATCAGCTGTATGGCTGACTTAATATCCAGATTTTGAAGTTTGATGAGTACACGTGCATTATAAAAACTGCTTTCGTTGATAGCTTGTGAAAGCATATAGAAATCACCGTTCGATTTTTCAGCAACTTCCTGGTTAAAATCAATGGAGGATGTCATGGAAAGAATGGTTTCGACTTCTTCATTTGTGAATGATGGTTTTGCCAGCGTTTCCTGAAATAAAGCAAAAAATAAAGCAATTTTTAACTTGTTCTGATAAAGTGGTAAAGGATGCGCAAGGCGCCATAGTAACCGTTTCAGGGAATTCCGGGATTCAATCAATTCACTTTTATTGGCATGCCAATGTGGCGTCCGTTGCAAAGATTGTATTGTGTCATGGAATCTTGATCGATCCAGCATTAAAGAGTCTTTATTTTCCGTATCAAACAATTCCAGGTCTTCCCAGGTGAGGGTCCATGTTGTTTTATCTGAGGATTCAACAATGGCCATACGTCGGCGTATATCGGTAAAAAATCGCTGATTCTCTTTTGAGGCATGATAAGTATACCCATCGAGGTAAATAGCGACATCTTTCACCGATTCCAAAATTTCTGAATCTTCAATAGGAAGCCCATCTTTTTGAATTCCTGAACAGGAAATGTAAAAATCGGAAACGGTATGATAACGGACCCCCTGCGCAGCTCCAAGTGATACCTGGGGTCGTATTATGTAACTGAATTTATAATTTTCGTTAACGACTAACAGTCTGTAAGACAGGATACCTTCTTCAATAAACTCATCAAACTGCCAGCCTTCTGCGCTCTTTTTGGCTACTACATTTCGTAAGCTGCGAATGAACCGTTCTTCCAGTTCGCTCTCTTCGATTTTGCCGGTACCTGAAAGAGAGCTTAGCCCATTCTGTAGAATCTCCCAGGCTTCAGCATTGACTACCAGCTTTTCAAAAAACTTCTCAGCCCGCGCACGACTTAACTCCTCACGCAAGTATTGGTTTGAATAAGAAAAAATACAACGGTAGCAACCATCCATTCCCTGATGTTGACAGGCACACTCCTTAATGGCTTTATAAGCTTCACGGATGAGTTCAGTAAATTCTGCAGGGCTAAAGAGTTTCCCCAGATAGCCTGTGCCTCCAGGAATTTTATCATACAGGATCAGGAACCTGTCGAAACGGTTATTTTGCGGGTTAAACTCTGAATAGCTGATCATCTTGATGTGCTCCGGGTTACCCTTGTAGTATTTTTTCAACCCGAGTTCCAGGCCGGCTTTGAACATGTTTATTGTGGCATCGTTTTCGAACTCCTGAACCGGGAGTAATACTTTCAGCACTTCGGTTTTTATGTTCCTGAACAGGAACACTTCCTCAAAGATATCATCCGGTTTATCTTCGTAATTATACTCCTTGTGTTTGCAATAGCCATAATGGAATCTGATTTCTTTAAGTTTTGGAGTAGATGATGATTTGCCACAATATCTGCAGGTTACAAATCCTGAAGCCGGAATTTCCTCAAGCTGGTTGATGGTAAGTCTTCGTGCATTGTATGCATCTAGGCGACCGAAATTGACTTCGGTTATTTCGACTGATTTCACATATTCAATACCAAAGGGAATATTCTTCATACCCCAGGCTCCCTGGAAAGTGTTCTTGTCAAAGTTAAGATGCGTTGATAGAATGTAACGGCTGGGTTCGCGATCTTCTCTGGTATCATCGAGGATTGATTTATCGCGTTTGTTAACTGATTTTACCGAATTCAGTTTCACGAACGTATGCTCATTAGAAACAGAGGCCCACGAGGAGTGTCCGCATTTGGGGCAGGCAGCCTCCGAAACCATGGGGTTATCAACCAGATTATCGCAATTGGAACAAAACCGTTTGGTCAACAGAATGGACGGATCATGCCAATCGAACGTATTGAGGCCTGAAATGGAGAGTTTGTTCCCTTGTGAGTAAAAAAAGTTATCGGGCGCCAGTTCGCGGATGGCCACTTCAGCGGAACGTACGATTTCAACCTGGTCATCCGTTGGAGCGACAGAACTCCCTTTTGCCTGAATACCTTTTACCCAGGCGTTGAGCGTTACTCCTGTCTCAGGAAAAGCATAATTGGGAAGCAGTCCTGTATTGGTAAGATGTTCGAGGATTGAACGCTTATCAATCAACCGTTTAAGTCCCCAGAGGGCTTTTTTTCCCGCTTCAAGTTCCTTACGTTCATCGTCGTTTACTCCGAGATGCCGCTCCTTGATGATTTGATCTATTTCTTTTCTTTTTATATCAATGTTCCTGTACTCTTCTTTCAACTTTTCAAAGATTTTCCGAAGCCTGAAATAAAAGCTCTCATCACTCAGAACCAGGGTGATACTGCTTAGAACATCCGGATTGACCTCATTTTCGTAAATAGAATTGAACCGGGTTAATAATACTTTTTCATTTGCTTTGATGAAACTGATAATCCTGTTCATGAGAAAACCCGATGAACTTATATCTGTATTAAAAACGCGGAGCGCGATCAAGCGACCGGGAATGGAATTCTCCTTCGGATTAGCCGACGACCAGGAGTCGAGGCAAAAAGCAAAGAAATGGCGAAGCAGGATATCTTTTGCTTCGAGGTAACAACCCGGGGTTGATATGTCTCCTTCCATCATTTCCATTGGTTCCTGGAAATAAAAGAGGTCGTGTGCCTTATTTTGCACAAAACTGGTAATGAGTGCTGAACCTGAGGCACGTCCCGCCCGTCCTATACGCTGCAGATAGTTTGATGTCAATGGCGGAACCGAATTGTTGATCGCTGTATTCAGGGTTCCGATATCAATACCCATTTCAAGGGTGGATGTTGCCACAAGTGCATTGAGGGAATTGTAACGTGGCCGTTCCTTGAAATCATATTCAACCTTTTCGCGATCGGTTCGGCTCAGGAGACCGGTATGTTCAGAGGCGTAAATGCGGGGAGCCAGTGCACGGTTATATACCAGTTGATAGTAATTCAACTCACTACCTGGCAGCGGAAGATATTCACCGGTGCACCTAAAATTAAGGCATTTTGCCCCGGCAGTAATGGAATCATCAAAGGCAACTGACAATATCGAAGAACATGCTGAACACCCCAGGTGTTTCACTTTATTTTGTACCAGGATGGATAGAGGAGAAATACAGTAATTAGGTTCAGCTCCTTCAGATATTTCGTTTAAAATACCTTTAGCGCTGAGTATTTCAAACAGTTTTACAAAGAACTCATTTAGAATTTGAGGGTAAGCAGGAACTGTAATAAGTGATTTTTTCAAATAAGCATGGTACCAGTTGTTGGAGTGAGTATTTGTCGTATCCAATAAACCACGAGTATGTGGAAAGTTCGTTACCAATTTTGGAAACCGTGAATTTTCATGAAACATCCTGTTTAGGAAATGCCTGTTATCACGCATCCAATTCAGGTCCCACAATTTCAATCCTTCTTTACGGTACTTCTCAAGGTACGGGTGGTCAATACCACCACGTATTCTGATACGGTGAAGAATACCATTTACAAAAGCAGGAAAATCAGTTTCAGGGATCATCCCCAGGTTATTCGAATCAAGCCAGGATTTGAGTTCAGCATGAATCTCTTTAATCTTCTTCTCAGGAAAAAAAACAGCCGAAGCCCCTGTTTTTTCCAGGGTACGACCAATTGCGGCATTGTAACCAAACTCAGAAACAATTTCCCAGGAAACCCGATAATCAAACTCATTGCAAAAATCACGGGTAAATTCGTGTGTTATTGGGTCCCTGAAGTCGTATCGCAGGTTGGTTTTTCCCCGGTAATCAGATGGAAAGAAACGGTAATAGTACGATTCCGTATCGGTCTTGTCCGTTTCGCCTGGTAGTTGTTTCCAGTACCTGATGAACTCCTTTTGAAGGTCATCAATTGAGACCGGCTTTTTCAGCTCATTGAGCACCTTTTGAAGCGAGGAACGGAACGTAAAACGGTAATTGCGCGCCTCTATAAAACCGGCTTGGTGCGCGGCATCCTGCACGCTGTTGGTGAAAGCAAGGACTTTTCGGTACTTTTCATCGCGACTATCGAGATCGGATGCGAGGATTTGACTGACAGTGATGGATGACATGGTAGCCACGCGAGTGCCAATTATGCTGATCGTATTCTCGGTATTACATTCTGGGCATACATGGCGGGCTTTGCTTTTATGCAATTTCCGGACAGCAATAATATTTATCCTGGCATCATCTCTGGTATCATGAATGGACAGGTCAAACCGGTTAACGTACCTGTCATATAAAACATCAGTCGGTTCGTATTCATCCGTGGGCTTGTGATCCTCAGTCCCCGTATTAACAAAATAGATGTTTTTATGGTTGTTGAAGTAATGATCGTAAATGATGGGTAAATCCCTCTCAAAGCTATTTCGGTTATCGTTTTTAAGCCCGAGCCACCCACTGGCGCCACATTCCCGGCAAAACCAGGGGGGCAATGCTTTTACATCATTTTTTCCGGCAATTTTATCTTTCCAGCTAAAAACAGGTTCATTACTAACTTCCCGAAGCAACCCACTCAGCTCCCTTATCCAGATTTGAATCTGAAGGTAGAGGAAGGGGAACTTTTTAGCTCCTGCCATTTTGGCTTCCGCAATAAGCGCCAGCAGGGAGTTGATGATCTCTTCGCGGGGATGAATGTCTGACCCGGGATCATTTTCTGGCAGTTTTCGGAATTCATTATTTCTGTCTGCCAACTTTTCCATCAATTCATGGATGGAAATGATACCGGTCGATGTTACATGAAGAAGGTCCTTGGTGATTTTAAATTTTTTAAGCTCATTGCCCAGTGAAACATCGTCAATAGATTCTGGTATCTTCCATAGTTTTTTCTGTCGACTGATATAATCGGAATAATTTTCGTTTTCTCCCATTCGGCACCCGGTTATGCTTTCCGGTTGAGGAATAGAATTGTTAAGTTCATTGTCGGCCAGGGAGAAAAACTCATCCACCGAAAGACGTTTCTCGGAAATGATTGCATCTTCATCGAATATCTCTCCAAACACTGTCATGGCATATTCGGTAAGCAGTTGTTTGGCGCTCTCGCCTGAACCAATGGTTGCCGAGGTACCCACGGGACACAAATGGCCTTTTGGTATGTTCAATTTGAGCTTCAGGCGGCGGATGAGGTTGGCCACATCGGTACCCTGTGCCCCGTCATAGGTATGAAGTTCATCGAGTATCAGGAATTTTAGTAACGTAGGGTCTTCGAGATTATAGGTCCAGAGATTGTGGAAGTTGCTACGCATGAGTCCGTAGTCGAGCATCTTGAAGTTGGTCAACAGGATGTCAGGAGGACTGTCCACAATGGAGTCACGGTTCTCGATGATGTTGACCGGACCCATATCCTTGGGATACTTCGTTTTATTTTTCCCTTCGCCGATAAAGAGACCGGCTGTTATGTTCCCTTTGAGCCGCTCATCGCCCCAGATCGTTTCGGCCAGGCGCTTGGCCTGATCGGTAGCGAGGGCATTCATGGGATAGAGGATGATAACCTTTATTCCCGGGTGATTGCGCTGTATAAAGCAATAATCAAGAATAGGAAAAAGGAAAGCTTCTGTTTTGCCCGACGAAGTGCCGGTGGTTACGAGTGTTGATTGGGGATCATGATCATTACGGGTTGTCAGACGCCTGAATGCCTTGATCTGATGGTCGTAAGGAGGGAAGGTGGGTTTTATTTCCAAAGGAATATCCTCACCGGCCGACTGAACGACAAAAGGCAATTTCAGTGAAATATACGGACCTTTGAACAGTCCATCGTGTTCATCATTCACAAGCCTGTGAAACGCCTCATTTACTTCCCTCTCTTTAAAGTTGAAGGTAGCCTTCAGGTACTCGATGATTGAGTATTTTATTTCGTATGCTTGCTGGAGAGGGAGCATCTACATGTTGTTTGATTTTGTTTTGCTCTTGTCATCAGGATTCTGATAAATTATCCTTTCTACCAACCTTTCTACCCACTTTCTATCCGCCTTGAGTCGAATCAATAATATTCCATTTCCCTCCCCTTGCCCCGCCAATACGTTCTAGTTTGTGATTTTTCTGTAGTTGATTGATGCTTCGTTCTATAGATCTTTCGCTTATTCCTATTGCAAGTGCAAGCTCAGGGATGGTAATTTCCTGATTTTGCGAAATGAGAATAAGAATCTTTTCGGTGGTTTTCCCCGACGTTTTCCCCGACGTTTTCCCCGACGTAAGTTCGTTACTCTTTTTAAATTCAATCACGAAACCAGATAAATCGTATTTGAAAACAGGAGGAGGTAATTGTGCCAATGAACACTCAGTTAAGATTTTCAGAGTTCCACGGCCCCATGACTCGATTAACCCGGAGCGGAAGAATGTTGCCGCAACATCCGGATTGTAAGGAACCGATGGATGTTTTTGCAACAGCCGCTCAACCGTCCAGTTTTCGGGGAGCTGGCCTTCGTTCCAGAACATGATTTTATCGTCGTACACGCTGATTTGTATGGGATTTCCGCTGCTATAATCCTTATGGGCAATGGCATTCAACAAGGCTTCACGTAATGCCGCTTCAGGGAAAGGATACATTTCAACCCTGGTTACTCCATCGTAGGTAATATTTGCCTTGAGATATTTTGTGAGTAGTAGATCCAGCGTTTTATCAACCTGTTCGAACAAGTGGCCGTGGATCTCGTCCTGATAGACCAAGTCATCATCAGTTCTGAAGAAACCGATCTTTACAAAAGCGCCTGTAACGTATTTTTCCGGATCAGGGTGAAACAAAAGGATTGCGCCACGTTTCAGGTAATTGCCTTCGGTAAGATGTAGCTTTTCGAGCAATAATTCATCATTATCCTGCAACATTTCTGAGCTTAATCGCTTGCTACGTGATGCCTTTTGCCGAAAATTAAGAAAAGCATTTTCACTCAGGTTCTCTATCGAAACATTGGGTACCGGAACTCCATCCCATCGTTTGCCTTGTTTTTGTAACAGGAATTTATCGAGGGCGGCTCCTTTTAATTCCAGTTTTGTACTCCCGCTGCGATAATAGTATTGCCCCTTGTAACTTACCGGGAAAGGGTATGGTTCAACCACGATCTCGATGTAATGCCGGCCATCCTTCGTTTGAATATTTACATCGACCACAATTCCCAATATGTCCTTTACTTTATTCGGGATGGTTTCAAGGAGCTTTTGAGGCTCTTGAATGCCAGTCACCACACCATTGTTGTCGATGCCAATATAAAGCGTCCCCCCATTGGCATTGGCAAAACCGCAAATCCACTTAATATATTCATCTCTCCAGGATTCCTTCCACTCGATTTGTTGGTTTTCGATATTCATTTTGTTGTTCATTTATCTCTTTATCAATTTATTTCCAAACGCTAACGCAATCTCATCCAGGAGTGAACTCATTTTTAGAATTAAACACCTTCTCAAAATGCCCCCACGCCCCCCTATAATCCTCCACCCGATCGCACTTATCAAATGGCGCATGGTAGCTGATTTTTTTGCCATAGTATAACTCACTTTTTGTAATAGTATGTTCGTAACTCTGGCCAGCAGGCAGATTTCGAATCTGCTCCCAAACGGCCCTGTCAACCCCAACGCCATTCAGGCCTTTGCTACAAGTGAACACAATATTGCCTTTGGTATCGTACCAGGTATCATCTTCGTTTTGTTGCAAAACCGGGAACTGAACATTATAAATCAAAATCAGCTCTTCCAGCGTTAAGCTCAACGCCATAGCCGTGATAACATCGATCTCTATCAATGCCTGCCTTCGCTCATACCAGTTTCGCAGGGGCGTGCTCCATTGCCACTGAAGTGTGAGGGTATTGAATGGTTTAAGCCTTGCATCGGTTCTGCTCCATTGATCCAGTGCAAAGGCTGGGTTGTAGTTTTCTTCCCACAATGGTGCGTAGTATTTGTTAAGACAGTTAAGTTGAAGAGTACGGTTGAATAATTGAGGCTTGTATTTTTCTTCAATACCAATTTTGAAAGCAGCAATTGTTTCATCATAGATATTACTTTTACCAAGAGTTTTTATCTGATAATCATATGTGATTGAGGATAATAATCCTGTTAGCTCTATTAAATCAGAACTATTTTCAAAGACAATAGATATTACTCCATCTATATGGCTTGTTTTAGGAATAAGAATTGACGGTTGTAAAGTTCTTTCTGTTGCAGGATTCACCATCTTACTTAGTCCTAATTTGAAAAAATCAATCCAAGGCCTATCAAGGAATTTTCCAGATTTTTCAATTAATTTTTCTTTACTGATAGCAGGAATATAATTGCATCGTTGAATATATTCGTCGCTAGCTGAGTTTAGGTCAATGGAGTCATAGTGAGATTGATTAGAATAGTCTGCTCGTGGATTTTTTGATAGAGGGTTTGAAACAAAAAAATGTGGTCCACTATATACAAATTCGTAGTTATTAGGCTCAGGATATTTCGTTTCTTTTTTTAAAGTCCCATCCTTAACACTATTTGTTTCATTCCAACACATTGTGACTTTGCATGATTTGTTTTTGATATCGTACCCAAAATTTGAAATTTTATCTATCGCATTTAATAATTCAAAAGTGAAAGGTGTCATTAACTTAGTCCCTTCCCATCCCTGATCCTCTTCTGTGAATTGTGCTATTTTTTTTAGCACATCGGAATTAACAAAAACAAGACGACTCTTATGTGGTTTTGTATTCCACTTATAGTCATTAGTTGCCATATCTTTGTACTTTAATCCGTCACTTATTCCACTGCCATCATGGATTTCTGTTCCATAAATTGTCGAAGGGTGGTATAAATTGCTAATTGAAAAAAAACCGATTTCTGATTTTAGTCCTTTATAAATATTTACATCGAATGAGATCCAATGTAGTATTTCACTAAAAAGTTTAAGCGTATTTACAAATTGAAAATTATATTTAAGCCTAGTATAAAGCTCTTTCCTTAAATTGAAACAATTAGGATCTTCATAGATGCCACTAGGATGAATCAATCCCATTAACCCTTTAGCATTGATTGAAGAAATCGAGTTGATTAAAACACACTTATAGATATTATTCCGTTGTCCATTTAGAAGTGGATAGTTTTGAAGACTGCCTATAAAATTCTTTGCTCCTGATGCCCAAAGTTCTTCAGTAATATATGTTTGTTTTAAATCGGAATCATTTGCTAATAAAGTTTTAGCTATTTCTTTAACTTTTGGAGCAGAATAACTTTTTGTCATTATTTCAGGATGCTTTTCAGATAAAACTCCTGCTTCATTCATTTCTATACTTACCCATGGTGGATTGCCCGCAATCAAATCAAACCCACCCCGTTCCCAGAATACTTCTAAAAACTCTAGTTGGGGATGGAAGAAGCGGTATTTGAGGGCTAATTCCTGGACAATTGGAATGCGTTGGTTCAGGTCAAAGAAATCGCGGTGGGCAGAATAGCGTACAAAGGCTTCCTGAACGAAACTGGTACTTTCTATATCGATAGCCAGCATTTCATCATATTCTGATGGTGATTTCGCTTCTTTAACAGGTTCCTCAGATGTTACTGAATCGATTTCCTGATCAGGCTCCTCTTTTTCGGATTTCAGTGTTAGCTGTACGGTCACCGGTGCGAATATATTTAATTGCACACCTTTATCGTCGGTAAATCCGCTGGATTTGCGGGAAAGCCGGATATCCTCGGCGGCTTTTGTTAAGTCGAGGTCAAGGATATCAGCAATATCCTGCCAGTATTGCTGCCGGGTTGGCAATTCACCTGCCTGGCGCATATCCCAGAACCACAGGGAACACCAGTAGTCCATGACCATCTTCAACTTAAAATAAGGTGCATTATGGCGGTTGCGGTAATCGGCGAGTTCTTCCTTTTCGTGGTAGGTTTTAATCTCTGTTTGTACGCCTTCAACCGGCACGCCGAACACCTTCAACCGGGTATGGGTTTGCCTGTTAATATGGCTTTGGAACTGATAGTATTCCTTGAATAAACCATCGATGGTAGCCGAAATGCGTTGCAGGGTTTTTAATTCCGAAACCAGGACTGGCTTCACCCATTCGCGTTTCCATTCACGCACCTTATTGGCAGCTTCGGGATGTTCGCTTCTCAGCATGGCAATACCGGCAGACGCTAACATGTTTTTATCGGGAAGCAGGAAGTGGTAGATCTCCTTTTCTTTTCGGAGGATCCCCTTTTTCCCGATTTCAAGTTTTATGGGAGGCGTCTCCCACCACTCTTTCTTGGGTTGGCGTTTTACAGGCTTACCGTAATGATCCAGTTCCACCAGGAAAGCATCGGTAGGATAGGCTTTCAGCCATGCACCTACGACTGCATTTCCAACACCGAGCCGGTTGCTGAAGAATGGTGTTTCCATATCCTTATGGATCACATTGAGCCATAAGGAGAGTTTCCCGAGCTCAATGGCTGTGGGATTGATGTCAACGCCATACACATTGTGCGTAGCAATGTAAGCTTTTACCTTTTGGAGTTCCTCACGGTACTTGTTGGGTGCGATGCGTTGGTTCAGTTCTTCCTGCCGGTAAGTAAGATAGGCCTCAGCGAGTTGGTTGATCATCTCGTTGTGAAAAGCAGCGGCGCCCATGGCCGGTTCGAGCAGTTTAAGATTAAGCAGTTCCAGAGCATCAATTTCCTTGTTGTCAAGCCGTTCGAGGATGGGTTTCAGGGTGTATTTAACGGTACAACGGGTCAGGACTTCAGGTGTATAGTATGAGGCGGATTTCTGGCGATCTCGACCCGAAAGACGATAGACAAATGCACCTTTTTTCAGG
>Ga0268277_1000734_pt1 | contig 25205 bp, 26 predicted proteins | sample saktaG_5_FD_190132 | JGI IMG/M metagenome (GOLD analysis project Ga0268277, IMG submission 190132) | Saline water microbial communities from Sakinaw Lake, British Columbia, Canada - sak_2010_1_5_50m | ecosystem: Environmental > Aquatic > Non-marine Saline and Alkaline > Saline ...
CGTCTGCCTCTCGCCCTGGACCGACCTGGCTTTTACCGGGGAAACATGGAAGAGCAAGATCGCAGTCGACCTCATCATCTACGATTATAAAGAACTGGCATTCGCACAGATGTTCCTGGCAGGGATCGATCCGAAGACACCTCTGGCATCGCCGCTATATGCCGACCTGAAGGGATTGCCACCATTGCTGGTGCAGGTGGGTACGGATGAGGTGCTGCTTGCGGACTCGACGCGCCTGGTGGATAATGCAAAGAAGGCCGGTGTGAATGCCGTGCTTGATGAGTGGGAAAAGATGCAGCATGTCTGGCAGTTCGCGGCCAGCTTTATCCCCGAGGGCCGCCGCGCCATCGACCGGATAGGTGAGTTTATCGATAAGAATTGCAGGCGCACCTGAGGGTACGCGGCTAAAGGTTGCTCAACGATGTATCAGATAAAGGTAAAAAATAGCTACCATGCCGGAGATTGAACCAGCTTCAGACCTACCGCAAATAGAGCAGGAGCTTGCAGAGCTGCGGGCCAGATCGACCTTGTTGGAAAGTAAGATGAGGGAGCTCTTGCAGAACATCGACGGCAATTCGAATTATAGAAACGATATCATTTGGCTGGCGCAGGAGATCAACCAGGTTCAGAAGCAAATAAAGGAACGGGAATCAGATGACGCTGGCGGGTGCACCTGAACGCTCCTAAAGCTTGGGATTGATTCGTCGCTTCGCTCCTCGCAAAGACATATTAAGCGGCAGGCCCAATCCCCTTGAAACAGCCTGCTTGATGGCGCACACAGTCTGCTGATCGAAACCGGATATCTTCTCAGCCAGCGCCTTTGCTTTGTCCAATAAATCAGGACGGGGCACCACGTGGTTGACCAGCTTCATTTCAAGGGCCTCCTGTGCGCCGACGCGGCGGCCGGTCAGCAGCAGGTCGAGCGCAGCGCCGGGTCCAACAGTGCGGGGCACGGTCTGGGTTGCGCCAGCGGCGGGTATGATGCCCAGCGCCACCTCCGGCAGGCTGAACACGGCGTCCTCAGAGGCGATCCTGATATCGCAACACATGGCCATCTCAATGCCCGAGCCGAACACGTAGCCATGCAGCGCGGCTATCACAGGCTGGGGCAGGCTGAGGAACAGCCCCCAAACATCCCTCTGCCAGCGTACATGGCGGGCGGCCGTAGGCGCTGGGGCGGAGAGGAACTCGCTCAAATCGGCGCCGGCGCAGAAAGCCTTTTCCCCGGCGCCCCTTATCAAGACAACATGGACCTCCCCATCGGCTTTTATCGCTGAGAGGACCTCGTAAAGCTCGTCGCGCATGCGGACGTTGTAGATATTCAACACATGGGGCCGGTTGAGCGTGATACAGGCTACGTAACCCATCTTCTCGAAGATGATGGTCTCGAACCCGCCCATCACGTCCCCTTGAACCAGGGCCTGCGCTTCTCTTTGAAGGCTGTAATGCCCTTGGCCCTGTCTTCGGTGGTGTGCAGCAGAAAGTAAAGGTCGCCCTCGAGCTGCAGGCCCTGGGCCAGCGTCATGTCCAGTCCCTTGTACACTGCCTCCTTGCAGTACCTGAGCGCCATCGACGCCTTGCCGGCCATTTCCCGTCCCATCTCCAGGGCAACGTCCAGCACCTCTTTAGCCGGCACCACCCGGCTGACCAGTCCGATCTGCAAAGCTTCGAGGGCTGTTATGGTATCTCCGGTCAGCATCAGCTCCATGGCCTTCGCCCGGCCAACCAGGCGCGGCAACCGCTGTGTGGCGCCGTCCGCCGGTATCAGTCCCTGCTGGATGCCGGGGAAAGAGAAATGCGCCGTTTTGGCCGCGATCCTGATATCGCAGGCCAGCGCCAGCTCAAGGCCGATGCCGGAAGCGTTCCCGTTGACAGCCGCAATTACCGGGCAGTTGAGCAAAGCCACAGGAGTTGCCAGTGAGAAACCAGCCTGCGTCTTACGGTCAGCGGCAATATCCATGCAAAAAGCGGAGCCGCTGCCGGTGATGACAGCGGCCTTGATCTCAGTATCGTAGTTCAGTTCATCGCAGATTGCGGCAAGGTCGGAAGCCAGCCCGGGGCCGGGCCTGCCCTTCGCCAGCCTGATCACGGCCAGCCCGCAACCGCATTCGAATGTGGTACTGGAGTTCATTACCGGCTACTTCTTAACAGGTATTTCAGCCTGCAGAACCAGCTTTTTAGCCTTGAAGTCCTCTATCTGCTCCCTGGTGTAGCCGATCTCCAGCAGCACTTCCGTGGTATGCTCGCCCAGCATGGGCCCGGGCCTCTGCACCTTGCCGGGGGTCTCCGAGAACTCCGCGTTGATACCCTGGATCTGCACTTTGCCCCACTGTGGGTGTTCCTGGAACTCGTACACGCCGGTGGCCTTGCAGTGAGCGTCGCTTTGCAGCAGCTCGACGATGCCCTGCCCCTGCACGGCTGGCACGCCCTGCATCGCCAGCAGCAGCGCCCAGGCGTTGGCGGGCGTGGTGAAGAAGGTCTCCTCCAGTATGGCCGTAAGCTCTTTGTCGTGCTTCTTGCGTGTCCCAGGTGTAGCGAAGCGCGGGTCGGTGGTAAGGGCGGTCAGGCCCAGCACCTTGCACAGGGCTTTCCAGTGCTCATCCTTGGGACAGTAAATGTAAAGCCAGCCGCCGTCGATACCCTGGTAGAGGCGGTTGAGCGCACCCAGTCCCTTGATATCAGGCTTGCCCAGGTATTTGCGCTTCATGCCCTTGTACTGGATGAAATTGCCCGACTGCAGAGTTACCGCTGAGCGGAGCAGAGAGGTCTCCACATACTGGCCCTGGCCCGTGCGCAGCTTGTTGAAGAGGGCCAGCGATGCGCCGAAGGCGCCCAGCATGGGCCCCATCTCGTCATTGAGCGATATCTTGTGGAAGACCGGCGTCTTGCCCGGCCCTCCCTGCCCTGACATCTGGCCGCTCATGGCCTGGAAGAGTGGATCGTAGCCGGGCTTCTGGAAGTCGGGCCCTTTTGAGCCGAAGGCGGGCATGGAGACGTAGAGGATGTCCGGCTTTATCTTTTTGATGGTCGCGTAGTCCATGCCCAGCTTCTCCATGATTCCCGGCCGGGAGTTCTCCACCAGCATATCACAGGAGGCTATTAATTTGTGGGCGATCGTCCTGGCCTCCTCCTTTCTGAGGTCGATGACGACGCCGCGCTTGCCGCGGTTGACTCCCATGAAACCGCCGGCCAGCATGCGCCAGGAATCGCCGTCGGCGGGTTCTATCTTGATCACGTCCGCCCCCAGGTCGGCCAGCTCGCGGCATACGCCGGCCCCGGCCAGCATGGTGGTGAAGTCTGCTATCCTGATTTTCTCTAACGGCATCATGATCTTATTTCCTCCTCGGAGCCAGTTTAATTGCATTTTCCTGCTTCAGACGCTTGATCTCCTGTGCCGAATAACCCAGCTCCCTGAGTATTTCGCGCGTATGCTGGCCGGGCTGCGGCGATGGTCCCTTGATCTTGCCCGGCGTGTCCGCCAGCGCCACCGGCACGCCCATCTCTTTGACATTGCCCAGTTTCGGCTCTTTGACGTTCTGCACCATGTCGTTGGCTATGACCTGCTGGTAGGCCATGAAAGCATCGACGTTCTGCACTGGCGCCACGGGCAATCCCTGCGCGCCCAGCTTCTCCAGCCACTCGTCGCGTGTCTTGGATGCGTAGATGGGCTTGAGCATGGACATGACCTGCGCGTTGCGCGGTGGAAAGATGAGGAAGGGCGCTCCCTCGAAAAGCGGGTCGGTCAGCCACTCGTCGTGGCCCATCTCAATGGCAAACTGCATGAAGAATTTGGGATTGCCCAGCCCGGTAAACAGCCACTTGCCGTCCTTACACTGGTAGGGGCGGTAAAGGGGCAAGGGCCCTGTGGGACCCCAGGGGGCGCGGAACATGCCCTCGAAATCGACGTTGAATTGGCGGAAGGTGCTGAGTAAACTGCGGAAAAGGGACATAACGATCTTCTGACCCTTGCCGGTGGTCTCGCGCACACACAGGCCGGTCACTATTGAAAATGCCGCATCTACAGCAGTGTAAAGGCTGGCCAGTGGCAACACCACGTAAAGAGGATGCGTGGCCAGTCCCTGCTCAGTGTAAACTGTGGCCGCCGTGCTGACGATCTGCTCGTAGCCGGGCCAATTTGCGTATGGTCCCGTTGGTCCGAAGCCCGAGATCGAGCAGTAGACAGCGCGCGGATTCAATTCTTTTATCTTGTCGTAGCCGATGCCCAGCCTGTCGGCCGTGCCGGGCTTGAAATTCTCGATGATTACGTCGGCTTTTTTAGCCAGGTCGAGGGCAACCTTTAGCCCCTCAGGTTTCTTCATGTCCAGGATGATACCTTTCTTGCTGCGGTTCCAGACTATAAAGCCGTCCTGGCCACGCATGGGGTCACCGCCCGGCCGCTCAACCTTGATGACATCGGCGCCCTGCTCCGCCAGCAGCGTGGCCGCGAACGGGCCCGCTATGTACTGGCCAAAGTCGAGCACCCTGATACCGGTTAATGCTCCTTGTGACATGGATAACCTCCTTATTTATTGGTAAGATCAACTGCATGAGCCGATCATTAAGCGGATGTAGAAGCTGATCATCTCGCCATAGCTGTCGATGGCGAGGCTCTCATTGACGCCGTGTATCGTTGCCAGCTCCCCCGTCCGCACACGTTGCGGCACGAACCGGTAGCAGCATGGCGAGAGGTCTACGAAATAGCAGCAGTCGGTCCTGCCCAGCACCAGAGTGGGCGCCACTATGGCATCGGGCATGATCTCCCGTATGGTGTCATTGAGCATGTCGAAGCTCCACCCGGAGGTGGGCGAAACGGGCGAGGGCTGAAAGAGGTTGCCGGCAAGCGGCCGCACTTTGATTCGCGGGTCGGATATTATTTTTGTCACGCGCGTTATCACGCTTTCGACCGTGTCTCCCTGCAGTATGCGGAAGTTGATCACGGCCTTGGCCAGCATGGGCAGTATGTTATCCTGGGCGCTGCCCTGGAACTGAGTGGGCGCAGTGGTCGTCCGGATGGAAGCGTCGGTCACCGGTTTGGCGGCAAGCTGGCGTTTGACCAGGCCGCCGAACAGCCATATGTTGGAGAAGATCGTCTTAGCCGGGAAGGGCATCTCCGGCCCCAGGTAGTCGAAAAGTACTGTGGCCGGACCTGTAAGGCGTGCCGGGAAAGGTTTGGCCTGGAGCCTGGCGATGGCCGCCGCCAGTATGCCGACGGTGGTCTGGCGGGGGGGCTGCGCAGCATGCCCGCCCGCGGACTCGGTAGTCAACTCAAGAGATACGAAGCCCTTCTCGGCGATGCCGATCAGGGCTACCCAGCCGGGTATGCCCGGCGCGATCCCCTGCGTGGCCACCATACCTTCGTCTATGATATATTCAAACTTCAGCCCCTGTGCCCTGAGGTGTTCGGCGATCTTGCCTGCGCCCTCGTGACCGCCGACCTCTTCGTCGAAGCCGGAGGCCAGGTAGATCGAGCGGGAAGGTTCGAGGCTATTTTTGGCCAGGTATTCGATGGCCTCCATCATGCCCAGAAGGCTGCCTTTGTCATCCAGCGTTCCTCTGCCCCAGACGCGGCCGTCGGCTATGTGGCCGGAGAAGGGCGGATGGTCCCAGCCCTCGTCAGAGGCCGGCACAACATCCTGGTGGGCCATCAGTAATATGGGTTTCAGGCCCGGGTCACTGCCCTTCCAGATATAGAGCAGGCCGTAGCTGTTTATAACCTGCTTCGCCAGGGTTGCATGTGCCCGGGGAAAGGATTTTTCGAGAAAGGCGTGGAAAGCGGAAAACTGGCTGAAATCGAACTGTGAACGGTCATGGCCGGAGACCGTTTTGAAAGTAACAGCCTCGGCCAGGCGCGCGGCCGCAGAGTTGACGTCTATGGGATAGCTGATTTTAGGAGGAGCATTCGTTTGTTTGGACTTATAGGTGGCTGTCCTGGCCGCAATCACGACTAGTATTGTGATGATGGCCAGTGCCGCGAGCGACACCGCGATGACCCAAATTAACATGTTGCCACTCCTCTCCCCAGTTGCTGACCCGGAAATTGTAGCATAATGGCCCGATTGCATCCATTACGCCGATGTAGTATAGTGCGTTGAATTTATAGCGCGAAACCGGGCGGCGGACGAAAAATAAGGAGGTTACCGCTATGGCTAATGGAAACGGCCGGAATGAGGTAAAAGAGTACAAGACGGGCGGCTGGAGAGCACATTATGTCCTTATCATCTGTACCCTGCTGTATGCCATTAACTACATGGACAGGCAGGTGTTCTCGGTCATCCTTCAGCCCATGAAGATCGAGCTGGGCCTGACCGATGCCGAATGCGGATTGGCTTCGACCGTGCTCATCCTGGGCATGGCGCTCTTCTCCTTCCCTATCGCACACATGATCGACCGCTGGAGCCGCAGGAAATCAATCGGCCTGATGGCCATGCTCTGGAGCGGGTTCACCTTCGTGACTGGCCTGGCTACCAACTTCATCAGCGTGCTCGTCCCCCGCGCCTTTGTAGGTCTGGGCGAGGCCGGCTTCGTGCCGGGCGGCACAGCCATGATCAGCGCCTCGTACTCTAAAGAGAAACGGGGACGTGCACTGGGCATCTTCCATATCGCCATACCCCTGGGAGCGGCCGTCGGCGTTATGCTGGGCGGCATCATCTCCGCCAAGTTCGGCTGGCGCACGCCCTTTTATTATTTCGCCATCCCCGGTGTTATCCTGGGCATACTGGCCTTCTTTATGAAGGACTATAAGACGGCTGTGGATGCGGGGGCATCCACAGGGGTCAAGGGATTTTTTGTCGCCCTGGGCAATGTGCTTAAGCTGCCCACCATAAGGTGGTTTTACCCGGCCCTGGGCCTGGCCGTCTTCATGTCCACTTCCGTGCTGATCTGGCTTCCCAGCTTGATCATGCGTGTGATGAATGTAACGGAAGCCACCGCAGGCTTGCTGGTGGGTGGCATCGGATTGACGGCCATCATCGGCGCACCGCTGGGTGGTGTGCTCTCGGACGTCTGGCGAAAAAGGGATCCGCGCGGCAGGATGTACGTACCGGCCGTTGCCTACCTGGTCTCCGCCGTGTTGATCGTGATCGTCATATTGACCAAGTTCAGTCCCCTGGGTATTGCGCTGGCTGTGATTTACGGCATCGTGGCCTCAATGGCCGTGCCGGCCTTTGCTACGGTTTCGCAGGATATCGTGCCGGTGGCGCACAAGGGCCTTTCTATGGGGCTGGTGATATTTGCGCAGTACCTCTTCGGCGGCGCCTGGGGCCCGTGGCTGATAGGCTGGCTGTCCGACCTGCTGGGTGGTGGTGCCGAAGGACTGAGTATGGCTGTAATGCTCTCGGCTATAGTCGGGGTAGTGGGCGGCATATTTTTCCTCATCGCCGCACGCACCTACCCTGCCGATGCAGAGAAGGTCAGGCAGGAGACCATAATGTCCGAGTCATAATAGCTTTTATAATCGCTTTGTGTTCCCTGTATAATAAAATAATCTATTACGTATAAAAAAGGAGGTAATTGCATGGGTTTATTGGATGGTAAGGTTGCCGTAATCACCGGCTCGGGGCGTGGTTTGGGAAGGGCCGAAGCACTGCTCTTCGCATCGGAAGGGGCCAAGATTGTTATCAATGACCTGGGTGGCGGGTCTGACGGCGCCGGCTCTGCATCTGTGCCGGCCGACGAGGTCGTGGCCGAGATCAAGAAGATGGGTGGTCAGGCTGTGGCCAACTACGACTCGGTGGCCACATGGAAAGGCGGAGAGAGCATAATCAAGAGTGCCATCGATGCCTTCGGCAAAATAGACATCCTGGTTAACAACGCCGGCATACTGCGTGACCGCATGGTCTTCAACATGACTGAGGATGAGTGGGACATCATACAGAAGGTGCACCTCTACGGGCACTTCTTCTGTACCCGCCATGCCTGTGCCTTCTTCCGCCAGCAGCGCAGCGGCCGTATCATCAATACATCTTCGCAGGCCGGCCTGGGCAACCTGGGGCAGGCCAACTACAGTGCTGCCAAGGAGGGCATAGTGGGCTTGACGCGCACCGTAGCCCTGGACATGTCCAAGTACGGTGTGACTGTAAACTGCATCAGGCCTATCGCAGCTACCCGGTTGACACTGACGCCCGAACTGCAGGCGGCTATGGAGAAAAAGGCTAAGGAAGGCGGTGGCGGGTTGGGACTGGATATCGGCGCCGAGCTGAAGAAAATGGCGCCCGAGCACATTGCACCGCTGGTGGTCTATTTGGCCACGGACGCCGCGGGAGGCATCAATGGCAAGACCTTCTTCGTGGGTGGGGGCGAGGTCGGGCTCTACTCCGAACCAACCATCGTTTCGAGCATATTCAAAGACGGTGTCTGGACGGTCAAAGAGCTGGCAGACCTGATGCCCAAGAGCCTGACCAAGGGCATGTGGCCTCCGGCGCCGCCACCGGCAAAATAGTCGATTTGTGTAATACTGCAGGGGCGGGTTTTCAAACCTGCCCGGCATAGCATTTGCGGGCGCACCTCAGGGTGCGCCCCTACAGTTAGTATTATTATGCCAAAGCAGCGATTAGACAGCCTGCTGGTAGCCCGCGGCCTGGCCGAGAACAGGAGCCGGGCCCAGGCTGTGATAATGGCTGGCGAAGTGACCGTGAACGGCAGCCTGATGACCAAGGCAGGTTGCCTTGTGCCGGAGGACGCCGAAATCTTCCTTAAGGAAAAAATGCCTTATGTGAGCCGGGGCGGGCTCAAGCTTGAGCATGCCCTCAAGGCGTTCGGCATAAAGGTATCAGGGCTGGTTTGCCTGGACGTGGGCGCATCGACCGGGGGCTTCACCGACTGCCTGCTGCAGTATGGGGCCGAGAGGGTTTGCGCCCTTGATGTCGGCTACGGGCAGATAGATTACAGTCTGCGACAGGATAACCGTGTTACAGTCCTGGAGAGAGTCAACGCCCATTATCCCTTCGATCTGCCCGGCAAGGTGAGCCTGGCCACCGTGGACGTCTCATTCATATCGGCAACCATGGTCATACCCAACATCCTGCCGCACCTTGTCCCGGACGGCGAGGTGGTCGTCCTCTTCAAGCCGCAGTTCGAGTCGGACAGGAAAGACGTGGGCAAGGGGGGTGTGATCAGGGACCCGGCCGTTCATGCCCGCGGCATCGCCAAATTCATAACCTGGATGAACCTGAACAGCTGGTCATTGCTGAACCTGACGGCGTCGCCCGTTTCCGGCGCCGATGGCAACAGGGAGTTTCTAATGCATATGAGGCCGTTCAAACCGTGAGCTTCAGTAATATCGAACTGCGTGACCTGGCCGTCTGCTGGTTGGCGCTGGGAATATGCTTTTCCCTGCAATACCTGATCCCGCAGCAGGGAACTCCCTATTCTCAGTCACTGGCGCAGTTTGCCGTCTTCCTGGGCGTGGCCCTGGTCGGAATCGGGACGGGCTTCCTCTTCCACGAGCTGGCGCACAAGGGAGTGGCCCAGCGCTACGGCTACCATGCAGAGTTCCGCATGTGGAAGCTGGGGCTGATCATAGCGGTGGCATCCGCCGTCATCAGCTTCGGCCAGTTTCTCTTCTTCGCGCCGGGCGCGGTCTATACGTCGGCTTATAAACAGCCGGACCCCGGTGAGGAGGGGCGCATATCCGCCGCCGGTCCCGTGGCCAATGTAATACTGGCCGGCCTTTTCTTCTTGCTGGCCGCGGGTACCGCTAACTCGGACACCTGGAGCCTGGTGGGCAAATTCGGCTTCCAGGTGAACCTCTGGCTGGCGGCCTTCAACCTCATCCCCTTCCCGCCGCTGGACGGCGTTAAGATCCTGCGCTGGAACAAGCTTGCCTGGTTTGTCATGGCAGTGCTGTCGTGGGGGCTGCTACTGATGTTAATGCTGGGGGTAATAAGATAATGAGAGATTCGGCCGTGATCCTTTGTGCCGACGATATCATGCTGGCCGGCCAGGTTTTCCTGCCGGACGAATACAACAGGGTTTATCCCGCAGTATGCCTCTGCCACGGTATCCCGGCCGTGCCATATAACCCTGAGGAGAAGGGTGGATATCCCGAGATGGCAGCCCGGTTCTGCCTGGCGGGGTTTGTCTCGCTTGTTTTCAACTTCCGTGGTTGCGGCCCCAGCCAGGGCAATATCGATATGCCCGGATGGACCCGCGACCTTGAAGCTGCCATCGACTTCCTTTACATGCTGCCCGAGGTGGACAGGGATAAGATATACCTGCTGGGCTCGTCGGGAGGGGCAGCCGCAGGCATTTACGCTGCAGCCCACGATAAACGCGTAAGCGCGGTGGCCACCCTGGCCTGCCCGGCTGAGTTCGACTTTATGGCCGCCGGCGATACTGCGGAGTCTCTGATCGCCAGGTTCAGGGAGATCGGGATAATTAAAGACGCTGATTTCCCTCCTTCGGTGAAGAAATGGCTCGATGGATTCAAAGCCGCTGCTCCCATAGAATATGTCGGCAGGATATCGCCGAAACCGTTGCTGCTGGTGCATGGCGAAAGTGACGATGTCGTGCCGGTTGAACATGTCGAGCGCCTGTACGCAAAGGCCGGCCGGCCCAGGAAAAAAATCGTTCTGCCCGGCGCGGGCCACAGGCTGCGCCAGGACGAGAGGGCCATCCAGGCGGTGATGTCCTGGCTGCGGAAACAGGCCGGCGTGTAGCAGGCATATAGCGGGGACGGTTGTAGTCACGGCGATTATGAACTTGCCGAATGTTGTGGTAAATTATTAATATATTGTTAATGCAGCATCATATCGAATAGTCTACTAAATTTGCAGGAGGCATGCAGATGTTGAAGCTGGTATACCTGGCATTGGCATTGATCATTACTCTCAGTTCAGCTTGTATCACCATTGTCCAACCAGGGGCTGCTACGCCCGGCGACACAACCACCGACAGAAACAAGCCCGCAGCCTACATAGACCTGATATCGCCCAGCAGCCTTGCCTGGGGACAGGAGGTCAGCTTCACCGGGCATGGCACCACAACCTCCGGCAGCATTACGGCCTACCGCTGGCGTTCCAGCGTCGACGGCGACCTGAGTACAAGGCCGACTTTCACCGCCAGCACACTTTCACCCGGCAATCATATAATACTTTTCTCCGTGCAGGACAGCTCAGGGAACTGGTCTCTCGAGACCCAGGGCACGGTGAATATCACGACCGAGGCTACGGGTGATACTGGCGGTAACGGCGGTACCCCTCCGCCCGATGATACTACCCCGGCGGCGACGCCGCCGGTGATCAACGCTTTCAACGCCTCCCCTGCGGGTATTACGGCCGGCTCCAGTTCTACCCTTAGCTGGGATGTCGGCAACGCCATAGCAGTCACCATCGATAATGGCGTTGGCAGCTTGGGGCTCACGGGTACGCGTGTCGTGTCGCCGGCGGTTGATACCACCTATACTTTGACTGCTGCCAATACAGCATATTTCAGCCAGGCCACGGTCAAGGTAACGGTTGCCGCCGCGACAGCTTCGAAGCCCGACCTTATCATCGAAGATATATGGAAATCGGGGGACAAAATATATTACCGCATCAAGAATCAGGGCACGGCCTCAGCGCCCGCTACGGTCACTAAGTTGACCATCGATGGTGCCCAGAAATCCACGGATTCCGCGCCGTCGCTGGCTGCCGGCGCCGCCAGCACGCAGAGTTTCAGCAGCTATGCCTATACCTGCAATGGGGCATCGGACACCATCGTGGTCGCGGCCGATTCAACCAGTGTTGCCAACGAATCCAACGGAGGCAACAACAGCATGACCACGACTTTTAGCTGCCTTGTCCTCGGGCCTGTGTTGCCGCCGCTGCTTGCATTAAAGCCCGACCTGACGGTAACAAATATATCCTACAATCCGGCGCCTATCAACAAGATTAACTTCACAGTGAAGAACGAAGGCACGCTGGATTCGGGCGCATTTGACGTCAAGCTATATGTCGGCGGATTATATAAAGATACGGTCCATATCGCCGGTGGAATAGTACATGGAGGCCAAGCCACATTCACCTTCCCGACGTACCACCATATGTGTGTAATCGGCTCCCATACCACCGTGAAGGTGACAGCCGATGCGGGCGCAGCAATCTCTGAGTCGGACGAAACCAATAACTCGCGTTCCGAGTGGTGGGGTTGCCCTCCCACCCCGTAGGAGAGACTGCCGAAGGTTACCTGGCCGAATGCTCTGTGGCCTGTGCAGTGCACGTGCACGTGTTGCGTCAAAATAAAGTGTTACCGAAAGGGTAATCATTGCGTCATAAATCGGGTTACCTAAATCTTATGAATTCTGAGTGATTTGCGGTGGCCTATTTTATCCTCCAGTGACCATAGCTTATCCAGGCTATAGTTGATCTGGTCTATGAGGGTGGCAGGGTCAAGGGACTGGTAAACTCTCTGGAGATCTTCGCGCTTTTCTTCGGACAGGGTATCGTATTTAAGCAGGCGTTGATATGGTGTTTGCGCGGCATCGTATATCTTGTACACGCGAGCTCCACGCCTCGTTTTGGATACTATTTTCATCACTGGCTGAAAAAAGTTCATATATAACCGTAGAAAGCCATAGACATTGTTGAGTGCGTCAAGCGATGCATGCGAGCTATATTGGCCGTAACCTATGACACGGCGGACCACGGTCCAGTTTTTCTGCTCGATATGGCAGCTATCGTTCTTTTTATAGGAACGGGAACGGGTAAAAGTTATTTTCCCCTCCTGACAATAGCTGAGAAGGTGCTGGTTAATAAACTCACTTCCATTATCCGAATCCAATCCCAGCATTGGGAATGGCAAACGTTGTCGAATCCGGTGGATACCCTGGCGAATACGATGTTGTCCTTTGCCTCAGGTGCCCATGCATTCAATCCAGCCTGTAGCTACATCAACTGCAGATAACGTATATAAGTAGAATCCTTCTGCACTATCCCCGCAATGCGCTACCGTGTCTGCTTCGAAAAAGCCGGGAGAGTTTTCTTTCCAGTCAGCATAAGTCCTGATGGGGATGGAGTTCTTGAGCAATGTACCCGGTTTTGTTGTGGAAAACCGGCTCCTCCCTCCTTTCTGGTGGCAGATTCGCAACAACCTGTCCATGGTCGATGGGCTGATGGTCCGCAATTGGGCATCCGAATCACTATTTATAGCATGCCTGCCATTTCTCTTTAAAACATCTAAAAGCTCAGGTAAGAAAGGGTGCAACCTCTTGCTACACAAATGGTCAGTGATTTCCCATAGATACTTTAATTCACTGACTACTATAGATTTATATTTTCTCGGACGACCACGTTTGCCTGCGGGCTTAATTCGACTTTGTCCATTTAATGCCCTGATTGCTGACTTACGATGATAACCGGTTGCCCTGGCAAATTCGTCAAGGATTTTTCCCTTATCAGTTTTTGCCGCTCTAAAATACCTGCCTTGTACCGCTCGTATATATTCCAGTATGCTGCCTCGTGTCATGTGTACCTCCCCTCGGTAACACTATTTTTGAGGCAACAATACTATTTTCGGTAACAGTTATTATGACGCAATTCGGTGCATTGACCGTGTTGCTGTAAAACCGTATAATTCACGTGCAAGCCGATGCATGATTTGCACGAAAGTTGCGGCATTTTCGGTATTTACGCCCCCGGAGTAGATGTAGCCCGTGTCACATTCTTTGCGCTGTATGCCCTTCAGCACCGCGGGCAGGAAAGCGCGGGCATAGCTACGTCCGAGGGCGGGAAGATCTATATACATACGGATATGGGGCTGGTTTCTCATGCTTTTAACGAGGAAGAATTGCTGCGTCTCAAGGGCAATATCGCCATCGGCCATAACCGTTATTCCACTACCGGCTCCAGCGTTGCCTGCAATGCCCAGCCTGTCCTAGCGGGCACCACGGACCTGAAGCTGGCGCTTGGGCACAATGGCAATATAACCAACTCCGCCACCCTGCGGGCCGGCCTCGAGGAGCAGGGCTTCACCTTCAACTCGTCCACTGATTCGGAGGTGATAGCCTGCCTTATGCTCACCTCTCCCGAAAAAGATATCGAGGCCAAAATCAAGTATGCCATGCGGCGCCTGCAGGGGGCATACTCCCTGGTTATCCTTGCAGGGGAAAGGCTTTACGGTGTGCGTGATCCCATGGGCGTCAGGCCGCTGTCGCTGGGAACCATCGATGGTGGATGGGTGCTGGCATCCGAGACGTGTGCTTTCGACCACATCGGCGCCCAGTTCGTCAGGGAGATAGAGCCCGGAGAGATAGTTACCATCGACAACAACGGTGTGCGCAGCACCCGTGTCGAAAGTGAACGCAAAGCGCTTTGCATATTCGAATATATCTACTTTGCGCGACCCGACAGCCTGCTTAACGGCAAGCTGATTTACTCCACCCGGGAGCAGATGGGCGCAATACTGTCCCAGGAGTATCCGGTGGATGCCGACATGGTGATGGGTGTACCTGATTCAGCCACGGCTGCCGGAATAGGTTATGCCAGGGCTTCGGGCATCCCCTACCACGAAGGCCTGCTCAAGAACCGCTATGTTGGACGTACCTTCATCGAGCCGGACCAGCGTCTGCGCGAGCTGGGCGTCAGGCTGAAGTTCAACCCGCTGACGCAGGAGATATCCGGCAAGCGATTGGTTGTGGTAGACGACAGCATCGTGCGAGGCACCACTACGCCGCGTGTTATCCACATGCTGAAGAAGGCCGGGGCCCGGGAGGTGCATATGAGGATCTGCGCACCACCCATACGCTATCCGTGCTTTTTCGGCGTCGACATGGCTACGCGCTGGGAGCTGATAGCCGCTCACAAGACCGTCCCCGAGATCAAAGATGCCATCGGCGCAGATACACTTGGCTATATCAGCATGGACGGCCTGATCGATGCGATAGGGCTGCCCAGGGATATATTCTGCGCGGCATGTTTTACCGGCGATTACCCGATGCCGGTGCAGCTTGAAATGGACAAGTTACAGCTGGAGACTCTTCCTTTAAACACGGCAAGGAGCCTAAGTGAAATCGAAACCTAAGGGCGCTTACGCCCAGGCTGGCGTTGACATATCGGCTGCCGATAAGACCAAGGACCTGATCAGGGAACTGGTGCGGCCCACGTTCGGCCCGGAGGTGTTGACCGATATCGGCCATTTCGGCGCCTTCTTCAAGCTTAATAAGTACAGGGACCCCGTGCTCGTATCGAGCTCGGATGGCGTGGGCACCAAGCTCAAGATAGCTGTCATCATGGACAAACACGATACGGTCGGCGTGGACCTAGTCAACCACTGTACCAACGATATACTGTGCTGCGGCGCCAGCCCCCTCTTTATGCTGGACTATGTGGCCCTGGGTAAGCTTCATCCGCACAAGGTGGCGGCTATAGTGTCCGGCCTGGCCCAGGCCTGCAGGAATGTCGGCTGCGCCCTCATCGGTGGTGAGACGGCCGAGATGCCAGGCATGTACAGGTCGGCGGACTACGACCTGGCGGGATTTATCGTGGGTGTGGTGGAGAGGGACAGCGTGATCAGTGGGGAGAAGATAAGCGAAGGCGATGCCGTGATCGGGCTACCCTCCAGCGGCCTGCATACCAACGGCTACTCGCTGGTGCGCAAGATATTCGGCATAGACCGCGATGCACTCGCCCTCAAGATGATCTATCCCGAGCTGGGCAGGACGCTGGGAGAAGAGCTGCTGCAGCCGCACCGCTGTTATTTTAAAGACATCAAACCTTTCCTGGGGGAGATCCACGGTATGGCGCACATAACCGGCGGGGGGCTGGTGGGGAACATACCGCGCATCCTGCCGCGGGGCTGCTCGGTGGAGATAGACCGGTCTTCGTGGCAGGTGCCGGCCATATTCGACCTCATACAGAAGAAAGGCAGCGTCAAGGATGAAGAGATGTTCCGCGTCTTCAATATGGGCATAGGAATGGTCGTGATCTGCGGGAAGGACAGCGCCGCCGAAATGCTGGAGAAACTACCCGGTGCCCGCAGCATCGGCAGGGTTATCAGGGCCAACGGCAGTGAGAGAGTGATAATACGGTAAAGGGGGAGCTATGCGAGCAATCCTGAGCGTTTCCAACAAAGCGGGGCTGGTCGGTTTCGCCAAACAACTGGAGAGCCTCGAGTTTGAGATATACAGCACGGGGGGCACCAGGAAATCGTTGACAGAGGCCGGCCTCAAGGCCCGCGGCATATCTGATATAACTGGATTTCCCGAGATACTGGATGGCCGGGTTAAGACACTGCACCCGATGGTGCACGGCGGCATACTTGCAAGGCGAGACCTGGGTCAGCATATGCAGGAGCTGGACAGCCACAAGATAGGGCTGATCGACCTGGTAGCAGTCAACCTTTACCCCTTTGTAGAGACTGTTTCCAGGGCAAACGTGACGCTGGAAGACGCCCTGGAGAATATCGATATCGGCGGCCCGACCATGATCCGGGCTGCGGCCAAGAATTTCCCGGCGGTCCTGGTGGTAGTGGACCCGGTGGATTATGATATGGTGATCGAAAAATTAAAAGAGGGCCGGCTTGACCAGACCTTCCGCCGCAAGCTGGCGCAGAAAGCCTTTCAGCATGTAGCCATCTATGATACGGCCATTTCGCAGTACCTGATGGAGGGCGAGACCTTCCCCGGGGACCTCACTTTATCGCTGCAGAAGATGTATAACCTTCGCTACGGCGAAAACCCGCACCAGCAGGCGGCCCTGTATATGGAGAAAGTGGCGGGGCGCCGCCCCTGGGGGATCACGCAGGTAAAACAGCACGCAGGGCCCGAGCTTTCATTTAACAATTTCCTTGATATCGACTCGGCCTGGAATGTGGTGAGCGATTTCGTGGAGCCTGCCGTGGCCGTGATCAAGCATACAAATCCCTGCGGCCTAAGCAGCAACAACGACCTGCCCGAGGCCTACCGCAGGGCGCTGGCCGGTGACCCCGTGGCTGCTTTCGGCGGGATCGTAGCTGTAAACAGGGTCATGGATATCGTTCTGGCTTCCGAGGTGGACAAGACGCATTTCGACGCGGTCATTACCGGGGGTTATACGGAGGAGGCGCTGGCGTTGCTGGGTCGTAAAAAAAGCCTGAGGTTGCTATCCATGCCGGATGAGTCGTGCGCACCTGTGGGGAACATGGTGGAATTCCGCCCCATCACGGGAGGGTTCCTCTCACAGCTTAAGGATTTCTATACCGGCGAAGAATTCAAGCCCAGAGTCGTGACCAAACGGGAGCCGACCCAGCGTGAGTGGGACGACCTCTTCTTCGCCTGGAAAGCGGTCAAGCATATAAAATCCAATGGTATAACACTTGCTAAAGACTGTACATTGCTGGGCATGGGCGCGGGTCAACCCAACCGGTCGGTCAGCGCGCAGATCGCCCTGGAGCGGGCAGGCGATAAATCGAAGGGGTCTGTAATGGGCTCCGATGCCTTCATCCCTTTCCCGGATACGGTGGAGCTGGCCGCCGCAGGCGGCGTAACTGCCGTGATACAGGTCGGAGGATCGATCAGGGACCAGCAGTCCATCGATGCGGCCGATAAATACGGCATGGCCATGGTCTTCACCGGCGTCAGGCATTTCAAGCATTGAGCAAAGGCAGTAAAATAGTAGCAGGTGGTGCAGCTATGATGATGATAAATATAGACACATTCAACGAGGCCAGGGGCAAGCTCGGCAATCCCGCAACAAGGCAGGAGGGCATCGAGGCTCTGCGTAAGATGCTGGATATAAAGCAGGCGCACCTGTGGAGGTCCGAGGCTATCGCGCCCTGCTGCGGCAACCTGGGCGGGTTCGCCTGCCAGCTCAGCGAGGAGACCCAGTTGCTGGAGAAATCGCTGCCGCTATTAGAGAAGGGCGAACTGGAAGGGGCAAAACCTATGCTTGACAGGCTGGCGCTGCTCATCGGCTATGGCATGGGGCAGAAAGAGACGCCGGACCTTATCCAGAGGCTGACCGATTTCCCCAGGCCGGACCATTCAAAATAATCCAAATTACAAATCGGTGGAGGTAGAAATGAGCAAGCGGCGGGCAATCATCCCCAAGGGCTGGGAGATATACGAGCATCTTACCTTTGCGCCAGCCGTGCGCAAGGGCAACATGCTCTATATTTCCGGCACCGATGCCACCGAGATCGACCTGCAGACAGGCAAGCTGGTGATCAAGGGAGATATTGTGCAGCAGTACAGGACGATCTTCCTGAAGATGAAGATGATACTGGATGCGGCGGGCGGCACCTTCGACGACGTGGTCTGGACCTGCGATTATATACGCACCAAGGAAGGGTATAAAGGCACGGCCGCCGTCAGGCGTGAGTTCTTTGGCGCCAGCTTCCCTGCCTCCACAGGCATCGTCGTTCAGGACCTCCTGAGCAAAGATGCACTGGTGGAGATGGACGCCGTGGCCATGCTCGGCAGTTAGCATGCATAAAACCCTGGTCATCGCCCACCGCGGCTTCCACAGGGACTTTCCTGAGAACACCGTCGAGGCTTTCATGGCCGCCCTGGACCTCGGGGTGGATGGGGTTGAGTTCGACGTGCAGGAGACAGCAGACGGAGAATTCGTCATTCATCATGATGCCGACATAGAGGGCCGTAGCATCAATGGTCTTTCGCTGGCGGAGGTAGCTGAATGCAGGGTGGAGGGCGATTACCGGATACCTGAGCTTCAGGAAGCGCTGAAAATACTCAGCAGGGGTATATTGCTGCTGGTGGAGCTTAAGAAGGTGCGGTCGCTTGATAAGTTTCTGGCCATGCTGCGCCGGTATGTTGACGCATCTTGGACGGTGCTTGTGTCCTTCGATGCCGCCCTGATCGAAGAACTATCGGTAATGGCGCCGGAATTTCCCCACGCCGTTATCAGGGAACCAGCAGACAGCGGGTGTACCACCACCATTGCCGGCACGTCCGGATTTACGCAGGTAGCCGCCGATATAGTAACGGGCGACCTGGTGAAAGTGGCGCATGACAGGGGCGAACTGGTGTTCGCCTGGGATGGAGGTGAGGAGGAGGTCTTGCGGCGGGCTTTGCGCTGCGGCATAGACGCGGTCATGACCGACCGTCCCGATGTTGTAATCAGGGAAGCCCGAAAGCTATAAGCGCAGCCTCTCCAGGCGGTCCCCGGCCAGTTTGCAGGCAGCGGGTGATATATCGATACCGATCCACCTGCGGCCCAGTTTCTGGGCGGCGGCCAGGGCCGTGCCGCTGCCGCAAAAAGCGTCCAGCACGATATCACCCTCGTTGCTGCCGGTGGCAACTATTCTCTCCAGTAAGGCCTGGGGCTTCTGCGTGGGATAGTCCAGCCGCTCGCGGCTGGTCCTGCCCACCATATTTATCTCCCAGTAATCTTTCATGCCGACCTGCGTATACCAGCCAGCCTCGTCGCGGTATTCTTCCACGCCCTGGAACCTGTACGGCTTCAGCCCGCGGTTATAAGATTTCTCTCTCAGCCCGTTGAAAACATAGTCGCCCGTTTTTGAATAGAAGAGGATGATGTCATGTTTGCGCGAGAAATGCTTCCGCGGGCTGGCGCCGCCCGACCTGTAACACCAGACTATTTCATTCTGGAAATTTGCATAGCCGAATAGCTCGGGCCTGTCCAGCAGCACCTTGACGTAATGCGATGCGTGCCAGTCGCAGTGATAATAGAAGCTCCCCGTCGGCTTTAATACGCGGTGCAGCTCTCTGAGCCGTGGCTTCATATAGTGCAGATAAGCATCGACGCCATCGAATTTATCGCTGAAGTGCCTGTGAACAGCTCCCTTTGCGGGGGCGCTGTAGTTGCGGTTGGAATTGAAGGGCGGGTCGATATAGATCAGGTCGATGCTATCCGATTCCATACCCTTCAGATTCACCAGGCAATCGGTGCAGTAGATCACTCCGGTCTTCACGGATTTATTGTATCATGCGGGATGTCCCTGACGGGGTTTAATGCTATCATAGGATAAAATCAGGTACGCGGTTGGTTTTAGTGTGAAGGAGCCGGTAATCAGTCAGATGAAGTCGTTTATCCTGCCTTTTACGGTGCTGCTTATCATACCGGCCGTTATACTGTGGGCTACCGGTTTCAGGATCGGTTGGGGGCTGGGGTTGCCCTGGGACGCTGTGATCGTGCTGGCAGGCGCTCTGCTGATGGGGAGTGGTCTGTACTACCTCTCCATCACTATCTGGCTCTTCATTAGCATCGGCAGAGGTACGCTGGCGCCCTGGTCTCCTACCAGTAAGCTGGTGGTCATAGGTCCCTACCGCCATGTGCGGAACCCCATGATCAGCGGTGTACTGATGACGCTGCTGGGTGAATCAATCGCCTTCGGATCGATCGGCATATTCATCTGCTTCCTGCTGTTTTTCATCATCAACCATATTTATTTCATATATTCGGAAGAACCAGGTCTGGCCAGGAGGTTCGGCGACGAATACCTGTCATATAAAAGGAACGTGCCCCGCTGGATACCCAGGCTTCGGCCGTGGGCCGGCCAATAAGAGGAATTAAAATGGCATTTCAGAGAGCCGACCTGGTCAATTTCTATTCCCATCTGCTGGGTGCCATGGCGTCGCTGGCGGGATATATAGTGCTGCTGTGCAACTCCTCCGGCTCCACGACAAAAATCGTCCTTTCCAGTATTTACAGCGTATGTGCCATCTTTATTTTTACCTGCAGCGCCATCTACCACGGGCAAAAGGCGGGCGAAGACGAGCGCAATCCCTGGCGCCGTCTGGACCATATAGCGATTTTCTTCATGATAGCAGGCACTTATACGCCTATAAGCTATATCTACCTGGACGGCTGGTGGCGCTGGGGCATGATCGGTGCGCAGTGGCTGCTTGTCATCTTGGGATTTGTCTTCAAGCTCATTTATATCCACAGCCCGCGCTGGCTGACAACCGCGATCTACGTCATCATGGGCTGGATGTTATTGATACCTCTTATATGGGGACCTTTGCTATCAACCATGCCGCTCAAATCACTCTTGCTGTTATTAGCTGGCGGCGTTGCCTATACCCTGGGGGCGGTTTTCTACGCCCTCAAAAAGCCGAATCCTGTTCCCGGAGTCTTCGGCTTTCACGAGATATTCCACCTGCTGGTCATCGCAGGAGCCGTATTGCACTACATGGTGATCTACTACGCGATAACGGGGTGACCTATCCTTGCCAGTAGCTTCCGCAATGACGGGACGGAGGATGAGTATGAAAATCGAAATGCTGGGTGCGCACAATACGGAAACAGATAAGGCCAGGTTGCCCTGCCTGCTGGTGGACGGGGTGATTGCGCTGGATGCGGGCGGCTTGACTGCATCGTTGCCCCTGGAAAGGCAGCGGCAGATAAAGGCCGTACTGCTCACACACCATCATTTCGATCATTCGAAGGACCTCATAATGCTCTGCGCCAACGGCCCGCAGGAGTTGGCGAGCCTGGAGGTCTTTGGTCTGCCCGCCACTTTAGAAGTGGTTTACCACTACCTGATGGACGGCCAGATGTACCGAGACTACACCAAGTGGCCATCGGTGGAGAGTCCCCGGCTGATGCTGAGGCCGGTCGAGCCCCTTAAAACGTTTATGATTGGTAACCTCGAGGTCACTCCTGTTCCCGTTACCCATTCCGTGCCGTCCCTGGGTTTCCTGATCTCGGCCCCGGACGGCAAATCGTTTTTCTACACCGGCGATACCGGGCCCGGGTTGGGCCATTGCTGGCAGGCCATCTCGCCGGACCTGCTCTTTATCGAGGTTACGGGCCTTGACCGCATGCGGGAGGAGATGGCGAAACTGAGAGGGCACCTTACTCCAGCGATGCTGGTCGAGGAGCTAAATGAATTCCGCTGCATCAGGTCATACCTGCCGCGCATTATCATCACCCATATTCCTACTGTCTTCGAGGAAGAGATGCGCGCCGAACTCGATGCTGCCGGTAAGCAACTCGAAATGGAACTGGAGGTCGGGTACGAAGGGCTAACGATCGAACTGTAAATATGTCATGCGAGGAACGAAGTGACGAAGCAATCCTGTGCGTAATGACGAGTTCATAAGATTGCTTCGCTTCGCCCGCAATGACGAGCGTAAAAAAGCCCGCCGCACTTCGGTTTGATGGAATGGATTTGTATCTACAGCTTGGTAATATCGAAGGGGGTCATCTTGCCGTCGGGCGAGTAATCGTAGAAGCCCTTGCCGACCTTGCGCCCAAGCCTGCCGGCCTTGAGCATGTTTTCCATCAGGGGCGATGAGGCCGCGATGTCCGAGGCGCCCAGCGCCGCGAAGGATTTGCCCACGCGCACATAGGTATCGATGCCCGCGTTATCGGCGATCTCGAACGGTCCGATATTCCAGTTGAAGCCGTAACGCATGCCTTTGTCGACATCTTCAACCGAGGCGATGCCGTTCTCCACCAGCGAGAGCGCCTCACGGAAGGCCACGCCGCTGACGCGGTTCATGATGAAGCCGGGTATGTCCTTCATGACCTTTACCGGGTACTGGCCGAGGGAAGCTATGAAATCCACGCTCTTGCCAAATACGGCATCGGACGTCTTCTCACCCTTGATGACCTCGACCAGCCTCATCATGGGCACAGGGCCGAAGAAATGCAGGCCGACCACTCTCTCAGGGTGCCTGGCCAGGGAGGCCAGGCGCGTGATGGGTATGCTGGAGGTGTTGGAGGCCAGGATCGTCTCAACAGGGCAGGAAGTGTCCAGGTCTTTGAACAGTTCCTTCTTCATTTTCTCATCTTCGAAGACGGCTTCGATGACCCACTGGCACTTTGGCGCTTTGGACAGGTCGCTGACAGCACTGATCCTGTCCTGGACCACCCGGGCGCTGTCCTTGATCCGGCCCTTGCCGGCAAGCTTCTCTGTCGACCATTTGATCTGCGCCAGGCTCTTTGCGATTGCTTCCGGATTTACATCCTGCAGGTAGACGTTATAGCCCCCCTGCGCAGCCACCTGGGCGATGCCTGCGCCCATAAATCCAGCGCCGATGACCAGGACATTATCCATCTTGAGATCTCCTTCTATTTATTTGGTATGTTGCAACGGGTCTCACTTATTGTGCATAAATCGGGTGCATTTTACAAAAGCATCCAACCATATCCTGGCTTTCCCCCCGGCATTTTTACGCATGACGCGCGTGGTCTGCCTTTGTTATATAATAATGAGCGCCGCCTCAATGGGCGCTGCCATGCCGGGCGGCCGCCAAATAACTTTTTATGGAGGTATCCCCCATGCCTTTAGTCGAATGGAGCGTTGACGAAAATATTGCCTTGGTCACTATGAATAACGGCGAAAACAGGTTCAGCATAGGCTTTTGCAATGAGCTTCTCAATGTCCTGGACGATATCGAAAAGAAGACCACCGTCAATGCGCTGGTGGTGAGATCCGCCGACGAAAAAATCTGGTGCAATGGCATGGATCTTGACTGGCTGGTGCCTGCTATCGGCCGCAAGGATCCCGACGTGGAGAAGTTCTTCAAAGCGCAGGACCAGGTATACAGGCGCATAACCTTCTATCCCATGATAACAGTGGGGGCGATTACCGGCCATGCGTTCGCCGGCGGAGCCATACTGGCCTGCTCCTTCGATTTTCTCTTCATGCGCGCTGACCGCGGTTTCCTCTGTTTCCCGGAGGTCAACCTCAACATCCCTTTCCTGCCTTATATGGATGCACTGATCAAGAGGGCACTGCCCATGCACAAGGTGTTTGAGGCCCAACTGACCGGCAAGCGCTTCACGGCTGCCGAGCTTGAAAAATGCAACGCTATCCGCAAGGCCTGTCCCACGGCAGACGAGACTGTTAAAGAGGCCGTGGCCTTCGCCAAAAGCCTGAATAAGGGCAGGGGTATCGTGACTGAGATGAAAAAAGTCATGAGCGCCCAGATCGGGGACCTCATGGATAATGTGGTAATGCCTAACCTGAATGGAGGCGATGTCCCAATAAAATAGGTACGCCAACTCAACTTGATGAAAACCAGTCACATTCGACGCAAAGCAGTTCTCGTCTTAATACTGCCCTTAATCAGCTTAGCAGCTATTCTGGGCGCATGCGGCGGTCCCGGCATAGCAGATTCACTGGTAACAGTGCAGGCTGACGATGCGGTTGTCGGAGGTATAATCGTGGACAACGCCGGTTATATCGTCACCGGCAGCGATGTCCTGGGCAATGCCGGCGCTTTATCCGTTGAGCTTAAGCCGGGGCAGAGCTATACAGGCCGTTTGATCTGCAGGGACAGCGCCAGGGACCTGGCCGTAATTAAAATGGAAGGCGATTACCCTGCGCTTAAGCCAGCCTTGCTGGGAGATTCAGATCTATTGGGGCAGTGGGAGGAAGTGACTGTCTGGATTTTCAAGCCCGGCGCTTCCGGCCCGGAAGGGTTAAAAGGCAATGTGACCTTGCTGACCAAAGACGAGGGAATTGCCTACCTGCAGACGAATGCCGCGCTGGACCCCTCAGCTGCGGGAAGTGCCATCCTGAACCAGGCCGGCGAGCTGGTGGGCATGGTTTCCTGGAATGCCGGCCGGGCGGGCCGCGAAGGTTATGCGCTGGCATCCAACGAGGTGCAAATAGTGTTGTCCCGGGCACAGGAAGCGGAGGCTGCCCCGCTCACTATTGCGCCGGTAGATCCCCCCGCGGTTTTCAGTGACCGTGCTGTGATATCCTGGGAGACCAATCGCCCGGCAACCGGCCAGGTCGAATTCGGTCCAAAAGCCTCGTACGGCATCAGGACGGCCCTGGATACAACCATGCTGACCACGCATGCGATGGTATTGCAGGGGCTGCTGCCTAAAACGGCTTATTATTTCCGCGTGCTTTCTGTCGATTGCTGCGGCAACCCCGCCGCATCAAAAGGATATACGTTGACGACCACGGCAGCAGGTGCCCAGGGGGGCGTATTCACGATCTCAAATATAGACGTCTACGATATCGCCAGTTCAGCCGCGTCGGTGCGGTGGATCACCAGCAAACCGGCCACGGGTGCCGTGAGTTACCGGGCGGATAAATCAACTGGATCTGATACCGAAACCGATAAAAACTTCGTTTATGAACACAAATTCAGGCTGAACGGCCTTACGCCTGATACGCGCTACAGCGTGAGCATAAAGTCCGAGACGGATTTCGATGAATCTGCTGAACAGGCACTGGCCCCCTTCACAACACCGCCTAAATCGCCTGTCTGCTGCAAAATGAACTGCAGGATACCCGAGTTCTCCTTTAAAACTCTCCAGGGGGAAGATTTTACCAACAGGGATATCGCAGGTAAAAAAGTATTTATC
>Ga0268277_1000740_pt1 | contig 25094 bp, 23 predicted proteins | sample saktaG_5_FD_190132 | JGI IMG/M metagenome (GOLD analysis project Ga0268277, IMG submission 190132) | Saline water microbial communities from Sakinaw Lake, British Columbia, Canada - sak_2010_1_5_50m | ecosystem: Environmental > Aquatic > Non-marine Saline and Alkaline > Saline ...
TTATATAGATAACATTGTTGGTTGGGCAAAGGGTCATTGGGGATACTGGACATTTGGGTTATTAGGTTGGCGCACCAGTTAGAAGAAGTACAGTCAGATAAGCAAACAGTCGTATTGCCATCTGGGATAGGATAGGAATCATTAAAGGCATAGGCTAATTCCAGAGCATTAGTGATTTGCTTGATATCTCCCATTCTTCTGGCATCTCTACCCTTAATCAGGGCCTGATTGACAGCAATGATAATTAAGGCAGAAAGGAGGCCAACGATGGCGATGATAACCAGGAGTTCGACTAAGGTGAAAGAGCGCTTCTTTGATTTAGGGAAGTGAGTGATGGATGGTTTTGTTTTTAAAAATCGGAACAGCATAAATTAAAAGACAAAAAATACAATATAAAAAATACAAACTAAATATTCTAAAATTACTACGAAATTATCCCGCCACGGCGGGACCCCGCTTAGGCGGTGGCGAATTATTTACGAATATTTTTGAATTTTTAATCTGTGTTTTTCTCTAAAAATTTAAGTTTTTTGTTTGTGTTTTTTAGATTTTATTTTTTATATTCGGTTGGGATGATCTTATTTTTCTTCGTCTTTATCGTCTTTATCGTCCTTTTCTTGATAGTGAGGCAATTCTTCGCCTTCGCGTTCGCCGCGCGGATTCAATTTATTTTCTAATAGTAGATCATTTTTTAAAATTTCTCGCGGTTTAGCCCCGTCAGCTGGGCCGATTGTCCCCTCTTGTTCCAGCAAATCAAGTAATCTAGCGGCTCGAGCATAGCCCACGCGCAGGCGGCGCTGGAGGAGCGAAGCTGAGCCGCGCTTGGCCCTAACAACTTCTTCGCGAGCTTGCGATAGCATTTCATCGCCAGCCAGGTTACCTTCAATTCCTTCTACCACTGTAGTTTTTTCTACAATATCGGTTTGATAGTTTGGCTCGCGAATATTTCTTAAATAATCAACCACATGTTTGATTTCTTTATCACCGACAAAGGCTCCTTGCAGACGTTTTGGTTTAGATAATTCCGAAGAGATAAATAACATATCGCCGCGGCCGAGCAATTTTTCTGCGCCAGAATGATCTAAGATGGTGCGCGAGTCGGTCATGGAAGCCACAGAAAAAGCAATGCGTGAAGTAATATTGGCCTTGATTAACCCCGTGATAATATCTACTGATGGCCGTTGAGTAGCCAAAACCAAATGAATACCAGTGGCGCGAGCCATTTGAGCCAAACGAATAACACAGGTTTCAATTTCTTGGGGCGCCGTCACCATTAAATCTGCCAATTCATCAATAACAATGACAATATAAGGCAGTCTTTCTTCAGCGTCTTGATTATAAGATTGAATATCGCGCCGACGAGCCTGCGACATCACGTCAAAACGCCGCTCCATCTCAGCAATCGCCCACTTCAAGGCATTGATAGCCTTTTGCGTATTGGTAATGACGGGTGTTAATAGATGAGGTAGATCATTATATAGGGAAAGTTCTACGCGTTTAGGATCAACAAAAATAAATTTTAAATCATCGGGCGAGTTTTGATAAAGCAGACTAATGATAATAGAGTTTAGCATGACGGTTTTGCCGGAATTGGTGGCTCCAGCCACCAAGAGATGCGGCATTCTCGTTAAATCGGCCAACCAAATATGGCCCGCCACATCTTTACCAACGGCAATGGTCATATTATTTTTTCTTTTTTTAAATTCTTCAGCTTCTAATAATTCACGGATTTTGACAATAGCAATGCTCTGATTAGGCACTTCAATACCCACCAGCGCCTTACCTGGGATGGGCGCTTCAATCCTAATCGGATGAGCGGCCAAAGCCAGAGCCAAATCATTATTTAAGCTGGTGATTTGCGAAATTTTAACACCCTCTTGCGGCTTGAGCGTGTATTGGGTGACGGTTGGTCCGATTTTGACATCAAACATTTCCACCAGAATACCGAAATTTTCTAAGGTTTTTTGAATAATTAATCGGTTGGCTTTGATATCGCCGCTAGTAGGCTTAGCGCCATTTTTTTCTAATAAATCAATCGGCAGATCAGTTTTCATCGCTAGATGGCGCGTTCTAAAAACCGGCATTAACTCGGGATCCCTAGATTTTTGGGTCCCTGCTTTGGCCTCAGGGGTGGCTTGGCCAGTGGCCATGGCGGCGAGGGCCTTTTCTTTGGCTTCTCGCTTGGCTGCTTGTTTGTCTTGTAATTTTTCTAACCAAGATTTTTTCGGTTGAATCGCTTCTTCTGCCTCCTCTTCTATTCCTTCTTTCTCTTCCGGTTCAGTAATTTTTTTGGTATGAGCAAACAGCGTGGCTATTAAAAATAAACTAATTATAAAGATAGCCGCCAGAACGATAAGGCTCGGCCATGGACCAAATACTTGATTCATTAGCCAAAGCAAGCCATAACCCAAGTAGCCGCCACCTCGCTGTTGTTCAAGGGCCAAGGGGTCATGGAAAAAATAAAAATGTAAAATACCGGAGACGGCCAGAATAAATAAAACCAGGCCAAACCAAAAAGTTTTTCTGATCTTTTCTCCTTCACCCAAGCGGATCAAATAATAAGCGGTTAATAAGAGGCCGACGGGAATCGTCCAGCTGGCCCAGGCAAATACAAATTTTAAACCATAGGCCAAATATTTGCCCAAAGGTCCGGCGGCATTACTAAGACCCAAAATAATAATCACGGCCATGGTAATCAAAATCGTGGCCGTAATCAGTCGGGCGATGCGTTCGTTCTCGGAGTTCTTTGGCTGCTCTTTTTTGTTTTTTTTATTTTTATTATTCGCCATACCCAGTAACAAAACTTTACCCGCATTCTCATCTCAATTTTGTATTGAACTAAAACGGCAGCATTACCGCCTCTGCTATATTATTGCCTCGCAAAACAAGATTGAGAATGCTTAAAGAAGATGCCAAATTAATCCAATTATTTAAAAAATTAAATATTTTAATTCATAATTTATTATTCACAACATCTTTCGCCAATTAGCGGATTGGCATCTTTGTAAAGTTGTTGTTACTGGGCATAACTAAAATTACTTTGAGAGGGCGCGATACAACTCGTCAAACCTCTTTTTCAGTTCTATTGGGCCAGTCACCTCCTGGCGAAGTCGGGCTTTTTCGCGGCGGATGAACTGACGCAGGCTTTTGGGCAATCTTTTATGGGTCATACCTGGCATAAATTAATCAAAATAAATTAATCAAAATAAAACGGTTAATATTCTGCCTTTCATTATACACTAAAATAAAAAACAAGCCAATAGCTTTCATTAACCAAAAGAAAAACCCGGCCGATGGCCGGGCGGGGATTATCCCCTTAACTTGGGCTCAATCTTTGGGAATGACAATTACTTTGAGCTGGTCCCCCAGGGGAACAGCCACAAAGTATTGCTGATCTTTGGTAAAAGCATTCTTCGCCAGTAACTGACCGACAATTTTTCTAAGACAAGACACCGCAGCTGATGTTCGCGTTTTGCCATATCCCGCGAAACCCTCGGCTCCGCCGGACACCTTGATTTTAATGTAATCCAGAGAACACATTATCCTGCGGGGAGGAATATCTATGTCGGTTCGATCCCACAATACAGTGGTCCCCATTTTTTCGGCCAATTCGTTTACTCGGGCAATCGGTCCTTTTCGTTTTGATCTTGGCATGGCTCCTCCTTAGCCTAAAAAAAGAATAGCCTATTTTTTGCCTTTTGTCAACCCCATCCGCTTAATTTATTAATAACTATTATTTTAATATTTAACCAGCCTCGCCTAGCGAGTCTAGGCGGGTTAGTAATTTTTAAACTCTGGAACATCAAGGCAAATGTGGGCGCTAACGGGGCAAGATCCGCATTGACGAATCCTTTAAAAATTGTATACTAATTTTATCTTAATTCATCATTCTATCCTTCATGAGTTTTTCTATCGGTATCGTGGGTTTGCCCAATGTGGGTAAATCCACCCTATTTCAAGCTATTACCAAAAAGCAGGTTGACTGCGCTAATTATCCTTTTTGCACCATTGAGCCCAATGTCGGCGTGGTGGCCGTGCCTGATGAACATGTGGAAAAGTTAGCTAAACTGACCATGTCGGCGAAGAGAATTTACACCACGGTCAAGTTCGTAGATATTGCCGGCTTAGTCAAGGGCGCGAGTCAAGGCGAAGGTTTGGGTAATAAATTTTTGGCCAATATTCGCGAGACCGACGCCATTGTTTATGTCTTGCGAGCTTTTTTGAATGATAAAATAATTAATACTCAGAATCGTATTGACCCGGTGGCCGACAAAGAAATTTTAGACACGGAATTAATTTTGAAAGACATGGAAACCGTTGCCAAAAGACTGGAGGTGTTAGAGCACGAGATAAAAAGCGGCCGCCAAGAGGCCAAACAAGAAATGGAGGTGTTAAAAAAAGCGCGGCAATTATTGGATGGCGGCCAGGTTTTGTATGAAGTGCAGTTAGATGACGCCGAAAAAGCGATTTTAAAAAACTATCAATTGTTGACCATGAAGCCGCGTATTTACTTATTGAATGGTGCCGAGGCAGAAGTGCCGGTTGATGTTAAGAAAGTTTTTGAGCAGCATAGCTGGCCATATTTAATGGTTGATGTGGTGGCCGAATTAGAAGCGGCTGAAATGACGCCCGAAGATCGGCAAGCTCTGGGACTAGCGGCCATGTCTGGCTTAGATAAGTTGATTCAGCGGTCATATCAATTATTAGATTTGATTACTTTTTTAACCACCGGACTAGACGAAACGCGAGCCTGGACGTTGAGGCGCGGCAGTACGGCTCCGCAGGCCGGCGGCGCCATTCACACTGATTTTGAGCGCTGTTTTGTGCGCGCTGAAGTGATTTGGTGGAAAGATTTGTTAGACGTGGGTGGTTTTGTGTCAGCGCGCGAGAAAGGATTGGTACGCACCGAGGGCAAAGAATATATTATTAAAGATGGCGATGTGATTGAGATAAGGGCAAATACTTAAAGTTAGAATGTAGAATATGGAATCTAGAAAATAGAATTAAGAGAATTTAGAATAAGAATTAAGGTTCGTAAAATGTTAATCAGAAAATGGATGGGAAGGAGTGCTATTAACTAACAAGCAATGATAGAATTATTGGTCATTAAAAATGTTCCACGTGGAACATTTTTATTATAAGCCTTATAAAACAAGCGATTATTGATCTTAAAATTATGTTTAGGCCAGAAATTGGAGCTAAAAAATTATTCCGGCAAGCGAAACAATATTTAAGATTTTTGTTTATTTTGATAAAATGTTCCACGTGGAACATTTTCTAATTTTAAATAAAATTCATTTTAACACCATAGCCATCCATGATTTTTCTATTTCTCATTTTACGACGCACAAGTATTTACACCACTTCGGTCAACGCACTGAAATCGCAACGGCGAGTGTCATCCGACACCGCCGTTTTTCTTTTGAGGATAATTTTGGCACACCCCGTTAGCGCCCACATTCACCTTGACGTTCCAAAATTTAAGAACAATCAACCCGCCTAGACTCGCTAGGCGAGGCTGGTTGAATATCTAAAATGGCTATCATCGATAAATTAAGCGGATGGGGTTGACAAAAAGTAGATTAAGATTATTATAAGAATTAAGGAGGTCAAAAAATGACCAGAATTAGTCGAGAGTTCTTTCGGATCAACCTTCAGGCCTTTTGTTTATCGACTGCTACTGAGTTGGGCTTAGATCTGTTCGGCCACGAAGATCAACCGAATGATTGCAACCGAGATACGGGTATTATAAATCCCGATTGTCCCAATTCTCCCAAGGGCCATTTTGTTTTAGTACAGATTACTCCTTTGATGCGCGAACCGCCTCCACGAGAAGAAGCCCATGGTATAATTATTCGAAATCTCAAGGTCGTGGCCCGGCAGCCCACTCATTACGGCAATCGCTATGAATTCCGTTGTTCGGATAATTGCGGACAAACTTTCGATTACGAGCAGATTTGGATTTTTACTTCGGTCAATTAAATAAAGCCCCAAGCGGGGCTTTTTTATTTATGAAAACGATAGGTTATTTTAGAACAAGGCCTTCTGATTTTTATCTTTTATTTTTTTGGCCAGCAGGGGATCAACTCTTTTAATGTCGGGGGTGTCGGAGAAAACCTTAATTTGGCCAAAAACGCCATCATAACCAGGGTTCTTAATGACATTGCCTTGTCGCATTTTCATAATGGCTTCGGCTAGTTTTGGCTCGCTGATGGACTTTATTTCTTCGGCCGATAAATTGAGCAGGATATTGAATTCGTTTTTGCCTTTTTTAATCAGGTCATGGTACTTGGCATCTACTCGTTTGCTGGTCGGCATGACACCTTCAATCTCGGCGATAATTTCTTTGAGCGGAATAATGCTTTTTTGGTCTGGCGCGCCTTTGGGCCGTTGAGGTTTAGCGCGGTCAGCCAGTTCGGCTACCCGACTAAGAACACCAACAGTTAACGGCCGATGACAGACAGGGCAAATGCCTTTTAATTTTTTTGTTTGCGCCGGTTCGCACTGAAAATTACAAGCCCGGTGTCCGTCAATATGATATTTCCCCTCTTCTGGGAAAAATTCAATAGTATAAAGGAAGTTTTTGCGAGTTTTAATGGCTCGCATTAAATCAGTATAGGCCGGTTCTTTAGAAAATTCAAAAACATTGGCTTCGCGGCCTAGTTTTCCCGGCGAGTGGGCGTCGGAATTGGAAATCAAAGTATATTTATCTAAATATGACCATTGCCAATTCATTAATGGGTCGCTGCTTAAACCTGTTTCCAGGGCAAAAATGTTTGGTGCCAATTCTTCAAAACATTCTTCCACTGAATTAAAGCCAGACTTAGAACCAAAGATAGAAAACCAGGGGGTCCAACAATGTGCCGGCACCATCACAATGTCCGGCGAGATATCCAATAAAATTTTTAATAATTCTTTGGCGTCCAAACCAAGAATCGGTCGGCCATCGGACTTCAAATTGTATTTGGCACCCAAGGTTTTATTAATTTTTTCTACGGTGGCAATATCAGGCGCCAAGACAACCAGATGAATCCGTCGGCACTTATCATTTTTAGTATAAATGCAGGAAAGCTCCGTAGACAAAATGAAACGCATTGGTGATTTGGCGCTTTTTAATTTATATAACCCATCGGTTGCCGGTTGAAGCTTAGTAGAAATTTCTTTAAACCAAAGCGGGTGAGTAAAGTCACCCGTGCCCAATATTTGGATGCCCTTAATCTCGGCCCATTGAGTTAAATGTTCCAGGTCAGTGCTTTTGGAAGTAGCGCGAGAATACTTTGAATGAATGTGTAGGTCAGCGATGTATAACATAAACTTAAAAGGCAAAAATTAAAAGTCAAAATTACAATTCAAAAGTTAAAATTATTTGTAATTCGCCTGCCTGACGGTAGGCAAGCCCAAATTCGTAATTAGTAGGAAGAATACATAGTATTCTAATTATAACAAAAAGAGCTGAATAAATCCAGCTCTTTTTGATTTTAATAGTTTATGATTATTCTTGAGGCTTTTCAGCGCCAAAGCCTGCATCAAATATCTCTAGTCCGCTCGGGAGAAGTTGAGCTAATTTTTGATAGGCCTTTTTGGCCACTTCTAGTCCTTCATCTTCCTCGAGAAGGGCCTTGGCTTTAACTTCGTTCTCTGCCATCTCTTCAGCTTTTAAGAAAGCGTCTCGCGCATGGCTAGTTAGGCCCATATATTCTGCCAATTTAGGGTGGAGTGCCTTGAGGTCCTCGATATCTTTTAAAATAGATGCCTCTTGTTCAGAACCAGCCTTACAACGTTCACAATTAGGTTTGTCGGGGTTTATGGCCCCGCCAGTCCAACGTTCAGTAGAGTTAATCATAAATTCCTCTTTATTAATCCCTTAATTGGGATTATTAATTTTTATATTTTGATCATAGCACAAGTTTATAAAAAGTCGACTATGATTCTTTGGGCAAACCGTGAGTTAATAAATAGCCGATTCGATAGTGAGGGTCATCGGTTACTTCTTCACCAAACCAATCCGGTGGAACAAATTTCTCTGCCATTTCTATAGAAGGGAACTCTACTTCGGCTCTTATTGAGCCCAGTAAAGAACCGCCATAAGTGTCTACTTCAATTAAGTTACCTTGATAGGGGATTTTATGTCGGGTTTTTATGACTTGCCGATCCGCAGTTTGCGGCCATTGAGAGGCGAATTCTTCAGGGGTAATTTCTTTTTCTATCTCAGCCCGGGCTAAACCGTGGCCCAGCTTTTCAGTATAAGAATAAAGATTGTCTTTTTGGCGGATACGTATTTCGTGGTTAATGTCTAGGGATAAATATCCTTGGCGAATTTGTTCACAAGGATATTGTTTCAGATTTGGCGGCAGGGATTTAATTAAAAAAACCCTTTCAATTTCTTGCGGGACCTTGTCATTTGGCGTTTGAAAATTATTCATTCGAAAAGTATAATTTAATCGTATTAAAAGTCAAATTATTCTAATTTCATAAAATGAAAAATCACCCTCGTTGAAAGAGTGATTTTTCTAATAATAATCTAAGATTAAGATTTGGCTTCAGGTTTTTGCTGTTTTGGCATGATGAGAATGATCAACAACCCGAGTAAAGAGAAAAGGAAGCCGATTAAAAATCCCAAGAATGGATTAAGATTTCTTGTTTTGGCAAAAAACAAAGCGGCAATTCCAAAAATCGCATTAACAACAACGAGGAAGACTATCTTGATTATAACATCTGAGTAGGCAGCTGGCGTCAAACCAGTGTTAATAGGAGCTGTAGCTTGAGCAGTCGCAAAAGTTAAATTGACTAAGCTGACGAAAGCAACCACTGCTAGAACAAAAAGAACATTTTTTGTTTTTAACATAAACTTAAGCTTTATTAATTAATGTTTTATATTATAGCACAAAAAAATAATTTTGTCAAATGAAAAATCACTCTCGTTGAAAGAGTGATTTTTCTAAACCCGGCACTGGCCTACTCTCATAACCCCAAGAGGGCTACTACCATGAGCGCAGAAGGGCTTAACCCCGCACTAGAACAAAGTTCAGTACGGGGCATGTTTCCGTGCTGTGCCCCGCGCTGAACTAAACTAAAAAAACACGCGCAAGGTCTTGGCGTTGGCCTACTCTCACTTCGACAAGATCGAAGCTACCATCAGCGCAGGAGTGCTTAACTTCCGTGTTCGGTATGGGAACGGGTGTGGCCACTCCGCTTAAAACACCAAGACTTTGCGCGTGTTTTAATGTTAAGTTGAATTAATTTATTTTGCACCGTTATTACTAACGGGATTCGATTTTTAGCGAGGTAAATAAGAAATTCGACTAATTAGGACTCCTCGGCTTAAGCCATTGCTGGCCTTATACCTAGAGCCTATCAACCTGGTCATCTCCCAGGAGTCTTTACTCTGTATAAATACAGAGAACGAAAATTAATCTTGAGGACGGCTTCACACTTAGATGCTTTCAGCGTTTATCCGTGCCGAACGGTAGCTACCCAGCAGTGCCCTTGGCAGGACAGCTGGTACACCAGAGGTTCGTTAGTCCCGGTCCTCTCGTACTAGGGACTAGCCCTCTCAATTTTCGAACGCATGTGGTAGATAGGAGACCGAACTGTCTTACGCATGTATTTCCATTATTTCTAATGGCACAGACTATACCTTCACCCTCTGGATATAATACCAGGAGGGGCTGACGTGTGATAGCGAGTTAAAATCGCTATCTCAATCCTTTTTAGGGGATATCAGTCGTTACGGGGATATAATTTTTGTTGCCGTAAATAATTCTTTAGAACCTCAGAGGTATTTATTCTTTTCTTAGAATAATTTATCTCTGCGAATTGATCAACCAACTCAGCGGCTTTAATAAAATTTATTAAACTTCTTTCCTGCGAAAGCAATTTATTTATCTTATTAGCCAAAATAACATGTTGGCTTTTCAATTTTAGGTACGGCTTTAGCAATTTCAAAATCTTAATTACTGGCTTAAGTCCGACGATAGTGTATTCGCTCATATTATCAGATCTATTTCTTAAATATCCAACCTGAAAAATATCTTTGAGCCAAGATAAATGTTTTTTATGCTTTGAATTCTGATAAAAAACAATACTGGCTCTAATCTGAAAACCATAGATATATCCTTTTCTTTTAACCAACTGAAACATAATACAGCCATCGCCGTCTAAAAACCCTGCAATATAAGATTTTATTATAGACGAAATTGCTAACATAAATTAATCTTCCCACGGTATTGCCCTTTTAGACGTTCGGTGTGTCTAAGGAGGGTTTCACCGTTATGAGTCAGATTTTTATTATCGCATTTCTGCGATAGAACGCAATATGTTGTTTACGTTCTGAACCCAGCTCACGTATCGCTTTAATTGGCGAACAGCCAAACCATTGGGACCTTCTCCAGCCCCAGGATGCGATGAGCCGACATCGTACATGATTCCATTATTACTAATGGTGTGGACTATATCTTCCTCCTTTCTTAATTAAGAAGTGGGAGGCCGACGTATTAACCCGTCACAAGTGACGAATTCCATCCCGCCAAGGCGGGATAAGTCTCTACGGGGTCACTCCGACAAGAGTCGGAGGACTTCCCACGGTATTGTCCATAATTTTGGTCTACAGGTTTAATTATGGAGTTCACCGTTATAAGTCGGTATTTTTTGTAGGACATTACTGTCCTAGGCACCCCGATATGTTAAGGTGCCGAACCTGGTCGTCGATATGGACTCTTGGACCAGACTAGCCTGTTATCCCCGGAGTAGCTTTTATCCGATGATCTTTGCGCCGTCTATGCGGACGCATCGGTTCACTAAGTTCGAGTTTCCTCGCTGCTCGAGTTGTAGCTCTCGCAGTAAAGCCAGCTTGTGCCTTTACACGTCCAGCGCGATTTCCATCCGCGCTAAGCTGACCTTTAAACGCCTCCGTTACTTTTTAGGCATTGATGTTACCTAACTCTTTAATTTTATACATCATTGTTGGCAAAATAAATCTTTTGATGATTTGAGCAAACCTATCAGCTGATTCAGCCAAAATCATAATTTGGTATCCTTCTTTTTGCTTTCTTAATTTACAATTTAGGTCAAAACATTTTTTTAGCGCCATTATCAATTCAGAGACATCATTTTTACTAAACGCTTGAGTATTAATAATTCTGGCTTTATGATCTTTGGATTTGATTGAACCATCATCCATAAACCAGATGGCTAAAACCAACGGCGTTAGCCAATGATGTATTAATTTTGGCACTCTTTTTTTTCTGTTTTGATAAAATTGTTGCGCATAAAAGCGGAAACCACTATGACTTAAAGTGTTGAACCAGTATTTGACATAAGGCTTGCTGTTCAACAATTGTATCTTAGTCTGCGGAGCAGTCAAAACCCATTCCTTGAATTCGCAGTACAGCCAGTCAACGTACTCTTTTTGTTTGATGGAATGTTCGATTTTTAATCTATAGGTTTTACCTTTGTTCTGCGTCTCCAAATGTCCGTCTCCCAATAATTTGCCAACTATTATTTCGCGTTGTCTGTCTGTAAGTCTTAATTTGCTTTTATGGCTTTCAATTAAATCTGAATGCATAAATTTATATTTAGTTAGTCCTCAAATTTTTACTTAAGGGCGAGTTAAGTCTTTTAATCCGCCGTCCGTCAACTGACGGAGGTGAATCAAAATGGTTTGAGGTCTTTCGGTCGCCCGAAAGATCAGACTATATCATCCCTAATTTCGACATTAGTCGAAACGGGCCGGCGTATAGTCGTTGAGGGGTCCGCCAGCTGGCGGACTTCCCTGCTGATTGCCCGCACTAATAGATTTTTACCAATTTTGGTACTATTAGATACTCGGGTTTTCCAGCATATAGCCAGTTTTTCTCTTAATTTTGGAATTAAGAGGCCCCTTGGTTGCTCTTACGGAGACAAGCAACCAATGTTGAGGCAACCGCCCCAGTTAAACTACCCACCAGGCACTGTCTTCCGATTTCGTCGGAATAAGAATTAAAATTGAATCAGGGTGGTATTTCACTGACGGTCCGACCGAAGTCGGACCTCCCACCTATTCTAAACAGATTAAATTCTAATCCAATACCAAGTTGTAGTAAAGCTTCACGGGGTCTTTTCGTCTAACCACATGTTGAGCGCGTCTTCACGCCCTTTGCAATTTCACCGAGTCCCTCGTTGAGACAGTTATCAAGTCGTTATGCCATTCGTGCAGGCCGGAACTCACCCGGCAAGGGATTACGCTACCATAGGACGGTTCATATTATGTTAACTTATGGTCTCCCATAAGATCGGACTATATCATCCCATTCGCTTCGCTCGTTCTCCTACGAATTACGAATTTTTACGAATATACGAATTTTGAAATTAATAAGCATAATTTTTTATTCGTAATTCGAGTAATATTAGTAATTGGCAGGGAAATCACGACGTGATTTGGGTCTAGCGTATAGTCTCTGAGGATTCTCCTTTTAAGGAGTCTTTCCTGCTGATTGCCCAATCCGACAATTTTTTAAAACCATTCAGTTTATCCTTTCGGATTACTGTTTAGGTATTGTCGGCTCTTAGGGTTTTCCAGCATATAGCTAAATTTATTTAAGTAACTACAATCGTCCATTCTATAGTTACCGCCGGCGTTCATCAGCGCTTAGATTCAAAGCTACGCTTACCGAAGTAAGCTTTACCTCTCCTCTTAACGTTCTGACACTGGCCAGGCATCAGCCCCTATACCTCAGCTTACGCTTTGTGCAGGGACCTGTGTTTTTGGTAAACAGTCGCTTGATATACTTTAGCTGCGGCCCCGATAAATCGGGGCAAGCTTTATTGCGAACTTACAGCTGCTTTTTTGCCTAGTTCCTTAACGAGGGTTCTCTCGTACACCTTAGCACACTTATGCCCACCCACCTGTGTCGGTTTACGGTACGGATAGAATTAATTTTTCTGTCTTGCGACAGATCCTAGAAGGTTTTCTTGACTCCCTCGACTTTCGAATTTGCCTTGCGACATTTCATTCGAAGAAAACATTTGTCTGCCGGATTTGCCAAGCAGACCAATTCTCTCCTTAGACGCGAATAGCCAAAATCACGCTCGAAATAAGAGAAAGTGTCACTCCGTCGGAAATTAATTCTAGGGCCGGAATATTAACCGGCTGTCCATCAGCTTCGCCTTTCGGCTACACCTTAGGACCGCCTAACCCTGGGTTGATAATCAGTGCCCAGGAAACCTTGGGTTTACGGTGGACGGGATTCTCACCCGTCTTTCTGCTACTCATACCAGCATTCTCACTTCTTAGCGCTCCACCGAGCCTTACGACTCGACTTCACCGCACTAAGAACGCTCCCCTACCAATTTGTACAATGAAGTACAAAGTTCTCACCTTCGGTACTAGACTTAGCCCCGATAAATTTTCAGCGCGAAAAAACTTGACCAGTGAGCTGTTACGCTTTCTTTAAAAGATGGCTGCTTCTAAGCCAACTTCCTGGTTGTCTAAGCTTTTTCACTTCTTTTAACACTTAGTCTAGATTTAGGGACCTTAGATGGAGATCTGGGCTGTTTCCCTTTTGACGCATGGAGCTTAGCCCCCACGGTCTGACTCCCTTGCTCTTGGCTTTGAGATTCGGAGTTTGGTTAGATTGAGTAGGATTACTCCACCTCAGTCCATTCAGTGCTCTACCCTCAAAGTTGCAGCAAGAGGCTAGCCCTTAAGCTATTTCGGGGAGAACCAGCTATTACCAAACTCGATTAGCTTTTCACTCCTACTCACAAGTCATCCCATCGTGTTGCACAGCGAACGGGTTCGGACCTCCTCCTGACCTTCGTCAGGACTCATCCTGCTCATGAGTAGCTCGTCTGGCTTCGGGTCTTTCAGCACTAACTAGTCGCCCTTTTAAGACTTGGTTTCCCTACGCCTATTCCCGCAAAGCGGGATTAAGCTAATGCTAGTGCCAAAAACTCGCTGGTTCATTCTTCAATAGGAACGCCGTCACTCCCCACTTTCTGAATCTAAATATTTTCTTCTTTACCAGATATAATTTTTCTCTGATAAATTTTATTTTTTAGGTCCAGAAAGTGGGGAGCTCCGACTCTTAGTTAGCATATGGTTTCAGATACTATTTCATCGCCCTCACCGGGCTGCTTTTCACCTTTCCCTCGCGGTACTAGTTCGCTATCGGTTTCCAAGTAGTATTTAGCCTTAGGAGATAGTCCTCCCGGATTCACACAGAGTTCCTCGAGCCCTGTGATACTCGGGACTAATAACTATAAATAAAAAACTTCTTTTAAATACAGGGCTTTCACCTACTTTGGCAGGCCATTCCAGACCTTTCTTCTTAAAAATTTTTCACTTACTCTAATGAATAGGTATTAGAACATTACTAATCCCACAACGCCTCACCTTTCTACTAGGCCCTATTGCCGCCACAAGCCAGAAGATAATTCGCCTTTCGGCAAAATACCCTCTTTGGCTCGCTTGAAAAAGATGAGATTTAGGCTTAATCCCTTTTCGCTCGCCACTACTAAGGGAATTATTCTTTGCTAAAGCTCCTGGACGATAAACATCTTGCGACGTTTATACACCGGAGTTTTAACAAAGATGTATTGTTATATTTTCCTCTAGGTACTGAGATGTTTCACTTCCCTAGGTTTGCTCTCTGACTTTGAAGGTCAGAGCAATCCGACAACATCGGATTAGGTTTCCCCATTCGGAAATCTTCGGGTCAAAGGTTGCTTGCCACCTCACCGAAGCTTATCGCAGGCTGCTACGTCCTTCGTCGCCTCTTGGAACCAAGGCATCCACCATATGCCCTATTTTTCTTATTTACCTCACAAAAAACCGAATTGTTTTTTGTTAATTAATTTTTTTAAAGGGATTTAAAACCCTTGTAATAAGGCATTGTATGCTTTCAACTTTACCCTCACACCAAAGAGATTTTGATGTCAGGGTTTACTTAAATTGTTAAAGAGCAATTTTTATCCCGCCCGCTGGCGGATTTATTTTAGGAGTAATCAAAAAACCGCGGCAGGCGGTTTTCCTCGTAGCCATAAAAAGCCGCTTGGTTTTCAACCGCCCAAAATGATTTTTAGTTTTTTGATTAACATTTTTGTAATCATTATACTGATTGATTTTGTTAAATATATTATAGCAAAGCAAATAAAAATGTCAATTAGCCCTCTGTGGATAAGTTGAGGAAAAAAGAATAGAGGCTCGAGTCACGTTAACCACCCCAGAAATTAAAAGGCCCAGCCGATAGGCTGAGCCTGAGTCATAAGGACTACGCTTTTGCATCTAGCTGAGCAAGAAGGAACTCTATGTCGCCTATAGCATTAGTCTTTAAATCTCTGACAGCATCAATTTCTTCTTCGACATACGCATATGCATCGTTCTCGTGTAGACGAAATTCTTCTGCTCGTTTACGAATTTCTTCAATTTTGGCCAAGACCATGGGATCCATTTGACCTCCTCTCAATCTATAGAATATCATTTTAATATTTTTGGTCAAGGACCCATCCCCACTCTAACTTGCCTGCCGGCAGGCAGGCTGGGGATAACATTTCTAATTTACTTGACTTAATGGTTTTTTTGTTTTATCATTTTAATGAGGTCTAGGGTGATGAAGGCGTTACCGCAAGGGAAGCGTTGTTGAATGGGTAGCAATACTTGTTCATATGTATCTTGGGCCTCATTTGTATTTCCTGAATTACCCATTTTTTTATCTCCGAAACAGGTTCTAAATTGGTTGCATCCGCCAGCTGGCGGAGGGACCCCAGAAAAAAGAAGAGCCTTGATAAAGGGCTCTTCTTGGTATAATAATCAAATATGATTAAAGCAATAATTTTTGACGGCGGATTAAAAATTAAAATATTGAGATTGCCCCTAGGCTTAAACTTGTTACAATTAGACCTGCAAAAATAACGCCCAAAAAAATCCAGTCCAAAGCTCGCCAATAAGGAATGCCGAATAAAAAAGTAGCAATTGCTCCACTCCAGGCATCGGTCATGGGCAATGGAATAGCAACAAAAATGGCTAGACCTAAATTACTATAATAAAGAATAATTTTTATAAAACCCCCGGCACGATTAAAGGGCCAGGTTCAAAAAAACGGTTAGATGCTTTTGACGTTTGCATTAAAAATTTAGTCACCCAGGATAAAATTAATAGTAATAAAAAAACAGGAATCATATTGCCCAATACGGTCAAACAAAACACCTTCCAGGCCGGTAGGCTCAAAGAACCGACGCCAATCGGTATTGTGCCCCGTAATTCATTTATCGGGGTCATGGCTAATAAAAATATATATAATTCTCTCATAAGCGGTAGTAATTAAAACTATTATCAGCCAAAAAATTTAAAAATCATAGAGCGCATTATTAATTAATAATAAAAATTTGGACCATAAGAAACCCTAAATAAAATAACACTAAAGCAGCCCCTTCTTTTCTAGAAATCTTTTGACTAGAAGCAGAAAAAATAATCAAGATAACAACCGCGGCCATCAAAAATGCCAGTGTCCACATTAACCTTTTGATATCTATAACCGAAATTGGATAGATTATGGCTGCCAAACCAAGCCCCAAGTAAGCGTTGGCAATAATGGTTCCGAGAGAACACCCCAGAGCCATCTCTTTGTGACCCCTCATAGTTGCTCTAATGCCAAAAATTAACTCCGGCAAAGTTGTGCCCAGAGAAACAATTAATACGCCTGTTAAAATCAGCGATAAACCAAAATTTAATGCTAAAATTTGCGCAATTTTAGTAATTAAATTAGCCGAAATAACCAACAGGCCAACGCCCAATAGACAATATATAAATTCTTTATATATGTCCTTGGTTTTTGAAGAAACAATATTGTCCTGATTCAAATAATTTTTTTTACAAGAGATAGCGATAATATATAGAACAAAGCCCGACAGAGCGATTACTCCTTCTAGTCGAGAGACGTGGCCATTTAGAACAAAAATAAAAGGAAGCAACATCAAGCCCGTCATTAAAATAAATCTTTTAAAATCATTTTTTTTAACAGGCACTCCTCGTCCAACAATGGTCACCAATCCCAAAATTAAAGTAAGATTGATAATATTTGCTCCAACAATGTTGCCCAGAGATAATGCCGGTACACGATAGACGGCCGAAGTTATGCCAATAAATATTTCTGGCAAACTGGTGGCTATGGCTACTAGAAAAAATGAAATAATAAATTTACTCCAATTTAACGCAAGAGCGATCTTATTTAAATTATTAATAGTAAAATCAGCGCTCTTAATTAAAACAATACACAAAAAAGCAATCAAAATGATATAAAGAAAAATCATACAATTATCCTCTTTTCAGGGCTTATATTAGTAAAAACCTGTTATCAAAAATATTATATTGCCACAGATCCTTGTTTAAATTCTTACAACTATAAATCAAAGTAATCAAAAAATTTGCCAACAGAATGATCGTGGACACAAAGATAAAATATATTATCTGACTTTTCTGCTCCATATTTTAACGACCTTAATTCTATTATTAGAATATCGAAAAATCTTTAATTAAAGTAGGCGGGCAAATTAAAAGAATAATTATATTAAGTATTACAAAAAAATAATGAATAGTCAAGCAAAAGAAAAGGTCTGCAAGGCTTGCCTTTTTGGGGCAGGCATTGTTTTGGTGATTGCCAGCATTATAAATTTATAATCTTACGACACAGCGCATAAAAAACCCCCAGGTCAGATGACCTAGAGGTTTTATTTTATAAATCATTCACGCTGGTAGCAATCAATAGCTTTATGGCTTTGCCTTGTTTGGCCAAGACCGCTCTAACATCAGTCATGGTCGCTTTTTCTGTAAGGCCAAGCTTCTCTATGGCAAATTGTTTGAGGTGAACGTGGTTAACTCTAATTGCCTGAATTTCTGTCCAGGGCTGTTGTTGACCAGGGTGATCAAGGGGGAGTATAATGTAGTCCATTTTTCCTCCTTATTTAGGGCTTTACTTACTAACTAGTTAATTTTAGTTTATCATTTGAATAGAGCTTTTGTCAAGCTTCCAAATTAGTTCTAACTCGCCTATTATTAGACGAATATTTTTGCGTTAATGATTTCAGGAAAAATAAAAGAACCTTGGTGTGGGGCCCTTTCTTGGCATTGTCCGTTCGACTTCGCCCAGGGTCTTCGGTCCACCGGGCTTGACCCCGAAAAATGATATTAAAAATATCATCTCGGCCTGCCCGCCTATTGCCTCCATGGAGTTAATTCTAACCTGCCCGCCATATGCCTATCTCTAAATAGGAAGTTTATTTACTGTTAGGGTTTATCTCCGAAGTCTATCTCGATGCAATTGACAGGCGTCCCGCCCGCTACGAATCGCGTAGCGAGTCGGGCGGGTGGCAGGCGGGGGTTCAACCCCGTGGCGTCTCGATTAGAACGGATAACTGGCGATATGGCGCTGAACTCTATTGGCCAGAAAGAGCTGTGTGTAAAAATAGCTTTACGGGGTTGACAAAATTTTTGATTTCTGCTAAGATATCTACCTTAACCAGAAAGGAGGAGTATTGATAACTCGTATCATTGGCAAGATCTTGGTAGGCTCGACCGGTTTTAGGATTCCCAAACAATGGGCCGCCGGAATACTGTTGGCTCGAAAATATAAGGTGGTCAAGCTTGAGGCCGTGGCCATTGGCGAAGGTGAGGTTTGCTTGACTATCTATGGTCGACCGGTTGATTTAAGTAAAGGCGAAAAAATTAAGCCTTGGCACTTGAAAATTTTTCATTTGACCAGAGAACACCTTGTTCGCACGGAACTTCATTCAGAAAAAGATGAGCGCGATCAGTTTTTTCAGAAGCATGACGTTCGGCCCGAACATATTGCTTCGGCAGCGCTTGATGGCGGTATGGTTGCCTTCTGTCTTTACTTTGATTTGCCGAAGGACTAAAGAGCGCATAAAAGCCCCCAAACGGGGGCTTTTTCTTTTTTTGAAACCTAAAAATTATTTATTCGTAAAAAAATAAATAAATTGCAGTGCTATGCCGATGACAAAAAATGCTATTAATAGGTAGAGCCACCAGGGCGCTTTTTGACAAAATCTTTTTTTGATAAAGGAGCGGTAAATAAAAATTACGACAATTGCTTCAAGTCCCAGCATTAAGGCGCCAGTCAAACCAATAATATCTAAAAAGTTTTTCAGACCGCAAAAATATAAAATTAGTGGAGTAAAACAAGCGACAGCCCAAGATAAATTTTTTGGCCAATGGAAATCTAGCCAGAATATTTTTTTCAAAGTCATACCCAGGGCAACAAATGAGGTAAAGGTGGTTATTAAACCAAAAATATAGCCAATGGCGATAATTTGCGGCCCAATTTTTTTAGCGAAACCGGAAATGGCGTCTTTGGTGGTTTCGGGGCCGCTGACCCCCAAAACAGTGATAATAAAAATCAGATAGCACAGGGCAGCCAAAATTACGCCCCAGGCAATCACTTGTTGTAATTTTTTGCGGTCACGTTCGACAATTTCTTTTACTTCGGGCACAAGAGCAATACCCCAGAGCGAAAACAAAATGATTCCGTAAGGGAAAGTAATTAGTTTTGGGTTAAAGCCATTAAAATTAAGAACATTGACCGACGGAAAACCTTGAATAAAAAATAATATTAAAATTGCGGCAAAAATCACAAACATAACCAATTCAAACTGGGCAATATTTTTAATGCTACAGAAGATCAGAAAAGCGCCGCCGCCGAAAAATAGCAAAATGTACATTATCACAGATCCGCCAAATGATCCGGCCAAAAGAGAGTGTAAAAATGTTCCACCTAAAATCAAATAAGCCAAAAGCGCGCCCATCAAGCCCAAGGAAGAAATCACAAAAGCTATTTTTTTGGCGCCAGGCCCGATATATTCTTCGGCATAGCCAGGAATGCGGGCAATCTTGTGCGTATCACGGGCCACTTCGCCCAATAAGGATTGGACAATAACGGCCACAATGGCGATACCGATGAAATAAGCTACGACCACCCAAAAACCCACCTTCATGGCCACGAAGGGCAGGCCAAAAATTCCGACACCAACAATGGTGCCGGTAAAGATAGCCAGGGCTTTTAAAAATTCAATTTTTTTATGTAAGGAATGAGGCAAATTCATATTTTCATTATAACAAGGTAATAAAAAATTGCCAGTCAAATGGTCAAAATATCATCTCGGGATCAACCCTGTTAGCGCCCACGTTCACCTTGATATTCCAGGATTTAAGAATAACTAACCCGCCTAGACTCGCTGGGCGAGGCTGGTTGAACATTGAGAATAGCCATCATTGATAAATTAAGCGGATGGGGCTTGCCAAGACTAAAGCATCAGCTACTATATATTATTATGAAATCTAAGGTTGCTATTATTAAAACTTCGCCGGAAACGGTTTTAGCGGATATTGAGCGAGTCATGTTGATGGCCGAAATGAAAAATTTTTTAGATTTGGCCAAAACCACGATTTTAAAAGACAATATCTCTTGGCACTTTCCTTTCCCCGGCGCCAACACCACGCCCTGGCAATTAGAGGGGACTATTTTGGGCTTACAAAAAAATGGTTATCAAGATTTGGTGGCCGTAGAAAACAAAACCGTAGTAACCAGCGCTTTTAAGGGACATACTTTGAATAAATTTTGGCCGGTTTATCAGAAATATCAGATTCCGGTAAAATATAATTTTCGCGCCAGTGACATGAGGTGGATTCCTTGTCAGCCCAAGGCAAAAATGCTGGCATTGGATAAAATTTTTCCGCGCGGAATTTATTTACCGGATTTTTTCTTTGGTAAAAACATCGTTCATCTGCCAACCATGAAGTGTCATATCTATACTACCACTACCGGCGCCATGAAAAACGCTTTTGGCGGATTATTAAATACCAAGCGTCATTATGCACATTCCTGGATTCACGAGGTGCTGGTTGATTTGTTGGCCATTCAGCAAGAAATTCACGCCGGTATTTTTACGATTATGGATGGCACCACGGCCGGCAATGGCGCTGGTCCGCGCACTATGACTCCGGTTATTAAAAATTATATTTTGGCTGGTAGCGACTCGGTGGCCGTTGATGCCGTGGCGGCCAAGATGATGGGCTTTGATCCGATGTCTATTAAATATATTCGCCTAGCTCATGAGCAAGGATTGGGGGCGGGTAAAATTGATGAAATAGAAATTGTCGGTGAAGATATCGCGCCGATTAATTGGCATTTTCAGACGGGCGATAATTCGGTCAGCCGCGCCGGCAAGTTTATTTGGTTTGGTCCATTGAAAAAACTGCAAAAATTATTTTTTCATACACCCCTGGTCAACATTTTTATCTTTGGTTCGGCTTTTTATCACGACTATTTTTGGTGGCCGCTTAAAGGCAAAAAGATTTTTCAGCAGTGGCTCAAGTCGTCTTGGGGTCAGTTATTCAAAAAATATTAAAACAAAAAAGGGCGGGGATTACCCCGCCCTCAACTTAATCTTCGAATTTTGCGAATGCCACGATTGCTCCGATAAGACCCAGTCCGACCAGAATGACGATAGAGAGGAAAACCGCCCACCCGACATTCTTGTTACAATTGACCGTCAGGGTCTTGCCTTCCACGTTAACTCCGCTGACTTGTTGGGTCGTGCCAGGGCTAACGCTCCCTCCTTCTTTGGCCTGGTACGAGACGCTGTTCTGCTGTCCCTGATAGGTCACAGTATTGCCGTTCAGTCCGACCTGAACTTGGTCATATGCTTGGGAGAAGAACATCCCCACGTCGCACGTGTGGGTGGGCCTGAGATACTGGTTGTATCCCAGCGTTACGATAGGGCTGTTAATCCCGCTCAGGTCGATCTTGGTGACGGCGTTGTCATTGGAAGCGATCACGTTGATCGCCAGAAGAATACCGGCGATCCAAATCAGACTACCGATCAAGGTTCTTATTTTCATTTAGAACCTCCTTTCATTGTTTATATTATAGCACATTTTTCAATTTTTGTCAACCCCGTAAAGTGTTGATTTGACAATGGTTATAGCTTGATTTATTTTTTAATAGTTTTTATTACTGACTCAAAAAAACAATAGAATGTCATGGGACTGACCCCGAGATGATTTAAATTTTGGAGGTCCGACCTCCGAAATTCTCCGAATATTTTTTGATAATTCTAATGCAGAGTGAGAAAAATTGATGAAAAATAGAGGCGGTTTTGGTATGAAATTCGGCGGTGGCCAAATTGGTTAAAAATTCCTGCGGGGTAGACCAATCATTCATAATAAAACAAGTATTATCAATCTCGCGGACTAAGTGGGCGTCACTGCCCACGATTTTTATTTTATGATATTGGTCGGCAAACTCCAGCGCCTTTTGATTATCGCCTGGCAAAACATTGCGCGCGTTAAAAATTTCAATAGCGTCAATATTGGTTAGATTATCCAGCAAGTTTTTTGACGAAATTCTTTTGCCGCTGAAGCGCCGAATCAAACTATTAAAAGGATGGGGAATCACCGTCAACCCGCCCTGGGCTTTAATTTTTTGGATAGTTTCGGCCAGCGGTAAACCAGCCGCAATTTTTTCTTTGATGAAAAGACCGATAATTTCGCCTTGCGTGGTTTTAATTTCTTCATTGCCGATAATTCGTACGCCATCAATCACGGCGCTGGGGGCGAGATTGTCGTGGTCAGCCAAAAAAATCACTTGAATGTTTTTTTTCTGGCAAAATCTGGCGATTTTTTCTAACGACGAAATGCTGTCGCGCGAATATTTAGAATGAACGTGAAAAACAGCTTTAATCATTTTAATATAAGGTTAGGATGACGAAAATTAGCCAGCCGATTAAGGCGTAAAGAATCGGCTTGTCTTGAATAATCAATCGCTCCGGTTCTTCGCCTTTTCCTTGGCCGAGTACCAGCCAAAGATAACGAAATAGAATATAAACCACAAATAAAATTGACCAGACGAATGCCCCGGGGTGAGTCATGGTGTAAAGGGCGTAAAAAACAAGCGTGGTCGCGCCGCTGATAATTAATAAGTTATCTAAAAGCACAGTCGGGCATTGTAGTAAAGCTGGCCGAGCTTCCAGGCCGGCGTTAGTATCGGCTATAAGCTCTGACCTTCTTTTACTAATCACGATTAATAGCGCTCCGAAAAGTGTGGTCAGTAGCAGCCAATCAGAGACGACCACGCTAATGGCAGCTGCGCCGGCATAAATGCGAATTAAATACATGGTGGCGACGACCAGTAAATCAATCAGGATTAATTTTTTAAATTTTAAAGAATAGGCGAGGTTAAGTAAGATATAAATGATTAACAGCCAAAACAATTTTGAATTAACAAGAAGCGACAGGCCTAAACCTACGATTAACAAAATAATCAAGAGCATCTTGGCGGTTTTGGGTTTAATTTGGCTGGCGGCCAGCGGTCGAGTTGATTTTCGGGGATGAAGTTGATCGCGCTTGAGGTCGCAGAGGTCGTTAAAAATATAAACACCGCTCGCCACCAAAGAAAAGGCCAGAAAAGTTACAATGGTTAGCCATAAGAGATGGCCGTGGAACAATTCTTTAACAAAGATAAGCGGAACAAAAATTAAAAGATTTTTTATCCATTGTTGGACGCGCATTTCTTGGCTAAAGATTTTTATTGTTTGATAGGTCATACCCAGTAAAAATAAAAAATAAAAAATAAAATCTAAAAAACATGCCGATCCCGATCAAGGGCCGACGAAGTCGAGAGTTCTCGATTTTGATTGGGACATCCGCGACTCCGCCAGCTGGCGGGGGTCGGGACAAACCAAATATACAAAAATTATAACGAAATTAAATTTTAAACTTCTACTTATCGGAGAATGAGATGGTGAAGTTTTCCTGCTTTGTCGATGTCTACATTAGTTGACAGTAATTGACAGGGTCAGACCCTGTCAGAACTGTCAGAAAGTCTCAATAAATTACGCAACACTCGTAAATTTTTATATCCATGGGGCGGCTTTGTCTGGTCCCGCCCATTGCCTCCTCGAAGTGTGATTAATGGAGACGCCTTTAAGCGCCCTTAATTCATTCAGAGCGTCCCTTGATGTCAGCCAGATCATTTAGCTTTTCCAAATAAAGTGTTTTTTGTGTATAGGCCTGGTCTTTGAATTTTTGCTGTTGATCATAAAATATAGGATGACCAATAATTTGATTTACAACCTCAAGAGCCTTGTCATACCTATTTTCTATGGCTTGGTTATATTGATTAAGGCTGGCATAAGTGTCGGCGATATTCAGAAGAAACGCCAAGTCGCCATTAGATGTGCTTATTTTGGCAGCCGCCTCGAGCTCCTGCAGGGCTAAATCTTTGGTAGGAGCCAGATTATTCTGTTTGTTTTCCAAATAGGCGGTGGCTAGATTATAATGCGCTATTGAGGCATTCTCATTAAAATTTAGGGCGATTTTGGAGCTATCAATAGCCTCTTGATATTTACCCTCGTTAATTTTAGTCTGGCTGAGTTCAAAATAAAATTGTTGTCGCTTGGGCGACAGTGGCAACCCGATGGCGATCGATTGTTCGGCATGTTGGGAATAAGATGAATCATAGCCAGGGCTAAGATTATAAAATTGAGCAAAGTTATAAAGTTGAGCCAAGTAAAGCCAATAACGGGCGTCTTGCGGATGTTCTGTGGTATTTTTTTTCATTTCAGCAATGCCCGCATTAATGGTTTTATAAAAATCGCTTCCATTAATCATATTCTGGGTTGGGCTCACAGAGACCAAGGATGCGGCCAGCTGCATGCGAATTTCGGGATTAATAAAAGTTCCCGGTGCTAATGATTTTTCAAACAGACCCAGCCCATCGTTTAAAAAATTATTTCGCATCGCAGATCTTGCCGTGAGACCAAGGCTGGATTGTTCTAGGGGTATAAAATTAGATTTATAAGTTAGAAATGAAACAAGGATCAAGAGAATAAATATGGCCAGGGGCAGAGGAGGCGTGTTTTTAATTTCCGATTTCCCCAACTTCGCCAAAGCTACGTTGGGCAAGCAATTTCCAATTTCCAATTTTTCGTCTTCATTCGTAATTTGTATATTTGTATCAGATTTGTAATTTGTAGAAGTAATAAAGTACACCAGCCCCAGTCCGAGATAAAAGACGATCAATGGCGCCGGAGCATCAAAGCTAGTT
>Ga0268277_1000741_pt1 | contig 25079 bp, 18 predicted proteins | sample saktaG_5_FD_190132 | JGI IMG/M metagenome (GOLD analysis project Ga0268277, IMG submission 190132) | Saline water microbial communities from Sakinaw Lake, British Columbia, Canada - sak_2010_1_5_50m | ecosystem: Environmental > Aquatic > Non-marine Saline and Alkaline > Saline ...
TGCATTCTTTTAAATTTTAAACGTTCAATTACCGTATTCTTAAAAACCGATGTGAATTTATCTATATTCCCCGCATTGCCCGAATCAATATAGTTTTGGATTTGGTCTTTTCGGTCCAAATACCGGGAGTCGGGTGTTGTTTTTAACCATTTTCGATTCCACGGACAGATTTCCTGGCAGACATCACATCCATACACCCATTTATCCAAGAGGGCCCTTTCCGCATCGGAGAAATTATCTTTTTTTTCAATCGTCAGGTACGCAATACACCGGTTGGAATCTATCAGTCCGGGTTCGACAATTGCCCCGGCTGGACATTGATCGATACAAAGCGTGCACGCACCACATCGATTCGCGGTCGTATCGGCCGGTTGAATATCAACAGATAACAGTAATATTCCGATAAAACAGTACGAACCGATTCCCTTACCGATAAACACTCCGTTTTTACCAATCCAACCCAGACCCGCTTGCTCGGCATACGCTTTTTCCATAATCGGGCCGGTGTCCACATATATTTTTCCGTTGATAGTACTGTCTTTATCTTTGATCCCCGATAAAACAGAACCCATCTTCTCTTCAATAACTTTGTGATAATCCTGCCCCAGCGCATATCGTGATATTTTCAAACCACTTTTTAACGATATCGGATCATTGAAGTAATTGTCCAGCACCACAAACACCGATTTGACCCAAGGAAATTTATTTCTAATATCAATGCGATCATCTTTTGTCCGCCTCATCCACTCCATGTCTGCATGATAGTTTTTGATCAGCCATTTTTCAAATTGCTGTATATATTTTACACTCAGCAGCGGTTTGGAGATTCCACCGGCAGATAGTTTATTGGTGCTTACAATGTTTTTTATCTGGTCCGGTGTGATCATTGTCAAATATACAATGCATTTTCTGTCAACAAAACCGGTTTAATGAATAATCAGTTTGTATAGAAACAAATAAAAGACGTATATTTCACCCTTGAAAGGATAAATGAATGGGTAGTTTAAGCGATTTATTTAAAAATGAAACTGGCAAGATAAAGCAGACAGAACCCGAACCGGTCGATGACGCAATTGAAATTGGCAAACCCACCGATGGGAAAAAACGGGTTTTATTCATTTGTACCGGAAATTCTGTCCGAAGCCAAATGGCCGAAGCCCTGCTGAAATCGCTGGGTTCGGACAAGTTTGAGGTTTTTAGCGCCGGCATAACACCAGCTGGGGTTCACCACCTGACAAAACAGGTAATGGGCGAGATCGGTATTTCAATGGATGGTCATCATAGCCAGCATGTCAGTGAATATGAAAATACAGTCTTTGATTTTGTTATTCCACTATGTGAAGTTGCGGCCCTTAGTTGCCCGGAATTCCCCGGCGAGCACCAACGCATTAATTGGTACATCGATGATCCGATCCGGGTACTGGGAGGCGATGAGCGCAAGCTGACAGCATTTCGGATTACCCGCAATATCTTAAAGAAAAAAGTTCAGGCATTTATTCAGGAAGCATAAAAAAAGCCCCAATCGGGGCTTTTTTATTAAATCGACCAAATATCTATTTATTCCTAATATCCCACAGTTTACCAAACAACCCTTCCAGTGCTTTCCCCAGATTTTCATCTCGGGCAGTGGTAATATCCGCCTCGTTTTCCAACACAACGTAAGGAACTTTATGGCCCTCTACATTAATAATTTCAGGATCTTCTCCCTTAAATTTCTCCCAGTCAACTTCGCCATAAAGACGTTCCAGTTTCCAGTCCGGTAATCCGTGTTCCAGAATACTATCCGGACGATCGGGATTAAAACGTTTTTTATTTTTTCTCAGCGATTCTTTAAAGGAAACGTCAATATAAAAAATCGCGGCTTTTTTTAGAATATCGCCAGACAAGTGCGGATATGCATCAATATACCCACCATGCTCGGTTCCCCGTGAAAATTCGATTAGGGAAGTGTACTTCTGGTGATAGTCTTTAATGTCCCGGAGGCGCTTGCTATAATCCATAGAGATTCTTTCGATCAACAGGTGCCATTGATATTCATGCAGGAACAATCCGTCTTTGGTGGATTGCATTCTGGGTTTTTTCATAATTTTTTCAAGAATCGCATCTTGTTCAAACCATTTCCACAACATCGGAAAATCATCGATCTCGTCCATTTTACCAATGTGAAAACGCTCTTTGCGTTCATCCAGTGGTGTCTTTTTTAAATAATCGATCACCTCGGATTTTCCCGAGGCGGGGCGACCATTTAGAATGATAATTTCAAATATATCACGACTCATACCTTACTCCTTTTTTGTTTTTATCGATTTACTTGTGGGTACAACATTCCATAGGCGGGACATTACAATCGCTCCAATTATTGCAAAGGGAACGGGCCAAAGTTTCCAAACCTGCCATCCAAAATTAGTCGTAATGTATCCAACCACCATGCCGACAATTGATCCGGCCAGATATTGCATGCCGTCAATTAGGCCCACGGCTGTTCCGGCCGCTTTCCTGCCACCAAAGTCCATTGTGGCGGCACCGGCTATCATCCCGTGTGATCCGTTCACAAAAAACGATAATATGGGCAGCATAATTGCCGGTGCATATGCCCCAAGGTGGAGAGCGTCAGCAAAATAAAACAAGATCAACATTACAGTCATTCCAATAAAACCAAAAACGATTACAGGGGCGCGACGCCCACGATAAATTCGATCTGATGATATTCCGAATGCAAAACCGCCAAGAATTCCGAATAGCGCAATTCCCCACGCCGTAATTTGGTAAGGGATATCGGTCCCAAGAACATTGTGCATTTCTTTGTAATAAACCGGCCACCAGGCATCAACGACGCTTCGCCGGACAAAGCCAATCATCATGGAGCCAACCGCAATCATCCACATGACCTTACTACTAAAAACCTTTCTCAAAACATCCCGCAGGCGAACCTTCTCAATGATTTTTCCTGATCCATCTCCAGAATCGAACTCCAGATAGCCGGCCTCCTCCGGTGTGTCCTTGACAAAAAATAACACTAAAACAAAAAGCCCAACGATAACAATCGCCGGAACCCAGAACGCCCAATACCAGGCCATATATTTTACTATCAATGGGGTTCCGGAAAATGCCAGGATTAAGCCAAACCTAATTAAAACACCAAAAATTGCCGAAAAGGTTCCTCGCTCTCTGATATGAAACCATTGTGCATTTATTTTAACAATTGAAAGCGCACCAAACGACTGAAAATAACCATTTAAAGACCAAGTCGCCGCCAGTAGCCAGAGCAATCCGGTCTTACTAATACCATAATTCAAGATAGACTCTTGAACCAATTCATGACCAGCCCAGACGGCTGGTGCATGAACAAAAATATATGAAAGACCAAAAAGGCCATTCATGATAATAACTCCGGCAGCGCCAATAAGGAATGCTTTTCGGCCACCAATTTTATCTGCGATTGGCCCATTTATTACTACCGATAAACCATATACAAGTGGCATCAGGGTCTCGAAAATTCCAAGATTACTTTTTGTCCAACCAAAAACCGATTCTAATGTTGGCGCAATTGCTGAAAAATTATATCGAGACATATAAAAGAAAGAGTACAAAAAACCAATAATTAACCAGTTTTGAATTCGGCGTGATTTGAAATCATCTGAATATACGGGAAACTCGGACACAATTGTTGACATAAATGCTTCTCCTGGTGATTAAATATTTTTATAACGGTAGATGAAATTATTTATCGGCACAAAACAAAATTAATATTTATGATACAAAAACCAAACTTTATTTTTACCTGCGTTTTGTATAAGTTAGACTCCATGAAAAAGATAAAAATTACTATCGATCAAAAAAAATCCATCTCTGTCCCCGCCGGGCAAACAATACAGAAGGTTTTTAATAATCTCGTTCCACCCCACCGCGGACATGAATACCTTACCGTCAAAAACAATATCTTTGCATCTCTGAATGAAGCAATTACCGAAGACACCACTATCGGCACACTCCCCTTTTTCTTTGAATCTTCTCGCAGGGCATATGAAAATGCTTCTGTCGCCATGCTACAGTATGTCGTTGAAAAAATACTCCCCGGTCAAAAACTATATATATTACACAGCATGTGCGATGGTATTTATTGTGAAATTAATCAAAACGATGACGTGCCAGAGCAAACTATTTCAATAATAAATAAAGGTTTTGCGAACCTTGTTTTGGACGATATTCCGATTATTCCAGAACTTTATTCCCGCGGCGACGCACAAGCCTATTTTCAAAATAATCGTCGGCCGGATACTGCCGCTTTATTAAAATATTGTTCGTTAAACTACATTATGCTCTACTCCATTAACGGTTCGCGATACTGGCTTCCCAGCCCGCCGGCACCTTCAACCGGATTAATTAAAACTTACGATATTATTAAATATAAACGGGGATTCGTATTTCGAAATCCCGTTGAAAATATACCTGATCGTTTACAACCGTTTTATAACCAGGAACGTCTGTACGAAATATTCAATGAAACAGAAAAATGGGCCAATATACTAGATATTACCAACGCCAGCCAATTAAACAACCTGGTTGCCAATGAAAATATCTCAGAGATGATAAAAATATCTGAGGCATTACATGAGAAAAAAATTGCCGAAATAGCAGATAAAATCGAAGCGTCCTGCCAAAATAAGCGTCTTGTTTTTGTCGCCGGGCCGTCCTCCTCGGGGAAAACGACTTTTATGAAACGTTTGTATATTCAACTCCGCGTTCTGGGTCATAGGGTTGTCGGCCTGTCTCTTGATAACTACTTTAAAGATCGGGATGAACTTGCCCGGGAACAGGGAGACAATTTAAATTTCGAAGGACTGGATGCCCTTGATTTAGAATTACTCAATTCACATTTGGCAGATCTTCTTGCCGGAAAAGCTGTTACGCCACCCGATTATGATTTTATTAACGGAAAGAAAGTACCCGGTAAAAACGAAATTCTCGCCGATAAAAACACTTTGTTTATAATCGAAGGAATCCATGGAATAAATCCGGGTTTAACCAAAAATATTGACGACAAGTATAAATTTAAAATTTATCTTAGCGCATTGACTCATTTAAACTTTGATGACACGAATCGAATTCCAACTCATGACACCCGTTTGATTCGTCGGATTGTCAGAGACGCTAAATATCGTGGGTATTCTGCGGCACAGACCATCAACATGTGGAAAAAAGTCGTTGAGGGTGAAAAGAAGTATATTTTCAAATACCAAGGCGAGGCCGATATTATGTTTAATTCGTCTCTGGTATATGAAATCGGCGTACTAAAACAGCCGGCAGAAATTGCACTAAAACAGGTCGATCCTCAGGATTTGAGTCACCCGGAGTCAGAGCGACTGCTAAGTATTTTGGCCTACTTTCTCCCGATTGATCAAAAAGAGATTCCACCAACATCTATCTTGAGAGAATTTGTTGGTGAAAGCTCATTTAAATACCATTAATTAAAACGGTATCTCTTCATCTTCCGGGGACTCTTTTGCAACGTCTTGCTTTGGTGCGCCGCCGGTTTTTCCCCTGTTTGCAAGTCCGCCAAGAAGCGTTACCTGGTCAACCTGGATATCGGTTTTACTTCTTTTTTGGCCCTCTTTGTCTTCCCAGGTTCTTGTTTGCAGGCGTCCTTCAACATAGAGTAGCTGTCCTTTTTTTAGCCACTCCTTGGCAAATTCGGCCTGAGCGCGCCACATAACGAGATTGTGCCATTCGGTCTTCTCGTTTTTTTCACCATTTTTATCCTTATAATACTCTGTTGTGGCCAGGGAAACATCTGCAACTGCGTCTCCGCTTGCAGTGTATCTCACTTCCGGGTCCCGTCCTAAATGACCAACCAAAATAACTTTGTTAATGCTTCCTTTGGGCATTGCCATAAGCACTCCTCCTTCTGTTAAATAACTAAAACCAACGTCTCATCGAACGAAATACATATTGACGATTTTCAAAATGATAATATTAATATTTTTTTAATATGTCAACAAAAAATTTTATTAATTCTCAATTCAATCATGAATTTTTTATTTTTTCTTTTATTGAATTAATGAACCGGCTAAACGGTTCTTCTTTTTCGAATCTTTCCTCAATATTCTTACAAGCATGAACTACGGTTGAATGATCCCGGCCACCAAAATAGATTCCGATAGTTTTCAGGGACAAGTTTGTATATTCCCGGGCAAGGTACATCGCAACCATACGGGCCTCGGCAACCTCTTTCGTACGAGATTTCCCAACAAGCGAATCCAGATTTATAGAATAAACACCGCCGACAGATTTTTGGATATCTTCTATCGACAATATGCTTTTTTTCTCTACCAAACCGGTTTCCCTCAACACTTTTCTGGCAAGTACAATATCAATATCCACCTTCATTAGCGAGGAATATGCCAAAAGTCGTATTAATAATCCTTCTAGCTCGCGAATATTTGACTTTACATTCTGAGCAATGTATTCAATAACTTCATAAGGTAAATCCAAGCCATCAGATATTGCTTTCTTATTTAATATAGCAATTCTTGTTTCTAGGTCCGGCGGTTGGATATCAACAGTTAAACTTGACTGAAACCGGGACAACAATCTTTCCTGTAAACCCTTTAATTCCATGGGGGGCCGATCTGTTGTTAAAACAATCTGCTTTTGGTGTTGAAATAGGTCATTAAAAATGTGGAAAAATTGTTCTTGGGTCTGCTCTTTATTCTGAAAAAACTGGATGTCGTCTAGCAATAACATATCAACACTACGATAATATCGCGCAAAATCCGTGGTTTTATTTTTTTGAATAGCGGCAATAAAATCGAGAGTAAATGTATCACTGGACACATAAACTATTTTTTCTGCATACCCCTGAATCAGTGCGTGATTTCCGATCGCCTGTAACAAGTGCGTTTTACCCAGCCCAGTTCCGCCATATATTACCAGCGGGTTAAAAGAGGTTTGTCCGGGAGAGTTCGCCACGGCAATAGACGCCGCTTTTGCAAATTGATTACTTTTCCCCTCCACAAAATTGTCAAACACATAGTTTTCATTTATACGTGTGCCCCGCTCCAGCATTCCTGTTTGGGCAGATCGATGTTCCGTTTTCTGATAGGAAGTACCAGGAAGATTGCTCTCTTCGGAATAGGAATCTTTATTAGTTTCTTCAGAGAGCAATACCGTATATCGGGCAAATATTCCATTCCCGGTAATCTCTTTTAATGATCCCTGAATCGTATCCTTATAGTGACTGTCCAGCCAATCATAAAAAAACTTGTTGGGTACCTGAAGAAAGATTGAATTGTCCGACATCGAAATTGCTTGAATTGGCTGGAACCATGTATTAAATGTTTGTTGTGGGATCCGATCTTTAATTAAATCCAGACACCTGCCCCATATATACTTACAATCACCACTAGAATACATATATATTGCACACAATATAATAGGTTATCAACATCTATCTCCATTATTTGTCGATTTCGGGACGTAAACCCTCACCATCAAGAACGTCGTCACAGTCAAGAGATAAAAATACATTCGAACCAACAACAGCGTCAAAAGCACCACCACCAAGAAAATAGTTATCAACATTATATAAACAGGCTCGAGGCCGCACTGTATATAAAGTAAATATCCCTGCCGCAAAGTCAAGAAAAAGGTTTTAAAGACGAATGTTTTTTTATCAATGATAGTTTAATTGAAAATATGGAAATATTTTATAAATTACGTAGCTTTTCGAAAATGAAAAATACAACGAATGGAAGGAATACATGAAAAGGACATTTCAACCAAGTAACAGAAAACGCAAAAACAAGCATGGTTTTAGAGAAAGAATGAGTAGTAATGGTGGCAGGAAAACACTCATCCGCCGTCGGGCAAAGGGCCGAAAAACTCTGTCCGCCTAATCTGCAAAAAAGCGAGCGCATTGCGGACAAAAAAATCCTGTCTGCTCTTTTTAAAAACAACCGGCAGGTGCGGACATATTGCGGCTCTGTAGCAATAACCATCATTCGGAGTAAAAACTGGAAAATTGCTATTCTAATTAAAAAAGGCGTCGGTACCGCCGTTAGAAGAAACCGGATCAAGCGGAAAATACGGGAAGCTTATCGCAACACAAAACCTTACACGTTAACTCCGTTTTCTATAATATTTTCCGTTTTAACCAATCCACAAGATTCAGATTTAAACAATTTGCCAAACATATTATTGTCAACTGAAATTAAATGAAAAATCCACTAAATCTAATTCCTGTAATTCTAATTAGTATATACAAGATATTTATTTCACCACTCTTTCCTAATAGTTGTCGATTTTACCCCAGTTGCTCCACTTACTGCCGTGACGCGTACCGACACCATGGTTTTTTTCGGGCAACAATTTTAAGTGTTGTCCGAATTGGAAAATGCCACCCTTTTCATCCCGGTGGCTACGATCCGATACCAACAAAAAAGGGAAATACTAATGGATAAAAAATCTCTTCTGGCGTTTGCAATTATATTTATCGTTATTTTAGCAATGCCCAGCTATTTTAAACTTATCAACGGTCCATCCGAACCAATGAGACCCGAAATCTATAAAGAAGAGCCCTCGGCCACCCCGGCAACGATTGACGCGCAGCACCTGGTAGTAGAACACCCTAGGCGCTTTTCATCGAACCTAAATGTAATTACAGAAAGTGAACAGAGGCTAATAACCATTGATACTGATTTTTATAGCACCCAAATAAGTTCTATGGGCGGGGGAACAATCAAATACTTCAAATTAAAGAATTATAATATGTTCACCGATGGCGACACAGCTCTCGTACAACTTATTAACAATGCCGATTCATTGCCCCTGTTGATAAAATATATTTCCATTGACGGTGATTCTGTTGGGCTGAATCAAAATTTCACTGTAGATAACATCTCTGGCTCATCTGCAGAATCAAACGCTATACATCTTACAAAAAACGAACGGTCCACAATTACATTTATATTGAAAAATTCGGCAAATAAACAACTTGCGACCAAATCATTGACCTTTTTCGGCGATCAATACGCTATTGAAATTCAGACAGATCTTCGAGGCCTTCAATCTGAAATGGCAACCAAACATTACGATCTCTCTTGGGACGGCGGGTTAAAATACACCGAGCAAACTCTAATTGACGAAGTTAGATACTCAAAGGCATATGCATATAGCGGCGGAGAGACTGACGCGCTTGATGTAAAAAACAACAAGAGTGACGGGTCTCGGTTTACCGGCAAAACCGATTGGACCGCGATTCGGACTAAATATTTTGCATCGGCATTTATTACGCACGGTGACGGCATTGGTTACAAATTGACCGCGTCCGGTATCCCTCTGGAGGGAAAAAACTATTATAAAAAATATTCGATGCAGGTTTCTTTGCCTGCCGATAATGTGACCAAGACCACCCTATATCTTGGCCCGCTTGAATATTCCACTATCAAAGAGTTTGATGTTGATCTTGAGAACATCATGAGTCTTGGTAAATTATTAAAGCCTATCAGTAAAGCTGTTCTCTGGATTTTTATTCGATTACGAGTGATATTGCCAAACTATGGCTGGGTATTGATTGTTTTCGCGTTCTTGATAAAAATCGTGCTCTATCCTTTGACAAACAAGTCTATGCAATCCATGAAAGAAATGCAAAATTTGCAACCGAAAATTGAGGAGCTTCGTAAAAAGTATCAAGGCGATCCCCAAAAATTAAACACCGAACAAATGAAACTATACAAAGAACACGGGGTTAATCCAATGGGCGGGTGTCTGCCACTTTTACTCCAGATGCCTATTTTAATTGCTCTTTTTACCGTGTTCCGCACCACGATTGAATTGCGTCATGCGCCTTTCATTTGGTGGATCACTGACCTTTCGGCGCCGGATACAATTTTTACACTTCCGTTTGCAATCCCTATTTATGGCCAACATGTAAATGTGCTTCCGATAATAATGGCATTATCAACCATTTTGCAACAAAAACTAAGTGGCAGCTCCAGTTCAAATCCCCAGCAAAAAATGATGACATATATGATGCCCATAATGTTCTTTTTTATGTTCAATCAATTCCCGTCTGGTCTAAATCTGTATTACACGCTTTTTAATTTGCTTACTGTCGCCCAACAAAAACTGGTTCCGTCTAAACCAAAACGTAAAAGCAACCGTCCGTCTACCATTGACACGCTTCGAAAACTTCAGTCAAAAACAAAATTCAAATAGAACATGATTGATGATAAAAAACGATTCTTCAACAATTGTCGCCGTTTCGACCCCTAGGGGATATGGCGGCATTTCCCTAATACGACTATCCGGGCCAAAAGCATTATCAATCACCAACAGGCTTTTTATTTCAAATCAAAAACTATTACCCCGGCTCGCGGTTTTTGGTAATCTTGTCGATGATAATGGAAGTGTTGACACGGCCGTTGTAACATACTTTAAGGCACCCAGATCCTACACAGGTGAGGATATTATTGAAATAAGTGTTCACGGAAATCCCTATATTTGTGACTTGGTAGTTTCCGCATGCAAAAAGCGTGGGGCCGTTTCGGCCGGTCCCGGAGAATTTACCCAACGTGCCTTTTTAAATGGTAAAATGGATCTGAGCCAGGCAGAGGGTGTCGCCGATATTATATATTCGTCTTCCCGTGCGGCTCTGTCGGCATCCGCGGGCCTGCTACAAGGTGTACTCGGAACGGAAATCAATAAAATTAAATCAAATTTAATTGATGTAATCACAATTCTGGAACTAGAGATGGATTTCCAGGAAGACGAAATTGATTTTTCATCAACTCACGATATCCGCAGTATGGTTTCGGCCATTATTACCACCATCAATCATCTAATAAAAACCTATGATTATGGAAAAATCCTCAGAGAAGGAATACGGTGTCCAATTATTGGGGCCCCAAACAGCGGAAAATCAAGCCTGTTTAATGCTTTTTTACATGAGGAACGGGTTATCGTTTCTCCCCGGCCGGGAACAACTCGCGACTACATTGAAGAAACTGTCAGGGTCGGCAATTATCAAATCAGACTTATAGACACCGCCGGGCTACGTACCACAAACAACGAAATTGAGTCCCGGGGTATACAAAAAACAAAAACCCTGATGCACGATGGGGATATTTTACTTTATGTAATTGATTTATCCAATCCGCACGTAACAATACCAAGCCTACCAAAATCCGAATTAAAAAAGACATATTTTGTCCTTAATAAGGCAGACATCGCAAGGCCCGACATTATACAAAAAGCCATTAACCTCGTTGCCAATAGTCCGTATTTTATCTGCTCCGCTCTCAATCACACCGGTGTTCACGAAATCGCATCCTCAATTATCGCTGATGCAGAAATAAAATCTACCCAAAATTACACTATAATAATCACCCGGGAGCGCCACAAAGATGCATTGTTGCGCGCGAATACCAACCTAAAACGATCCATTAATAGCATTCGTCGGGGCGCCGCTCCAGAAATAATCACTATCGATCTCCGTGAAGCACTTGGACATCTTGACATTATTTTAGGTCGAACCGAAAACGATGATATTTTAAATAACATTTTTAATAATTTTTGTGTTGGAAAATAAATGTTTCACGTGAAACTGCCGTATGATATCATTGTAATTGGCGCCGGTCACGCTGGCGTAGAGGCATCTCTTGCATCTTCCAGAATGGGCATGAAGACCCTTCTGATCACGATGAATGTCTCCGCAACGGCAAGAATGTCCTGCAATCCCGCAATTGGCGGTCTTGCTAAGGGACATCTTGTTGCAGAAATAGATGCGCTCGGCGGAGAAATGGCCAGGGTAATTGATAAAACCGGTATTCAGTTCCGAATGCTTAATCGTTCCAAGGGGCGTGCTGTTTGGTCTCCGCGTGCCCAGGCCGATAAAATTAAATATTCCCGCGAAATGCAAACACGTATTGAGAATCAGGAATCTCTTTATATTTTAGAAGACGCGGTGATAAAAATTCTTGCCGAAAACGAACAGGTTGTCTCCGTCCTTACCCAAAATCACGGGGAGATACCCTGCCAGTCCATCATTGTTACCGCCGGCACCTTTTTAAATGGCCTTATTCATATCGGTCTTGATCAAATAAATGGCGGTCGCCTAGACGAAGAAAGCGCAGTTGGTATTACACAATCATTAAATGACCTTGGTATTATATCTGGCCGTTTAAAAACCGGAACTCCGCCACGAGTCCATCGTGATTCTATTAATATCAAATTTACAACCCCGCAACATGGCGACACGCAGCCTGTTCCATTTTCCTTTCAAACAAAAAACTTCGCTCCTAAAAATATACCCTGTTATATAACCCATACAAACCAGAAGACTCACGAAATTCTATTTTCCGGGCTGGATCGCTCGCCTTTATATTCGGGAAAAATCAAGGGGGTTGGCCCCCGATATTGCCCCAGCATTGAAGATAAAATTGTACGCTTCCACGATAGATCCTCACACCAGATTTTTCTTGAGCCCGAATGGGAAGACGCGTATCAATACTATGTCAATGGGTTTTCAACCAGCCTTCCATTGGACATCCAGCTAAAAGGTCTCAGGTCCATACCCGGACTCGAGGAAGCCGAAATTATTAAACCGGGGTACGCTATTGAATATGATTACTTTCCCTCGTACCAGTTAAAACTCACCCTGGAAACAAAAAGAATCAATGGCCTTTACATGGCCGGCCAAGTCAATGGCACTTCTGGCTATGAAGAAGCCGCAGCGCTTGGATTAATGGCCGGTATCAATGCCGCCTTAAAAATTCGATCCGAGCCGCCATTTATTCTTTCCCGTTCTGATGCATATATCGGCGTGTTGATTGATGACCTTATCATTAAAAGTCCCTCCGAGCCTTATCGTATGTTTACGTCCAGCGCCGAATATCGGCTTCTTTTACGCTTTGACAATGCCGACCAGCGACTGTCTCACTTTGGACAAAAATTCGGCCTAATCCACAATGAACAGTATTTAAATACCCGCAAAAAAACAGAAATAATAAAAGCAATGATAGATTTTTTGCATGCAACAACTGTCAACCCATCAGATATTAATCCCATACTTCAACGATGTAACGAAAACCCTGTTCGGTCTGGCCTGAATCTTTTCAAGGCACTTTGTCGCCCCAATATTCATATTGAAGATTTATTTAAATTCTTACCGTCATATTTATCGTGCACGCTTTTAAATAATAGCGGGCTGGGAGACCAGGTTGAGATTGACGTAAAATATCATGGTTACATTCAGCGTCAATCAATCCAAATAAAAACCCTGGCGCGCCACGAAAAGACCTCGCTATCTCCCGATATTGATTACCTTAAAATTAATTCTATAACAAAGGAAGCTCGTGAAAAACTTAATCAAATAAAACCCGAAACGATTGGTCAGGCCTCTCGTATATCCGGCGTTTCACCCTCTGATATTACAGCGCTTTTAATCCTCTTAAAGAAATAGGTTGTTTCACGTGAAACATGATAACATTCTCAAAAAACTAACATCTGCCTTTTCTTCGTATCCACCATTTGTATCGGTCCTGAGTAGATTAAATTCACACAGTGGTCCTATTAATGTTTCCGGCCTGAGCTCGTCTTCTCTTTTGGCCCTGTTTATATCTTCACTTTTAAAGAAAACCGGATCTTGTCCTCTTGTGGTTTTTAATGATAAAAAGGATGTTGAAAATTTTGTATTCGACATTGAATCGTTTATTCCGGCGGAATCCATTGTTTTCCTTCCCGATATGACTGAAAAAAAACGGGATGACTATTCTCATTTTCTACTAAACGATGCCCTTCAAAAGATTTTTTCTAAACGTGCTAAAATTATTCTTACTTCTATCGGTGCGCTTAATATAAAATTACCGAGCATGGATGAAATAGGGCTGTCCTCGCTGTCCCTAAAGACCGGACTGGCTGTGTCAAAAAAAGAGGTTGTTGATCGATTAAACTCGTTTCAATACACCAGGGAATTTTCTGTCGAGTTTCCAGGAGAATATGCTTCCCGGGGTGACATCGTTGATGTTTATTCTCACGGTAACCGCCATCCGTTCCGGGTTGAATTTTATGGTGATTCAATAGAATCTATCCGAATAGTGGACAAAGAATCCCTTCAAACCCTAAAAAAAACCGATCATATCACCATTCTTCCGATAATTACAGAAAGTACTTCGTCTGATTCAACTATCTTTTCATACCTTCCAGAGAACACTCTTTCGGTTTTTCCTAATTATGACACAAATGGAAACATTTTTCAGAAACTTATTTCCAGCACCCCTCCTTTTTCTTTATTTACAAGCATTTACATTAACGACCTGCGCTCAACAGACATTCATTTTTCAACAAAACCCGCGAACGTTAAGACGGCCGGTTTTTCCTCCTTTAAAGAATATTATATTTCTTTAAATAACAGCGGTTTGGACGGCTATTATTTTCTATTTTGTTCCGATTCGGGACAACAATCACGGCTTTCCTCTCTTTTAGACAACGAGCAGATATATGTGCTTGATATACCACTTTCATCGGGTTTTGAATTGCCCGATATTCATCTATATGTTTTTACGGATACAGAAATCTTTTCAAAGCGTCAAAGGCCCCGGTCATTTTCATTTTTACCGACAGAAGTAAGGCATAGTAAATTTGATCCAACCGAAATTGTTTATGATGATTTGGTAGTACATCTTGATTATGGTATTGGCAAATATATGGGTCTTCAAAAGATTTCTGCATTTGGTGCTGATCGCGAATGCCTGGTTATTTCATACTTGGATAACGACAGGGTCTTTGTCCCGCTTGAAAAGATGTCGCTGGTCCACAAATATCGTTCAACCGGCAATGTTCTACCTAGAATTTCGAAGCTGGGCTCTGCCGAGTGGGACCGCGTTAAACTTAGAACCAAACGTTCAATCGAAGAATTATCACAGAAAATTATAAATCTATATTCAAAACGGCTTCACTCAAAAGGTTTTATATACTCTCCAGACAATGAATTTCAATGGACAATGGAGGCAGAATTTCCCTTTGAAGAAACTGTCGACCAAATCAAAGCGATCGCAGATATAAAAAAGGACATGGAATCTTCAATTCCCATGGACAGGTTGTTGTGTGGAGATGTGGGTTTCGGTAAAACAGAGGTTGCAATCCGGGCAGCGTTTAAGGCCGTGAGTGATTCAAAGCAGGTGGCCATACTTACCCCGACAACAATTCTTGCCGACCAGCACTATATCTCTTTTAAAAAACGTCTGGAAAAATACCCGTTAAAAATTGAACGTTTATCTCGATTTGTAAAAAATGTCCGACAGAAAAAAATTATTCGTGATTTATCAGCGGGAAAAGTTGATATTATCATTGGTACCCATCGGATTTTATCAAAAGATATTACCTTTTCTGATCTTGGTTTACTTATTATAGATGAAGAACATCGGTTTGGAGTTGCAGATAAAGATAAAATTAAAAATTTTCGTGCAGGTATTGATGTTTTATCGTTATCCGCCACGCCAATACCACGATCACTTCATTTTTCTCTAATTGGTGCACGAGACTTCTCGTTAATAAGCACTCCGCCTAAAGAGCGACTACCGATATTTACAGAAATTATATCCTTTGACAAGAATATTATCAGAACCGCCGTTAATCGCGAAATTGAGCGTGGCGGGCAGGTGTTTTTTGTTCACAATGAAATAAAAACTATTGCCTCTCTCGCGTTTTCCCTAAAACAACTTTTTCCAAATTTGTCTATTCAATATGTTCACGGACAGATGTCTGAAGATATTATCGAACCAATTATGGTAGACTTTATAAACAACGAGATAGACATGCTTGTGACAACCGCAATTATTGAATCTGGAATTGATATACCAAACGCTAATACGATTTTTATCAATAAGGCTCAAAATTTTGGGCTGTCTCAGTTATACCAGTTACGCGGAAGGGTTGGGCGCCTTGACCGGCAGGCCTACGCTTACCTGATCACATCAAGTTATTCCAAGTTAAATCCCAATGCAATTAAACGGCTACAGTCAATCAAGCGCCATACATCATTGGGTTCCGGATACTTTATTTCTCTTGAAGACCTGGAAATGAGGGGGTCGGGCAATGTTTTTGGCTTGGAACAAAGTGGCAACCTGCACGCCATCGGCTATGATTTATATATAAAAATACTTCAGGACGCTCTTGCCGGCATTAAAGAAGATAGCCAGCCGACAAAACACCCGAATCTGCCGGCTTTGGACAAAGAGGTAAATATTGTTTTTCCGTTTCCTGCGTATATCTCTGAAGATTATATTTCCTCTGAGTCTTTGCGGTTATCTTACTACAAACAACTAACTTCATATAAAACGGTTGCGGAAATAGAAGCATTAAAAAAATTAATTACGGATATTTTCGGGCGCTATCCAACCGAAATTGAGAACCTGTTCAGTTTAATTACAATAAAATTGCTTTGTTCACAATTGGGTGTTGATAAAATAAAATTTGAAACCGACCTGTGTCGGATCCAGTTTTCTGAAGAGAATCCCTTTGTTGATTCGGTGGAACTACTGTCATATCTTAAAAGTGCTGCGTCTGACTTGCGCTTGTCATACAAATTCATTCCTAGTGCGGATCTTATTTTTGCATTGTATCTAAATAAGCTCCAAAAAATTGAGCCGGTAAAACAATTCTTGTATCATCTTTGGGGTAATCTTAATTTAGGACGATAAATACGGGGTTCTGTTTGAAAATAAATGTATCTATCCTAATATTATCGAGTCTTTTTATTTTCACTTTTTGTGAAAAACACGATTCGGATAATTTTCTGAAAATTGAATCGCGTTGGTTTACAACAGGTGAGTTTTTCAATCTTACACCAAAACACACTTTCAAATATCTGCCCAATGAGGAAAAAACCGCGAAAATCGAGGGTTTTGTTGATCGGCAGCTATTGGTTTATATGGGCATTGACGAGGATTATTTAAAAAAAACCAAAACTCGACAAAAAACCGCCGTTATCAAACACAGACTGCTTGTCAATGAGTATTTTGATCGTATGGTTTTGGATTCAATTATCTCAAAACAATTATTATTATCGGAATACGAACATCTTGATCCAGACAAAAAGGATCTTTTTACTTTTGACGAATATACGCCGGTAATTAAAAAACGACTGATCAATGCTTTATCGGACGATATTCAATTAAAATATTTCAAAATTATTGAACAATTAAAAACGGATTATAAATTTGAATTAATCGACTCAAATATCTTTGATTTATCGGACGCATATATGGATTTGTTAATTTCAATAAAGGCGGATTCTGCGGAACATTCTGCAATTGACGTTTTAAAAATGACCGGTTATTCTCATCCTTTATATCGTATTGGCGGTAAAGATATATATTTAGAAAAATTCATTTCATCCCTTAAAGCATATCCATTTGCGATACCCGCCCAATACTCAAATCCAGAATTTTTAAGCAATGTTATCGAAACAATTGCAATTAATAATATCGTATTAAAAAAATCTAAACAATTGAAACTGGATAAAACCCGGAGTTTTAATATTCAACTTATAAATCAAGAAAACTCTCTTCTCTATAATTTGGTTTTCTCAAATGAAATAACCCGTAAAATTACGATTAATGACGATACGCTTCGTCTGTTTTATTCGACTTATCTTGATTCGCTTTATCTCTCAAAACCGCAATATGAAGTTCAGGAAATTTTTATTAACGATAACGAATTAGCTAAATCGGTTTTAGGAAGAGCCCTGCTCCAGGAAAATTTCCAGCTCCTGGCTGATGAATATACAGAACGTTACCGGAATAAACCGGTAAAAGGATATATTGGATTTATTCACGCCGGCATGTACGCGGGAATCGGGCGATGTGCGGCTACCACTGAGCCTGGAAGTATTTATCCTGAATTAATTCCTTCCGGTAAAGGATTTTCGATAATTAAAATTATCTCTGTTGTTGAGCCAAGGCCGGTTCCCTTTGATGATATTAAAGGGAACATCCTGGATGATTACAAGAAAACGACTATTACAAAATTAGAAAAGGAACTTCTTCAATCATTAAGACATAAATATACGTACCATGTTAATTACTCATTATTAACCAAATAAAAGGGTGCTCACTATTGTGAAATTTAAAATACTTTTTGTTTTTTTAACTGCTTTCTCCTTTTGTAATAATTCAAATGAGCCCGTTGATTATATTGCGCGTGTAAACGACGTATACTTGACAACTAATTATATTCGAAACATATATCCGGATATGGATAGTGATAATTTCGCAAGTGATGATTATTTAAAATCAATTACATCCAGCTGGGTAAAAAATGAAATTTTATATCAGCAGGCTGAAAGATATCATTTTGACAAAGAAGAGTCAATTCAATATAAAATAGAAAATTACAAAAAACAGTTGATTATTGATTCTTATGTCCATTTTCTACTTCAGACAAATATTGATGTCAGTGAAAATGAAATAAGAAATTTTTATTTTCAAAACAGGAGTAGTTTTCTGCGAGATGTGGATGAAGCAAAGGTTTCACATTTAATTTTAGAGAATTTTGACGAATCAAACAGAATCAAAAATGTTCTGCGCTCTCGTAATCGCCGGGAAATTGATCAGTTGTTTAATAATTATAATTTCGAGACAAAAGTCGTGCGAAGAGGTGAATCAATTAAGGAATTGGATAAAACCATTTTTGAGTCGCCACCGCGCACAGTCTTAGGTCCTATTCCCTCAGATTACGGATATCACATTATCGACGTTTTATCACGCTCAAAGGCCGGTTCAATCCGTTCTATCGATGATGTGCGAAATGAAATACTGCAAAAATTAACACAGTCTAAAATACAGGACTATTATAACGCTTATATTGACAGTCTGTTTTCTATTACAGACTATGAAATCAAAACTGAAAACATGCATAACAGGACTTTAATTCCATGAAAAAATCTTTTTTTATTCTTCTCTTTTTGATTATATCACTTTCCTTTTCACAAGAAATAGTTGATGGAATCGCCGCAATTGTCGGAGAAAATATTATTTTAAAAAGCGACGTTGACCAATTCGCACGCATGAACGCATCTCAACTCGGGATTGACCCGTCTCGTGATCCAGGTTCATATCAGCGTTTAATCAACCAGGCTCTTCAGTCGCTAATTGACGAGAATATTCTTCTTGAGCAAGCCAAGATTGAAACTATCGATGTAAAAGATCGTGAAGTTGAAACAATGCTTGATCAGCAAATTGAAAATATTCTTTTTCAGGCAGGATCTAAAGAAAACGCAGAAAAAATACTAGGCGGGCCATTAAATAAAATTCGTCGTGATTACAGGCCTGTTATTAAAAACAGACTTATTGTTGAAAAATTACGAAATGAAAAATTCAGCCAGATTAATATAACTCGGCGTGAAGTAGATGAATTTTATAGTGTCTTTAAGGACAGTTTACCTGAAATCCCAAGCTCTGTAGATTTTAGTCAGATACTTTTTAAAATTAAAGCCGGTCAAAAAGAAGAAAAAGGTGCAAAATCATTGGCAGATTCATTATATCGGGCAATTTTATCTGGAAGTGATTTTACAGAATTAGCCAGACAATATTCCGATGATCCGGCCAGTGCAGCTTATGGTGGCGATCTTGGTTTTATATCACGCGGCGGATTTATTAAAGAATTTGAGGAGGTGGCTTTTTCTCTTACTATCAATGAAATAAGTAATGTTGTGAAAACAGATTTTGGATATCATATAATCCAGCTGCTTGATCGAAAAGGTGAAAATATCAATGTTCGCCATATATTAATAAAGCCAGAAACATCTGATAATAATTTAAATGATTTAATTTCTAAAATAGACTCTGTTAGAAATTTGTTGATAACTAACCAAATGCCCTTTGATTCTGCCGCCGTTTTATTTAGTGATGATCCTGATATAAAAAGGAATAATGGTAGAATTCATCGAATATCAAAAAGTCAAATTCAACAGCCAGAATTTTTAACCGTTCTCGATACAATTAAAGTCGGAAAAACGAGTCAGGTATTTATAACAAATATGGGATATCATATCTTAAAATTAAATACTGTTTATGATGATTCATGGGCTGTTGTTGAAAAATGGGCATTAGAATATAAAAAATCACTTCTTTATAACGAGTGGGTTACTAAACTCCGATTAAAATTTAATATTGAAATGCAAATTGGTGAATAAACGGTTTTTTTATTGTTAATGATTTTAGTTTATAAAATATTTTTTAATAAACTCTATATTAATCCCATTTATTAACATATTAATAACATGAAATTAGTAAAATAAATTTTTATTTATTGACGGAAAAAAGGATATTATTCACAAATTCACATTTATATAATTATAACAATATTTATTTCATAACTTATATCAATATATTTAATAAATAGATTTATTAAAATATCTTGTAAAAATACCTATATTTTGGTAAAATTAATCGACGTGTTATGATTTAAAAAGGAGTAAAAAAATGCAGTTTTCAGTGGATAAAAACAATTTGCTTTCACAAATTCAAAAAGTATCCAAAGTTTCTCCAACACGTTCGACTATGCCTATTTTAAACAGTATACTATTCGATATTAAAGAAAATCTACTGACATTACGTTCTTCTGATATTGAAATAACAATGAATGCAACTCTTGAAGTCAATGGTACAGAAAATGGATCCGTTGCTCTTCCAACAAGGATTATCTATGATATAATTAGTGAAGCGGAAGAAGGTCAATTATTTTTATCTTCAGATAGCGAAGGAGCCTGTACGTTGAAATCAGGCAAAGGTGTATTTGAAATTATGGGAAGACCCGGAGATGAATTTCCTTCACTACCAAAAATATCCAATTTTAATGACGTTGAAATTGAAAACTCAACATTAAGAAGAATGATTCAAAAAACCCTGATTGCCGTTAGTAAAGATGAATTAAAACCGGCTCTTATGGGAGTGCTTTTTCAAATAAAACGAAATGAGATAAGAATAGTTGCAACCGATGGTCATCGTTTGGTTTGTTTAATAAGACAGGATTTTCAAAATGACGATTATGAGGGTGAAGTAATTATTCCGGTAAAATTTTTAAATCTTCTATTGGGATATCTGGATTTGGAAGGAACCACCCTATTATCAATCAGTGAAAATCATGTAAAAGTTGAGATGGATTCAACAGTAATATATTCCAGAATAATTGATGAACATTTTCCTGATTATGAAAGTGTTATTCCAAAAGATAATGATAAAATAATAAGTATGGACTTAAACAGTCTATTGTCGACGATTCGCCGGGTTGTAATTTTTTCAAATAAAACAACACATCAGATTTCATTATCATTAAGTAAAAATGTTACAAAAATTAGTACTATAAATCAGGAATCAAGAACGTCTGCAGATGAAGAAATTGATATTACTTATTCTGGTGACGATATGGTTGTTGGTTATAATGCCGAATACCTGAAAGAAATATTACGAAATATTGATACTGATAATGTTATTTTAAAACTTAAATCTTCAATCAATGCTTGTTTAATACTACCGGAAGAACAAAAGGAAAATGAAGATTTTACGATGTTGCTAATGCCAATCCGTTTAAATGAATAGTGTATTAATAGAAAATCCTTATTTAAATTTTTCCGAGCACGGTTAGAAATATTTACGCAGTAAATGAAAATAACCAAATTAAAACTGAATAATTTCAGAAACTATAACCATGAAAATTTTGATTTTTGTGATAATTTAAATATTATTTTAGGAGATAATGGTTCTGGAAAAACCTCATTACTGGAAGCAATTCACTATTTATCTTTGACAAAAAGTTTCAGGACTCATAATAATAGTGATGTTGTTCAATACGATAATGATTATTTTCAAATATTTGGAACATTTAATAATTCAAAAATAGATGAACTTAACGTCAATTTTAACTATTCAAAAAAAGAAGGCAAAAAACTACTCTTTAATCATATTGAATTAAGAAAAAAAACAGATATTATCGGAAAAATTCCGGTTATTATTCTTTCTCCAAATAACCAGAAAATTACCGAGAGCGGTCCTTTATTACGTAGAAGTTTTATTGATCGGATTTTATCCCAAATAAACAGAGAATATCTGTTGACTTTAATAGAATTTAAAAAACGTTTATATCAGCGTAATTTATTGTTATCTGAATATAAGGAGAAAAACATAAAAAATTATGATTCCTATATCGAGACAATTGATGATTTTTTAATTGAATATGCATTTCAATTACAGAATATACGTAACGTTTTTATAGAGGAATTTAATCCTGTTTTTGAACCTATTTTTAATTCACTCTCTCATATTAAAAAACCAGTAAAAATAAAAATAAATCCGAATGTTAGTGAAAAGATAGAGACCTATAAAGACGACTATAAAGAAAAACTCCATTCAAAATTTAGCCGGGATATTACATATGGAAGAACCGGATCCGGGCCACACCTTGATCAGATTATATTTGATTTTAATAAAAGGGATATCCGGTTTACCGGCTCCCAGGGAGAACACAAAATATTTTTAGTAGCATTAAAGTTGGCGGAAGGTATTTTTATTGAAAAAAACATAAATGAAAAAGTGATATTTTTACTGGATGATTTATTTGCATTATTAGATAAAAAACACTGTATGAATATTATTGATAAAATCGGGTTTGCCAATCAAACATTTATTACGGCCACCGATATGACAGTACTAGAACGATCAGATTTTGATTTAAGTAAATATACGCAAAAGGTGTTTCATTTACCGATAGGAGTATCCTAATGGCCATATCGATAGGAAAAGCAATCGATAAGATGCTGAAGAAAATGAAAATATCCACACCTGTCCGACAATGGGAGGCCGTTTCACTTTGGGAAAGCGTTGTAGGAGAAAAAATCGCCAATCATACACAGGCAGAAAAAGTTCTATATGGAAAACTCTATATTACAGTCGATTCACCGACCTGGAGAAATGAATTATTGTTTCATAAAAATGAGTTATTAGAAAAAATAAATAGTAAATTAAGCGACGTCAAAATTAAGGAGATTGTATTACGGTAGGGAAAATAAAATTTGCAGAATCAGCTGATTACAGTGCTGAAAAAATTACTGTACTGAAAGGCCTGGAAGCCGTTCGCAAAAGACCGGCGATGTATATTGGCGATACCGGACGAAGAGGCCTTCACCACCTGGTATTCGAAGTTGTTGATAATTCGATAGACGAAGCACTGGCGGGATATTGTGACAAAGTAATTGTAACAATTCATAAAGATGATTCGGTCAGCGTTTTAGATAACGGCAGGGGGATTCCGGTTGATATGCATAAAACCGAGAAAAAACCGGCCCTTGAAGTCGTTATGACGGTTTTACACGCCGGTGGAAAGTTTGACAAAGGTACCTATAAAGTATCTGGCGGACTGCACGGTGTGGGCGTGTCGGTAGTAAATGCTCTATCTGAACAACTGACCGTTGAAGTTTATCGCGATGGAAATATATATTCCCAGTCTTATCAGAGAGGTATTCCAACCGGAAAACTTACCGTGACTGGAAAAACCCGAAAAAGAGGGACCTATACACGCTTTCTGGCCGATGAAGAAATTTTTAAAAAACCCCAGTGGGAATATGAGATTATTGAACACCGTGTCAGAGAATTAGCATTTCTGAATAAAAATCTTGAAATGATTTTAAAAGATGAACGTGATGGAAACGAGCAAAAATTTCTGTACAAAGGTGGGCTTTCGGAATTTGTAAAATACCTTGATGAAACGAGACCATCGATTATTGGAAAGCCAATTACCGTTGATAAAGAACAAGATGGTGTTCCGGTCGAATTTTCACTACAATATAATACGTCTTATTCGGAAAATATTTTCACCTTTGTTAATAATATAAATACGGTAGAGGGCGGTTCTCACCTGGTTGGATTTAAAACAGCCGTCACAAGAACATTAAATAATTATGCGTTGCGAAACGGACTTTTCAAGAAAGATAATTTTACTTTTTCCGGCGAGGATGTCCGGGAAGGATTGACGGCCGTCCTCAGTATTAAGGTCTCCGAGCCACAGTTCGAGGGTCAAACAAAGACCAAGCTCGGGAATTCCGAAGTGAAGGGAATTGTCGATTCGGTTGTTACCGAAGGATTGTCAGAGTATCTGGAACAGCATCCTGCGGAAGCGAAACGAATTATTGAAAAAAGTCTCAGCGCGGCCCGATCCCGGGATGCGGCCAAAAAAGCCCGCGAGCTGACACGTCGGAAAAGCGCCCTTGAAATTGGCAATTTACCTGGAAAACTTGCGGATTGTTCGACCAAAGACCCCAGTCTTTGCGAGCTGTATATTGTCGAGGGAGACTCGGCGGGCGGAAGTGCCAAACAGGGGCGTGACCGAAAATATCAAGCTATTTTACCGATTCGCGGTAAAATCATTAATGTCGAAAAAGCCCGGATTGACAAGGTTTTAAATAATAATGAAATTGGAACGATCATTACGGCCGTCGGAACCGGCTTTGGCGAGGAGGAATTCAATATTGATAAACTTCGCTACAATAAAATCATAATTATGACTGACGCCGATGTTGACGGAGCTCATATTCGAACGTTGTTATTGACATTTTTTTACCGATATCTGCCACGGCTGGTCGAGGAAGGCCATATTTATATTGCCCAGCCGCCTCTTTATAAAGTATCACCAGGAGGTCGCAAAGAGTATTATGCTTACGACGAAGACGAACGGGATATATTAATAAAGCGCTACAAAAAAGAAGGTAGCTCGAAAATTGATATTCAGCGTTATAAAGGTCTTGGGGAGATGAATCCGGAACAGCTTTGGTCTACAACAATGGATCCGGAGACACGAACCCTTGTAAAAATCACGATTGAAGATGCCTCGCAGGCAGACAAAACCTTCTCAACATTAATGGGCGGTGACGTTGAGCCAAGACGGAACTTCATACAGAAAAATGCAAAATATGTTAGAAATTTGGATGTTTAAAAAATGAGTAAACAGAAACAAGTAAATATTGAGTTTCAAAGAAATAAAATTATATCTGTTAATATCGACGAGGAAATGCGTGATGCGTATTTGGATTA